>Ga0163179_10002717_pt1 | contig 12185 bp, 13 predicted proteins | sample AtlANTMetagenome_FD_109643 | JGI IMG/M metagenome (GOLD analysis project Ga0163179, IMG submission 109643) | Marine eukaryotic phytoplankton communities from the Atlantic Ocean - Atlantic ANT 2 Metagenome | ecosystem: Environmental > Aquatic > Marine > Oceanic | place: North Atlantic Ocean...
AATAAAAAACATCTAACAATAGTTGAATCAACAATTATCCTGGCATTAACCGGTAGCTTATTTTTGTGAATAAGCCGATAATAATCCAGACTCCACCAATCATGGTTTCACCAAATACCATACCCAAGAAAAAAGGCTGAAATCGGCGAAAGAGCTTGATTCCACCTATTCTTAGAATCACTATCTTACTGAACCAACCTATAAAGAAAGATGACCACATTGTGAATGGGGCCCAACTCGTTGTCATGGCATACCCCAAAGGATGGACCCTCCACCAAAGGAAACGATAGCGCATAAAAATCAGTAATCCCATTAATGTAGTACCAATTCCAACAAAAGAAAGTTCTAACCAGTCAGGCCTCGTAGGGGAATTGATATAGGAAACTAACCGATTCCATGGTTCTGGGTCAGGCCAGTACCCCATGTTATTACCTCCCTTTTTATACCAGGTCATTAAGCCGGCATAGTATGCAACTATCAACCCAACGACCATGGATAAAAACATTACTCCCATTAACTTCCGTCTATGTAGTCGAACTGGGTCACTAGCTTTAAAACCGTTCATGACATATGGCATAATAAATTCTCGTAAATCGAACATCATCGTCTTTTCAAAGGTTAAGATCGTATGATTCCTGCCATTGAAATTAGACGAACCGAAGGCTACCATCAGGTAATCCGAAGGACGAAAAATAGCTAGCAGGAATAGAAAACCTCCGTCAGTTACCATCCAGGTTAACACAATTGTCATTATATAAAAACAAACCATTACACCGATTGCCAACCAGAAAGAAAGACCAATCATCGAACTCATTAAGGCAATCAAACAGGTAGCCAATATAGGTCCAATTAGTGCCCAGCGGTAAGTTAGTGGTTCATTGCTATCATCAATCTTGTTTTGAAGATCGAGTGCTTTTTTCATTACATCCCATATATGTCTACGAGCTAGCCAAAACACGAAAATAATCAAAGCAATGTATCCACCCATTTCCTGACGGTTAGCCAATATTCAACCGCTGAAATAGGCTCCACTGGCTAGTACGCTCGCACTTTGCAATTTATAGATTAGATAGAAAAACCAGAAGGAAAATGATACGTCTAGCGATAAAAGGTATGTAAAACCAATAATGGTAGGACTGGAAAAGACGAACCTATCCACATTGACGGGGTCCGAAAAAAGGAGTTTATTTGTTTTCCAATGGCTAGGGCGGCTGACATTTCGGCTGGGAGTTTAACCAAAGGGAATGCGAATCGTTCGTGTTTCACCCATTTCTTTCGCAAAATTACGCTCAGGCAAGTGAGACTGGTAAATGTTAGGAAGGCGTATAAACACCAAGCCACCGCTGGCTTTACCCAGAATCTCCAAGGTGTCGGTTTGCCAGTCGGGAGCCCTTCATAAAAATACTTGAGAGCTTTTGGGTCTACCACCATGACAGATTCTGGCAGATAATGGAAAAATAAAGATCTCCAGTCATTTTCTAGGGTGGCAAAATAGTAAGGCGACACCAACATCCACAAGTGATAACGAATGAAGCCAGCAGAAGGAATACCTGCTGCAACCGTCATCATACACCAAATAGTGATTTGATTAATTCTGAGGGGGATAATTTTCAGTGGAATTTATTGGAGTAACAGATCATAGTTAGCAAAGATAACAAACAAAATAGAAAGAAAGCACCGAGAGGAAAGTGATTTCCTGAAACGAAAGTACCTCGTAAGTAATAATCGTTATATGGTGTAATGAGACAAAGTAAGATGACACATAGGATTCCAATCAGTACGCTACGGAAACTGACTGAATATAGTTTTTCTTGTTTTTTCACTAAGTTCTTTATGATATTGAATTACAGGAAGAATTAATGTCTAGTATAACCAAATCTAACCTTTAGAAATAGGATAAATGGTACCGAAACGTCTTGCTCCATTACTTGACGTAAGTAGCAAGATTTGATAAAATCAGAAGAGGTGTGAGAAGCATTGACTTGTACTGGAAGTCAGGTTCTTTTCGAAGAAATCAGAGGGTCGAAAATGTTCAAAAATTTAAGTCCTGGTGCTATTGGTGTTGCCGCAGACATGAAACAAGGCTTGGCCTATGCTAGGCAATTTGGTTTTGAAGGGCTAGATCTAAATATCTATGAGGCCAAAAAAATAGCCGAGGAACAATCCATCGAAGAAGTTAAAAAGTTATGGGATGGCATTAAGATGGGTAGCTGGACTTTCCCTATCACTTGGAATGCACCGGAAGAAGAGTACCGAGAGAAATTATCCCAGCTTCCAAAAGTCGCAGCCTTGGCAGCTGAGCTTGGTTGTTTTCGTACTGCTATCTGGATTCCACCTGCTTCTAGTGAAAAGACTTATCAAGAGAACTGGGATTTTCACGTCAGTCGTTTCCGTCCAATCGGGGAAGTTTTGGCTGATTATGGCCACATGATAGGTTTAGAATTTATTGGTCCTCGAACCAGTCGAGCAAATGCAAAGCACGGATTCGTTTATACAATGGATGGAATGCGCGGCCTAGCGGCATCTATTGGAACTGGTAATATTGGGTTGTTATTAGATACTTGGCATTGGTATACCGCACAATCGACTTTATCGGATCTTTCTCATCTGTATGCTGATGATATCGTCTATGTACACGTCAATGATGCACCAAGTAATATTGACGTCGAAGACCAGATCGACAATGTGAGGTGCTTGCCGGCGGAAACAGGTGTGATTCCTCTTGGACAGTTCTTCCGAATTCTGTCAGAAGTAGGCTATCAGGGGCCGGTGGCCGTTGAACCTTTTAGTCAAAAGCTAAGAGAAATGGAACCGGAGCAAGCTCTGCAAGCGACTATCGACTCCTTGGATAAAGTTTGGCAACAAGCAGGGCTAAATTCTTAGCCAATGGCGATCTTTGAAACTGCTGATCAGCTTTATGCTTGTATTGGTGGTATGTTTATGCACCTGCGTGAAGACAAGCAAACCCAGCAGCAACTAAGGAAACAAAAATTCAGGGTTCAGTTCACTTTCTCTGCTCCCACAGCCACAATCAGTTTGGCGACAGAAAACGGAGAGCAGGCAGTCTTATTCGATCAAAGGATAGAAAACCCAGATGTTGAGCTAATAATGTCAGGAGATGTAGCGCACTATTTCTGGATGGGAGATATCAATGTAATGGAAGCCATCACCAAGCGACAGATTGTACCGGTGGGCTCACTAGCCAGAATTATGACGTTAGTTCCGCTCATCAAAGCAGCCATCCGTTTTTATCCAGAACACTATCAGGCGTGCCAGATTGACACCTAAAAACACTACGACCAACTCACTGACTACTCTGTGGGCCAGTCGTGTACAAGCTGAGAGTAAAATTAACTACGCGCTGGCCGATAGCTTATTAATACTGATAGCCAAACGGGATTTTTGACGATTAGCTGTCCCCTTCTTAATGACACCCTTACCAACAGCACGATCTAGTTGGCAAGACGCCTCTCTGTACAATGATTGAGCTTGCTCTAAGTTCCCGTCTGAAACGGCAGACTTCGTTTTCCTAATGGCCGTTCTAAGGGCTGACAATCGTCTTCGGTTGACAGCTGCCTTCCGCTTATCAGCCCGGATGTGTTTGAAAGCTGATGGTCTGTTTGCCATACTTAATATTTCACCTCTAAGTTTAAATTGTTCGTTTTGTGTTTTTATTGAGTTTGTGTTACATCGTCCAGATATGATTCTAGAAGTTTACGTCGTTTTCTAGGTGTGCGAGCCGTTTTTGGAGTTAACTCTTCGTTTTCATCCAGTAGCTCAAGGTCATCGTCAATGCCATCGTCAAATTGATCGAAATTCTGGATCCCCGCACTCACATCTATCTCATCATCCACCAGTAAGTCCCCGCGTGCCAAGGCTTCTAGTTCTTCTGGAGTTTCTCTTCCCTCTAGTTCGACCTGAGAAAACAATACATCGAGATCATCAGTACTAGCAGATAGCTCAGATTCGTCCTCCAAGGGCATTATTAAGTCGTCTAAATTATCATCAAATTCAGTCAAGGCGCTCTCACCCTCACCACCGTCGGTCCCACCAAAATCAATGTCAACCAATGGATCATGGTCTATCAAAGTTTCATTTTTACTGTTTTTGTCGACGTCTATTTTTTCTTCATGTTCGCTCGGCATTGCCAGCTCTTCTTCATCCTCATCGAGAAATTCCTCGTTATCATCAACGAAGAAGTCTTCCTCTTCGTCACCAATTGCCTCAAAGTCATCATCTATAGAAGACAAACTTTCTTTATCTTCTTCCGTCTCCATTCCAAGATCTTCTTCCAAAATAGTGTCTTCGTCAACATCTGATAAATCAGAGATGTCGTAGGAATTAGGTGCGGGGGCTCGTTGATCAGCAACAGATGCTGGCACCTCACCAACATTCTCCTTAAGTCCCGACACAAAGGCTTCAGGCAGAGCGCTCTTCACACTCCCAAACCTTTCGATAATAGCCGCTAGTTCCTGATATTTTTCGCGTTTTTCGACTTTTGCATTTTCTAACCGAGTTTGGGATCGTCTTGCATGCCGTTTTAAGTCTTTCAATTCTAGAGTTAAATCATCAATTTCCTGATCTAACTCAGCTTTCTGCCCGGCGACATGGTCATGCTGTCGTTCTGCTTCAGCTATCTCAGCCATTAAATTACCAATCTGATCTCGGATTCGGTTGACTTGCTGGCGCTTTTGGCTCAATGACTCTTTTCGCTGAGATAGCCGTCCAATTTGTTCATCTAGTTGACCTTCTTTCTGATCAAGTTCAGAAATTGCCTTCTCGTAGATAACTTCGACTTGCCCTGTGATGTTTTTAACTGCGTCATCCATGATCATTCACCGAAACGGATCGTTAGCCACAAATGTTAGCATATCTAAAAAATGTTGTCCACTGATATTAGTTTTGATTTTTGAAGTAAACCAACTTTACTAACCAAAGCCTATACCAATATTTTCCGTCAAAATGTTATAATTCATCCGATAGAAAAGTAATAAGAAATGATCGAGACTGACTCAACTTCAACTCAACGAAATAGCAAATCTGCCACCCAAATTTATAATTTGTGGAAAACCTTTGATGGTCATTTACAAGCATTGAAAGGCGTTAATCTAGATGTGCAGACGGGTGAAATGGTCGGTTTAATTGGCACATCTGGTTCTGGGAAATCGACCCTTTTGCGACATGTCTCAGGCTTAGTTGCGTCGGACCTTCGTCCAGAGTGTAAAGTCTCAGTTTTTGGACAAACAGTTCAATCAGGGGGACAAATTCAATCCGACGTACGTAAGATTCGGGCGAGAATTGGTTTTGTTTTTCAACAATTCAACTTGGTATCCAGAATGTCTGTTTTGAAGAATGTATTGGTTGGCCGGTTAGCCCAAATCCCAAAGTATCGAAGTTTCTTCTCTTTGTTTACCCGAGATGAGAAACTTTCTGCTATACAGGCACTCAACCGAGTTGGGCTATCGGATCAAGCAGCTCAGCGGGCAAGTACTTTGTCAGGTGGACAACAACAACGAGTTGCGATTGCTCGTGCGCTACAACAACAAGCAAAAATTATATTAGCAGATGAGCCAATAGCATCTCTTGACCCAGAATCAGCACGGCTCGTTATGGAAACTTTGCGTGAATTGAACCAAAAAGATCAAATTACGGTGATTGTTAGCCTACACCAAATCAATTTTGCAAGCCAGTTTTGCCCACGAATTGTAGCACTTAAGTCAGGTGAAATTGTCTTTGATGGGGCCGCTGCAGATTTATCAAATGACCAGCTCCGTTGGATTTACGATTCGGAAGATAATCTAGAATCAATGTTAGTACCAAATAAAATTTCAAACGAAAGTAAAATGTTTGAGTAGGATAATGTCTACGCCCATCAAGATTGAAGATCAATTTCCTGAATTAGAAATTCCAAAGACTCCACTAAGTATTATTCTCATTCGTCTATTTTCTACATTAGTAATACTATCGATTTTATTGTTTTCAGTTAAAGGTGCAGAAATCCGGTTTGGTGATCTATGGACAAACCGGGATAACATAGTGCAATACGGTAGTGGTTTCCTGAAACCCGATTTTATCGATTGGCCTGATTACCTACAAGAAATGATTATTACCCTACAAGTTGCTGCTTGGGGAACTTTTCTTGCTATTATTGGTGCCATACCTTTTGGTTTAATGTGCTCTGCGAATTTATCTCCTGTTTGGTTATCCCAACCGGTGAGACGTATGATGGATTTGCTTCGTTCTGTCAACGAAATGGTTTTTGCCATGTTGTTTATTGCAGCTGTTGGCTTAGGACCATTCGCAGGTGTTTTGGCGTTAACCCTACACACTCTTGGTTCATTGAGTAAGCTATTCTCTGAGGTTGTTGAAGCAATTGATCCCCAACCAGTCGAAGGTATTCGAGCAACCGGGGCAACCCCGCTCGAGGAAATCATTTACGGAGTTCTCCCACAAGTTTTTCCGCTTTGGATTTCTTATTCCTTGTACCGATTCGAAGCCAATGTACGCTCAGCTAGTGTAATTGGTATGGTTGGTGCCGGTGGTATTGGAATGTTATTATGGGATGCTATCCGTAGTTTTGACTATAGCAAAACCGCAGCCATTATCTTGATAATTGTAGTCGTTGTTAGCTTCCTCGACTTCACTTCAGCCCGCATCCGGCGTATCTACATCTAACCTAATCGATCAGACAATCACTAGTAAAGTCTTGTGCAAAGTTCTTAACTAGGCCAGCATATCAATTGGATTATAACTAACGCTCAAGTTTCGACTGGAAAACTGTTCGTAACTGGGTGTAGGTTGAGGGGTGGTAGGTGGTTGTGTACGAGCCTGTGACGTTGGTGGCATAGTGCGTTGAACGGTCATCCGCTGACTAACTAGAGTAAACTGTCTTTGCTGTGGTGTCTGTCTTTGAGCTTCTTCCTCCGCAGCCTGCTGATTGTCAGCTTCAGCTTCCTGTAATGAGCCGAGTTCGGCCTGTTGCGTTTCTAGACGCTCAAGACGTTTACGAGCTTCATCCGCCGAATTCTTAAACTTATCTTGGTCGAACGTTAGCTTTCGATAAAAAAGGGGGGATTTTAAATCTGTGGCAATCGCCATTCGAAAACTCTTATTAGTGATGGTTTAAAGCCAATGGGAGAAGTCTATAGCTCTTTGTATTCTGCCAGAGAACGTAGCTATCCCTTCTTATCCACCGTCTTAGTTCTCTATTCTGGTGCAGCCCAATTGACCAACAACACGACCCTAGATAGCGCTTAGTCAAAAAAACAAAAATGGAACGACTCAACCGAGTCCGATTATATCATTGTGGACAAATGAGGTCAAAGAAAATGTTATCCGGCTATTAGCCCTAATGATTTGAGAAATTCACCCAGAAATAGTCATGGTGCAGTAGCGGTCATTTTACGCATTTATTTAATTATTTAATCGATCGATAATGCATCCGCAGAAAATTAGATTCAACAAACATATTTTTCAATTTTTCACCTTTCAAAAATTAACTTCTTTCATGTTACCTAAGATCTAAATGGCAATCTCACGCTTACAGATTCCTAAAGTTAAGACCGTACAGGTGTCCAAAATTGCTATCGGGGAAGTGGAAGGACTAGGTCAAAAGATCTTTTCTAGGTTAGCTTGCCTTTTAATGCAATGACAAATTGACTGAGCCTTGACGTATGATTTTGGGAGGTCGAGTTGTTAAATCTAGAACAGTAGAAGAAACCTGAATTTCTGTTGGCCCATCGTCCAAGATTAATAATTCATCACCAAGTTGTTGACAAACTTGAAGAGCCGTAGTCGCAGGCCGACAGTCAGAACGATTAGCGCTAGTCGTAGCAATGGGACTACCAAATTCTTGAATTAACTGACATGCTAATCTATTGGCAGGGATGCGAATACCAATTGTCGATTGGCCAGCAGTTACCACTTTGGGCAAATCTGGTTTTGCTTTCAAAATCATGGTTAACGCACCAGGCCAATGCTTCTCAGCAAGTTCGGAAAACAGAGGGGGAATTTCCTTAACTACTTGTGTTGCTTGTTCAATCGATGAAATCAACAAGGGTATGGGTTTGTTACTGGGACGCCCCTTGTAGCTAAATAGTTTTTGAACAGCTTCTGAGTTGAAAGGATCAGCTCCAATTCCGTATACTGTATCCGTTGGAAAAGCAATAACTTCACCAGTTTTTAGTACATGAACAGCTTGTTGAATCTTTTCTATCATTATGTCTTTGGGTTATATAATTTCGGAGTTAGCTGAAGCATTAAGGTCGAAATCGTCCCTTTGGCCTTGACAATATTTTTGGTAAGCTAATCCCGCAATCATTGCAGCGTTATCAGTACAAAGACGTATGGAAGGATAAAAAACCTTTGCTCCAATTTCCTCACCAGCAATTTCCATTTCCTTCCTCAAAAGGCTATTAGCTGCTACTCCACCCGTCAGCGTAATTGTTCGATATCCTTTTTCCTTGGTTGCTCGTATAGTTTTTGCTACCAAAACCTCAACTGCAGCGGCTTGAAAGCTCGCTGCAATATCTTCAACAGATGGAAGCTCCTGATTTTTCGTGGCTTTCTCGACAAAGTTTCGGACTGATGTTTTAATTCCGCTATAGCTAAATTGGTAATTACCACTATTCAGCATGGGACGCGGAAATGTAATGGCTGTTTCATCCCCCATCTTAGCAAGATCATCAATAATTTTGCCTCCTGGAAATCCTAATCCTAGGTATTTTGCTACTTTATCGTATGCTTCTCCCGCGGCATCATCTTGAGTACTGCCTAACACATGATAGTTTTCCCATCCTTCTAGTACTTCTACGAGTAAAGTATGTCCACCAGAAACCGTTAAACATAAGTGTGGGAATGTAAGTTGATCATGTTCCATAAATGGTGCGTAAATATGTCCTTCAATATGGTTAATACCAAGTAGAGGAAGTTGACAGCAATAGGCTAAACTTTTCGCTGCTGACACACCGACCAGTAAAGCTCCAATCAAGCCTGGCCGGTTGGTTACAGCAATGGCAGAAAGGTCAGTCAGATTGACATCAGCTTTTTGTAATGCTTCCTCAATAATATAATTTATCAATTCTACATGCTGACGAGAGGCCAACTCAGGAACAATTCCACCATACTTCTTATGAAGTTCAATTTGGGAAGAAATAATATTTGACTGAATTGACCTGCCATCTTCAACTATTGCAACTGAAGTATCATCACAAGAAGTATCAATACCTAAAATCTTCATCCCTTCACTCAAAACCTCTTTCTCTTTTGTCATTTATCATTTCGATCTACATTCTACCTTGCATTTGTCCCATCGCCATGATCATACCGTACAATTGTTGTAACTCTACGACTGAGGTAAATAACTTGATTTCTAAACCGTTTTTTTTAGAAGCTACCCCCATAGCAATGCTATAGGTCTGTGGAATTCCGGCTAATAATGCGGCAACCATTCCAATGTTAGGATCAGACTGAGCAACCACATTCAAAATTTGGTTAATCATAGTCATAGGAGAGATAGCCATGACCATATAGCCCGATGAATCTAGTTCATCAAATAAGCGATCATAGCCGGCGCTTTGATCAAACCCATTATCCAAACCAAGACACGTATCTATAACTGATTTGATAGCTTGTGGGGTTTCAGCAGTTGAAACGACTAGAAATTGTTCGAAGATAGCATGGTAAAGATGTAATTCGCTAGGCATCATACCACCTAGCTGTGAGTCATCAAATAAATCTAAGTTACCAATTCCCTGATTTGGTAGAATATAGTTCTTAATTTCGACGCCCTCATAAATCTCAGTTGAACCGACCTTGACCGCTGAATCTGATTCGTTGAGTCCCATTGCTTGGTAAATGAGCGAGTTAGAACCATACATTAACTGGAAATATCCATTATCAATGAGCTGCTCAAGCTTTTTCTGATCAGTGATTTTGTAAATCTGAGTTAAATCAGGAATAACAGAACTAGAAATATTATTGAATCCTGCTGATTGGGGACCAACTGACTCATAGAATTCGGAAGCTAAAGCTGCAATTTTAGTACTCAATTCTTCGGCATTATCAGGAATTTTCTCTTCACCTGATAATTTCAACATTTGGACTCCCATATTCATTGACCAAATCGCAATCTCAGCAATTTTGTCAGTATCAAGATTCATTCCATACGCCATTCCACTAGCTTCGGGAATATATTTCAAAAGTGGAAAATTTTCAGGACCAGTTCTAGAAGTAATATTTTTATCAAAAGGTTCAAGATAGTTACTAATCTGACTGTCGGAAATCATCTGTAGAAACGGAGTTAGTACAATTTCTCCCTTATCGTGTTCTAATGTTAGACTCAGAGAGTGTATTTGAGATAACCATTGAGACATGGTCTTTAAGATTTCAGTCTGCCCTGTTTCTTGTGAAACTCGTCCAAAAAATTCAGTTACCATTGTCTGGTTATCTTCAACTAATCTCTGGATAGCAAAATAAGCCGCCACATCTTTAACAGAAGAATTAAGTTGTAAATCAGAAAAATTGGCAGATTTTGTAATGGATTTAGCTTCCCGAAGATAGGTTTCAATCACTTGGTGGCAAACTGATCTAATACTTGTAAAGACCATAACATTATCTAAAAATAGAAATGACTCCGAATCGACTGATTCTGCTTCCTCTTCGTCGTCAGGTTTGGTTAGATAGGTAGTACCACGGTACTTTTGTTCTACTAAATCACCCTCTTCCTGACTCAGCATTTGTCGGACATCTTCTTTGTTTGCGACATGAACAACAGCCGAAACCGCTAATGGATTCCCCACATTCCTCTCATTTGTATGCATGAAAATAGCAAAGCCACGTGAAAAGTCAAAACCAATTTCTTCTAACTCGTCAAGGCTCTCAAAACCTGCTGAAAACATATTGGCCAGTATAGCCACTAGCACATCAGTATCTGGGTCTGAGGTCGGATCCATTTGCGCCATCAAATCACCAACCTCTTGATTGAAGCCTTTTAGATTGTCAACATGAATTAAACCAACAGCTGTATTTGGTATAACCTCCAACACTGAATCGATTTTTGCACTAGCATTAATCGTTAGTAAAATCAAAACAAAGCCGAATAAACGTGTTTCCCAGCGGGTAAACATTTGGAACTCCTGTGGCCAGGCCTTGGCCATTTTTATGTTTTTTTTATGAAATACTAAGACCATACACCCAGAGACTAACCGTATTCGCTCCACGTTTGATTTCAGTGGGTGTAAGCTGTTTTACTAAAAATTTTTATTTGTATTTAGAAATAATAAAAGCCCTTGAACTTTCCATAATTGTAGACCTTATCAAATTTTGATATCAGCACGAGTAGAAATTACTTCAACTAAGGCAGTGACAAATTTATCGATATCCTCATAACTATTGTATAGGTGAGTTGAAATTCGAAAAACGGGAATACCTCCAGCATCTAGAGAAACTACTTGAATTTGATAATCCTGCCACAGGTAGTTGACAACTTTACCATGATCGATGGCAGGAATAGTAAAAGTAGTCAAAAAACCAGATAGGTCGCTGTCACTTGGAATCGTCAGTTCAGCTTCTGAAATCTGATCTAAAATTTGGTTTTTTAAATAAGCCGCTAAACTAAGGCAATAGGGTCGAATTCGATCTTCCCAGCCGATCTCCATTTGAAAATCAATCGCTTTACCCAGGCCTGCAAAATGGGTAGAGTCTCTAGTACCAGCCACGTCAAAGCGGTGAGGGGGTTTTTGATTAAGGCCAAAACCCAAAGTCGCTGGGCGCAAATCCAAAAAAGGTTCTGACAAATAAGCCATGCCTACTCCTTTGGGAGCAAGCAACCACTTATGACAACTAGAAAGATAAAAGTCACAATTCGAAACGTCGATAGGAACCATTCCAACGGCATGGGCACCATCCACAATGGAAAATGCATTATATTCACGCGCTAATTGACAAAGATCTTTAACTGGCGTAACCAATCCACTGGTACAGTAGACATGGCTAAAGACTAAGACCTGTGTGCGATTTGTGATACCCTTCGCGAAGGCCTCAACTATCTGTCCAGGACCTGACGGTTTTATTGGTAAGGAGATCGTACGAATTTTTAATCCCTTTTGCGCTGCTACGTACTCCCAAATGTTCTTGACTGCGCCATACTCTTGATCGCTCATTAACACTTCATTTCCTGATTCAAG
>Ga0163179_10002718_pt1 | contig 12185 bp, 11 predicted proteins | sample AtlANTMetagenome_FD_109643 | JGI IMG/M metagenome (GOLD analysis project Ga0163179, IMG submission 109643) | Marine eukaryotic phytoplankton communities from the Atlantic Ocean - Atlantic ANT 2 Metagenome | ecosystem: Environmental > Aquatic > Marine > Oceanic | place: North Atlantic Ocean...
CTTCAAGTGATTTAATACAACCAATATTTATCAAAGAAAACTTCGCCGGTAAAGAAGATATTAAATCAATGCCAGGCGTATTTAGGTTTGGCATAGAAGATGTTTTAAAAGAAATAGAAGATATTATTAATTCGGGAATAAATTCTATAGCTGTTTTTCCAGTAATTGAATCAAGTAAAAAAGATAGCCAGGGCAGTGAGGCAATTAATATAGATAATTTTATTTCTACTTCAATTAAAAAAATAAAAAATCAATTCCCTGAACTTGTTCTAATTGCTGATGTAGCTCTAGATCCTTATACAGATCATGGTCATGATGGTATTTTAAAGGGCGAAGAAATCGCCAATGATGAAACTGTAAAAATATTAACAGAACAATCTATATTACTAGCAGATGCAGGAGCAGATATAATCGCGCCATCAGATATGATGGATGGAAGAATTGCCTCAATAAGAAAAGAATTAGAGAAAGAAAATTTTAAAAATACAATATTATTGTCATACGCAGCCAAATATAACTCAAAATTTTATGGACCGTTCAGGGATGCGGTAAACTCTGCATCAAAACTAGGCAAGTCTTCAAAGTCTTCTTATCAAATGAATATAAATAATAAAGAAGAAGCATTGCATGAAGTTGCAATAGACATAAATGAGGGAGCAGATATCGTAATGGTTAAACCAGCAATGCCTTATTTAGATATCATTCATCTAATCAAAGATAGCTTTAAAATACCAACATTTGCATATCAAGTGAGTGGAGAGTTCAGTATGCTAAAAAATGCTATTAATGAGGGATGGTTAGATGAGGGGGCTATGTTAGAATCGTTAATCAGTATCAAGAGAGCAGGAGCGGACGCAATTCTCTCATACGCTGCAAAAGAAATATCCAAGGAGATAAAAAATAAATGAGTAATGTTATCGAAGTCCAGAATAAGGACGATTTTATAAATAAAGTTTTAAATTCAGAAAAACCAGTATTGGTTGATTTTTGGGCTGAATGGTGTGGTCCATGCAAGCAACTTGGCCCACTCGTAGACGAGGCGTCAATAGAATTTCAAGATAAGATTGTTGTATGTAAGATGGATGTTGATGCAAATAGAGAAACTGCTGCAGAATATGGGATTAGGTCAATACCAACATTAATGATTTTTGAGAATGGAGAGCTTGCCGGAACAGAAGTTGGCGCAATAACTAAATTACAGTTAGAAGAATTTATAAGATCAAATATATAAATTTTTCATATCGCTTTGCATCTTAGCTAAAAAGAGTTATCATTTTTATTCAGAGTTAAAAAAATCCTTCATTAATCACCTTTTCAATATAAATACAGTGGAATAGATATATGAATCTTAGTGAAATTAAAGATAAACCTATAAGCGATTTGGTAGACATCGCCACAGAGCTTGGTCTAGAAGATCTTGGCCGTCTTAAAAAACAAGAAATAATATTCCGTATTTTCAAACACAAAGCTTCTGAAGGTATTGATATATATGGAGGCGGTGTTTTAGAAATTTTAAATGATGGATTTGGTTTCTTAAGATCTCCTCAAGGTTCATATTGTGCTGGTGAGGATGATATATACGTATCACCAAGTCAAATAAGAAAATTCGGGCTCAGAAAGGGAGATTCAGTAGCTGGAAAAATTAGAACACCAAAAGATAAAGAAAGGTATTTTGCTCTTATACAGGTAGACACCATTAATGGAGAAGAACCAGCAAAAACAAAAAATAAAATTCTTTTTGAAAACTTAACACCTCTGTTCCCAAATGAAAGATTAATGCTAGAACAAGGAAGCGGATCAAACGAAGATTTGTCTTCAAGAATAATTGATTTGATTGCACCAATAGGTAAAGGTCAAAGGGGTTTAATTGTTTCTCCACCAAAAGCAGGTAAAACATTAATGCTACAGAGCATCGCACATTCTATAAAAAGCAACAATCCTGAAGTTGAATTAATCGTCCTTTTAATTGATGAAAGACCAGAAGAGGTTACTGATATGTCTAGAACTGTAAAAGGTGAAGTAGTTGCAAGTACTTTTGACGAGCCTCCAACGAGACATGTCCAAGTTGCAAATATGGTTATAGAAAAAGCAAAAAGATTAGTAGAACATAAGAAAGATGTTGTCATTTTACTGGATTCTATTACCAGACTAGGTAGGGCATATAATTCTGTTCAACCTGCCTCAGGAAAAATATTAAGTGGTGGAGTAGATTCAAATGCACTTGAAAGACCAAAAAGATTCTTTGGGGCTGCAAGAAATCTAGAAGAAGGTGGAAGCTTAACTATTCTTGCAACAGCTTTAGTTGAAACTGGTTCAAAAATGGACGAAGTTATTTATGAAGAATTTAAAGGCACCGGTAATATGGAAATTCATCTTGAAAGAAAGATAGCTGAGAAAAGAATTTATCCAGCAATCAATATAAGAAGATCTGGAACTAGACGAGAAGATCTTCTAACGTCAGAAGATGAACTACAAAGAATGTGGGTGCTAAGAAAAATTCTAGATGAAATGGAAGATGCTCAAGCTATTCAATTCCTTATTGATAGAATTAAGACTCACAAAACCAATGATGAGTTCTTCTCGTCAATGAAGAACGGTAACGGAAAAAAAACTAAATAGCTTTTTTCACTTCCGAATATAGATTATCTGAAAAATAATCGATAATTTTTGCCTGATGACCCATCAAACGGACATGCTCTTTTATTCTTTTTGAAATACAAAAGAAAGTTGTTTTCTTATTGATTTCATAAAGATTTTCAAAAAATATTTTTGCACCATAAACACTTGTAAAAATTACCGCATCAGCTTTGTTAAATTTATTTTTAATTAAATCGTAAGATTCAAGTTCCTTCCTTCTATAACATATTATATTTTCGCAATGCGAGCCTTGTTCACTAATATAATTCTGGATATCGTTCAAACCGTCCTCACCTTTAATAATTAGAAATCTTTGTTCTTGTATTTCTTTACCTATTAATTTTTTCAGCCCAGATGACCCTGGAATTTTTGGAATTGCAGAACTAAGGCCTTTTTTTAGAAGTGCCTTTTTTGTTGATTCACCCATGGAATAAATATTTTTTTTAGTACATATTTCAAAATTTTTGAAATTCTCGACAGAGGCAATGCTTTGAAATATCACATCTGTAAAATCATCGACCACAGTCTCATAATTTATAGACTCTGTTTTAAACAGAGGGATATGCTCAATTAAATTATTTGAAGTATATTTTTTACTTTTAGAGCTTGTATCAATTATGTTCATGCAATAATCGCAGTCCCCCATTTCTTTTTATATCTTCAAATATTTGGTTGACATCAGCACCAGAGAAAGTAATAAATTTTTCTAATCCGAAAATTTCACCTTTAAGAATGCCATCTGAGGCATATAATGAAATTGCTGAATTGCAATTGGCTCCTAATTTTTTTAAAAGCTCTCTCTCCATTTGTATGTCAGCATTTAAATAATTTGATTGCGCAGCTATTGGAGATAGTCTGAGGAACTTTTCAGCTTTACCACCTTTTTTCCATTGAACTGCTAGCGCCCCTTGGCCTGAACAAGTTATATGACTTAGTTCTATGTAATTTTGATCTTTCAAAAGACTATTTAATCTTGATAAGCCAGCTTCAGCCAGAATAATACAATCATAAAGACCATCATTTAATTTTTTAAGTCTAGTATCAATATTTCCATTTAAAGCACAGATATTATTTGAACCTAGGTGAAATTTAGCTTGCATCTTTCTTCTCAGACTTGATGTTCCAAGTTTCATATCTTTGTTAAAGACTGCTTCTTGATCCTTCTTAAATATCAATAAGTCTGATATTTTTCTTGGTAAATCCTTTATAAAATAAATGTGTTCTAATCCATCAGTTGATTGAGCAGGCATATCTTTTGCTGAATGAATTGCCAAATCTGCTGTTTCATTTAAAAGATATTTCTCAATGTCACTTACAAAATTTGCCTTATCAAATAAAATATTTCCTTTCGCACTCATCTTATCTCCCTGAGTGGTTATTTCTATAAGATCAAAATCTTCTATTGAGAAAGTCTTTATAAACTCTTCAACTTGCTTGAGAGCTAATTTTGAAGATCTTGATGCTATTTTAATTTTCATTACTTAGAAGGAGTGCTTTTACATCACCTACATTTTTTTCTTTTAATATTTTTAATGAAGCAGGTATTTCAATTATTGAAAATTTACTATATTCGAGATAGATTTTACATGATGGTTTTAAGCTTTTGTTACTGGTTAACAATCTAAGTGTCTTTTCTTCAAGCTCTTCATTAAAAGGAGCATCTAAAAATATTAAATTAAACCGAGATAAATCACTCTTTTTGATCCAACTAATGCAATCCTTAAATAAAATCATAGATGCCTCCTCAATTCCGAAATTTTTTACTATGGATTTGATTCCTAAGTAATTTTTTTTATTTATTTCGATGAAAACTGTTTTCTTTGCCCCTCTTGAAAGAGCTTCTATACCAAGTGCACCAGTACCTGCAAAAAGATCAAGGCATTCGTAATTAGATATTTCAAACTGTAACCAATTAAATAAAATTTCTCTAAGTTTGCTCGATGTTGGTCTAAGGGTGTTTTTAAATTCAAAAGGAATATTTTTACCTTTTAAAATACCACCGGTTATTCTTATATTTTTCATCTGAAATAATTTTCTTTAAGTATAATTCATACTATGAGTATTCAAGACAATTTTAGATTAGCTATGCGAAGATATATTTACTCAGTAAGTATAATGTCTAACAGAGATTCTAATGATAATCCAAATGCGATTACAGTTTCCTCAGTTACCTCTATATCAATGGAGCCCCCGAGTATATTAATTTGTATCAATAAATCTTCAAAAATACATGACTCAATTGTGCTTGGATCTAAATTTTGCATAAACCTTTTGACCAAAGATCAACACGAGCTATCAAATATTTGCTCAGATGATCAAAAACACGATCAAAGATTCGCAGATCAAAATTGGAATTTAGATAATTTACCTTTTCTTGAAAATGCTCAAGCTAATATATTTTGTAAGGTAGATAATCTATCTTCATATCATACACATACTATTGTTATTGGTTTGGTCGAGGACGCAAATTTTGCAGACACTATCTCAACTTTGACTTATGTTGACGGCGATTATAAATAATCGTCTTATATTTTTTCTATAAATCTTTCTAAGTACCCGTCCAGATCTTTACTAATTTTATTTATTGCAACAATAGGGGTATCAGGAATTTTCAATACTTTACTTGGAACAGCCTGAAGCTTCCTTAATAGACCAACCAATCCATGTATTTTAGCCCAAGTATCTATAGATTTTTCATCTATACGGTCTTGGTCTTTCTCATTAGAATGATTGCCAACCTCAGACCTAAGGTGTTGATATAATTTATTGGCTGATATGAAAAGAGTAGGATATTTTGTAAAATCAGCAATTGCAGTTCCGAACATTAAATCGTAAGTATTGGAATTTTTTAACCCAAAATTAATATATTCTTTTCCTGAAGAAATTAAATTTTTTTTATGATCTTGTGATTTGGATTTTGACATCACTTTATACAGCTTATTAAAACCCTCTGTTGCAACTGCTGCATATAATTCTTCTTTGGTTTTGAAATGACGATACGGAGCGGTTTGAGATACATTGCTCTCTTTAGCTAAAGATCTAATACTTAATTTAGTATAGCCATCTCTTTCACACATCTTTAAAGCACAGGTTAGGAGTTCTTTTTTTAAGTTTCCATGATGATAAGATTTCATATATCAATTATAATGTTGACAGTGCACACATTTAAGTTATTATGTTTACACTGCAAACATTAGTTTCTTTGAAAGATAAAGTCAAACAAAAATAATATATGAGAACAAGCTATAAAATATTTATAACTTCAATTTTAATTAATGTATTTTTTAATACTGGTCTTAACGCACTGGAAATACTTGAAGTAAAAATTCTAAACTCTTACAAGGTATCGAGAGATTTCCCAGGGAAATTACTACCCTCGGAGCAATCAAAATTAGCATTTGAAATTCCTGGAAAGATAAAGCTAATAAATGTTGGCATAGGCGATACGGTTCAAAAGGGTGATGTCCTTGCTGAACTAGATGATAGAGAAGCTATGGCACAACTTAATCAATCTAAAGCTAAACATGATTTAGCTCTTCAAGTTCTTAATAGATTCAAGGATCTTAGGACAAAAGGGCATATATCCATCCAAGATTTAGATAATGCTAGCTCAGAAGAACTTGTTGCAAAATCGCAATATGAATTTTATAAGGTTAAATTTGAACAAACAAAACTATTAGCTCCATTTGATGGAATTGTTCAGGATAGGTATCTTGATACCGGATCAGTAATCAATGGTGGAATACCAATTATTGAAATTTTAGATTCAAAGAATGTGAAGGCGCACATATCAATTCCCATAAGCTATATAGATAAGATAGAAATTGGAGAGAGTTATACTTTTGAAGTTGGCGGGACTTTTAGAAAAGCAAAATTGCAGAGACTGGCGCCTATGTCTCTTGGCGGATCAGATAATCGATTAGCAGTTTTTGTTTTTGATGCTTTCATTAGTCCTGGATCAATAGCAACATTAAAATTAAATACGATTGAAAAAGGAAGAGGAACCTGGGTGCCAATTAAATCCCTATCTCAGTCAGAACAAGGTATTTGGGCTATTTTTACAATAAATGAAGAAAAAAAAGTTGTTAGAGATTTGGTTGATGTAATTTATTTTGAAGGCGAATATGCTTATGTGAATGGGACATTAAAAAATGGTGATTTAGTGATCTTGGGCGGCGCTCAAAAAATCATTGAAGGCAAACTTATAGATTATTAATAATGAAATTCATTGAACTTTTGATTGAAAGGCCGAGAATTCTTTTTCTTACTTTATCTTTTATTCTTCTTGCGGGCTTATCATCAGTCTTGTCCGTACCCATTCAAGAAAATCCTGAACTTGCTGAGAGATGGGGGGGCGTTCGCGTATTTTATTCAGGAGCTTCACCAGAGAGAATTGAAACTGAAGTTATTAATGAGTTAGAACTTCAATTAAGAGAATTAGTTGAAATACTAGAGTTAGAGTCAAATATAACACAAGGTTTTGCAACTATAGTTGTTGAGCTTGAACAAACAGTTCCAATAGAGCTAATAGAGCAAACATGGTCAATGGTTCAGAATAAATTGGACGCCTTTAGCAGGCCTGCTGGAGTAGAAATTTTTCTTGATAGAAGCAGCGGTCCTCCAATCACTGTGCAATACGCAATCTCATGGGAAGGTGATGGTGAAGCACCATTAATAATGATGTCTAGACTCGCGGATCAATTAAAAAGAAAATTAAGCTCAATAGGCTCATCACATAAAACAGCTATTTTTGGACCAACAGATGAGGAAATAATCATTGAAATTGATTCGGTGAAGATGACTTCATTAGGCCTCACATATCAAGATATTGGCTCATCAATAAAATCACTAGACACAAAAAAATCTATAGGGGTTTCCTCTGATAAAAATTCAGAGTTCCTTTTTAGGCTTAAAGATAATATTAAAAGTATAAAAAAGATTTCTGAAATACCTATCAAAGTTATTAATGATTCTGAAATAATACAATTAGATGATATTGCTAAGATAGAAAAAAGACCAGTATCACCAATAGAAGATATCTTTTTACATAATGGCAAAGTAGTAGTTTCTGTTGCAGCAACAGGATCTTTTGCTCAAAGAGTTCACGATTATGTAGATAGAGCAGAAACTGTAGCAGATGAAATGAGAGCTACATTGCCTGATGAGATTTCTTTAGATCTTATTTATGATGAGTCATCCTATACAACAACAAAATTTAATGAACTGATAAAGAGTTTTTCTTTAGCAACTTTTTTTGTTTTAAGTCTCAGTTTATTTTTTCTTGGAATAAGATCTGCAGTTATAGTTACTCTCATTCTTCCTTTCTCAATTTGCTTAGTTATGGTTGGTTGCAGATTCATTGGACTACCTCTTCATATGACCTCTATTACAGGAATAATTATTGCGCTTGGTTTATTAATTGATAATGGGATCATTGTTGTAGAAGACTATAAATTTCGAAGGTCAAAAGGTCTATCTACGCGTGAATCTATTTCTCAAACATTAAATCAACTTTCGGCTCCTTTGGCCGCAGCAACAGCAACTACAGTTTTCTCTTTTCTTCCTATAGTTACAGGTGAAGGCTCAAGTATTGAATTTGTTGGCGGATTAGCAACTACAGTAATAATGTCGATAGCCTCATCGTTAATTTTGGCTCTTTTAATGGTCCCAGTATTAATGAGTTATATGGAGAAAATACCTTATTTTAAAAATATAGATATACATAAAGAAGGATATAGTAATGAAAAAATTCTTAAGAAGTATAGGAATTTTTTAAATTGGGCTTTTGCAGTCCCAAAAAGAGCAATATTAATTTCTGTCTCTCTACCTATTCTAGGTTTCTTTCTTTTCAATTTTTTACCAAAAGATTTTTTTCCTGCACAAGACAGAGATATGTTTAGGGTGAATATAGAGCTTCCGGCAAATGCGTCATCTCAATTAACTCTAGACAGAGTTAAATCTGTAAGAAAAGAGATATTAAATAGCGGATTAATTGAAATTGAAAAAGATTATGCATTTGTTGGTAGAAGCACTCCAAGAGTATTATTTAATGTTGTTGGGGGAGAAGAAAAAACTGGTCGTAATAACACTGCTGGAGCAGTTTTTTATGCAAAAGATTATTACGAAATGATTGAAAATCTCCCTGAGCTATCTAAGAGGCTTGTAAAAAGTAATCCCGATATATTTATTTTAGTTGATAGTTATACATCTGGGCCTCCAGTTTTTTCTGATGTGAGTTTCGTAATTCTTGGCGACGATCCAGAAGTGTTAAAAGTTCTTGGAGAAGAGCTGGAATTAATTATTAGTAATGCTCCAGATGTAAGTCATACCAAATCAGCTACATCTAATTTAAATACAAACATAGAATTCGAACTTAATAGCTCTAATATTTCTTTATCTGGTCGTGATGCAAATCTTCTGATTGGAGAGATGCTTGCAGAAAACAATGGAATTTTTGTTGGCACAATGTTGGATTCAAATAAAGAAATACCAATAAGACTAAAAGGAACAGCTAACTCAAAAAACCTAACTGGTAATGCAGGATATTTAACTGTGCCTTCAAAAAATGGATTTGAATATCTAGATAGTTTTGGTTCAAGCTCTTTAACTAGCAAGGCATCTATTATTACAAGAATGGATGGTCAAAGAAGTAATATTGTTGAGGGTTGGGTTTGGACTGGTACTTTACCATCAGCCACTGAAGAGTTTATTAAAAAAGATGTTAGTGAATTTGAATCACGACTTCCGATAGGCTATAACCTAAAACAATTGGGAGAAGCAGAATCGCGAGGTGAGTCTCAGGCACAAATATACTCCTCAGCTCTTATATATTTAGTGCTTATTATTATTGGTTTAGTATTAGTTTTAAATTCTTTCAGAGAGACTGGCCTCATTTTATCAGTAGCTATTCTATCTGTTGGATTATCTTTTGTTGGATTATTTGTTGGCCAACAAAATTATGGTTTTATTGCAACTATTAGCGCCGTAGGACTAATAGGCCTTTCAATTAATGACTCAATAATTGTGCTATCTCATATTAAAGAAGAGGCTGCAAAAAAATTAATAACAAAATCAGAATTAGTTGAAGTTGTTATAAGATCTACAAGACACATTATCACCACTTCATTAACTACGCTTGGAGGCTTTCTGCCTCTTATATTTGCGAGCGTTTTCTTTAAACCTCTTGCATGGGCAATGAGCGTTGGTGTCTTGGGAGCAACTATTACAGCCTTGCTCTATATCCCAGCTATGTTTATTGTTCTCAGAAGGATTAAGAGCTAGAGCACTTATTAGAACAGTAGCTTTCTCCAAATTTATTAATTATCAAACTTTCGTGAACAAAGGTTCCGCACGAAAAACATGCAATCATTTCATTGGATGACTTTGCCTTTTTTTCTGAAAATAAGACTGAGGATATATAGGACTTAGCTAGTTTTACAAGAATAAAAATTATAATTGGCGCTACTAAAGGTAATATCTTAAATATCACTAATCTTTATCAGAATTTTTAGGCTTTGATCTATTGAGGAAATTCCAAGACCATGACTCTTCATTTGATATTTCTTCTAATTCTCTATTTGGATAATTAGTCTTTATAACTTTTCTTACATCATCAAGAAGTTCGTTATATCCAAGTTTGGCATAACTAACTTCAAGGATTTTAAGTGCTCGAAAATTTTCACTAGAGTTTGGTATATTTTCAATGACATAGTTTGCTCTTCTAATTGCCCCAATATGAGCATCAATTGTTAAATAATAATCTGCTGCTACTAATTCATTTTTTGCGATCATATTTCGGAGATATACATTTCTTTGTTTGGCATAAGGGATATATTGACTATCCGGAAATCTAGTAATAAATTCAGTTAACTCGGCAAAAGACTCCTTAGCTCCAGATATATCCCTATTAGAGATATCGGTATTAGTATACCTAATAAGCAGATCTCTATCTCTTGTATAACTTGAAATGCCTTTCATAAAATATGCATAATCTATATTGGGATGACGTGGATGAAGTCTGATAAATTTCTCAGCTGCAGCATGAGCCGCTTCAGTTTCAGAATTCATAAAATGTGCATAAACCAGTTCAACTTGAGCCTGTTCAGCATATTTACCAAAAGGGTATCTATTATCAATTGCTTCCAATGCCTCAATTGCTCCAAAATAATTTCCAGACTCCATTCTGGCTTGTGCTTGATCGTAATATATCTTTTCTGGTTGCTCAATTTCTTCACCATCCGACTTACACCCCACTAGAATTGTTATTACTAATAGATTGAGCAAAAGGAATTTATGATTTAATTTTGAAAGTTTCATTATTAGATTGTTAATTTTACCTGCATAATTACATTTTGGTCCTTAAAACATGAAATTAGAGTAATTTTTTTTTAATAAGTTCATATGGAAATAGTAAAAAAAGTTCCGCCAGAGTTATCTAATATTAGATTTGATAAAGCATCTTCTGAAATTTTTAAAGATTTTTCTAGATCTCAATTAAAAAAGTGGATTATAGATGGAAGGGTGCTCTTAAATAACGAAATAGCATCTCCAAAAGATATTGTTAATCAAGATGATGAAATTTTAATAAATCCGATATCAGAGAATAAAATTGAGTGGGAACCTCAAGAAATTAAATTTGAATTAATTCATAAAGATGATAATTTTCTAGTAATTAATAAGCCACCTAATTTGGTGATGCATCCAGGTGCAGGTTGTAATAATGGCACCTTGGCAAATGGATTACTATTTCGTTTTCCAGAACTTAAACTATTGCCAAGGGCCGGCATTGTTCATAGATTAGATAAAGACACATCTGGGATTTTATTGGTAGCTAGGACAGAAAAATTTAGAAATCATTTTGTAAACCTCTTGCAAGACAGAAGAGTTAATAAAATTTATAAAGCCCTTATTGTTGGAAAGGTTATTGGAAGTTTTGAGATAACTGATGCAATTGGAAGAGATAAAAATAATAGAACAAAAATGTCAGTCAGAGTTGATGGTAAAGACGCGCATACATTTGTAAAGCTTGATAAAAATTTAGGAAGCTATTCATTACTGGATGTATCAATTAAGACTGGCCGAACACATCAAATAAGAGTCCATTTAAGTAGCAAAAAACTCCCAATCATTGGAGATAAGACATACAACCCCTCAAGCAATATAGCTAAAGGAACCCCTAAGGTTTTAACAGATATAATTAGAGATTTTCCAAGACAGGCTTTGCACTCATATCATTTATCTTTTGAAGACATGGATACAAATGAGACTCGCACTTTCGAAGCCCCAATACCAGACGTCATAACAAATTTATGCAACATATTAGAAAAACATATTTAAAATTTTCGAAAAAACTTGTTTTTATAAGCAAGATTAATGTATAAATCCTTTTCTTAGGCAATAATTATGAAATTAGCAGGAAATGATATGTTAATTCAATCCCTGGTAGATGAGGGTGTTGAATTTCTTTTTGGTTACCCTGGTGGGGCAGCTTTGCATATATATGACGCTATTTTTAATCAGAATAAATTACAACATATTCTTGTTAGACA
>Ga0163179_10002719_pt1 | contig 12179 bp, 17 predicted proteins | sample AtlANTMetagenome_FD_109643 | JGI IMG/M metagenome (GOLD analysis project Ga0163179, IMG submission 109643) | Marine eukaryotic phytoplankton communities from the Atlantic Ocean - Atlantic ANT 2 Metagenome | ecosystem: Environmental > Aquatic > Marine > Oceanic | place: North Atlantic Ocean...
CGATTATAACAGTTCCCCCACCGCTATTTGCATCCTTGAGTTCTAATAAAAGTTTTGTAATGTCGTGATGTATTTCATTGGCTTCTTGTATTGATATTCTAATACTCGTTTCACCTTTGAGATTGGACCTATTGACAGTTGCTATAAACTGTTTTAATTTATCATACATCTGCTTTACTGGCTTTCAGTACCTCGGCTTCCAGTTCTGTTTTAGTTTTGAAAGGACCGACAAACTCGTAAGTGTCAAGTGTTTCCAATTTTACACAATATGTGTTTCTCCACACACCATTAAAATGTAGACCATAATAACCAGCCGCATATAATGTTTTACTGTTTTCGGTCTTCGTATAAATTGGCACGTTCTTTCCCTTTACTTCTTTTAGTGCAGTATTGAAACCTTGATGCTTACATGGATACCCTTCCACTTCGCTCATAGACTTTCCGTATTCTACACTCTCAATACGTTTGACAAGTTTTGGTTCAAGTATTGATGAACCGTATTTTGTTGTAAGAGCATCAGTACTAAGTATTTCTATACCGTCGTTCCTGATGATGACCTCAAAGTCTGAGTCATCTTTCTTTCTGATAGTACCTAGTTTAACACCAGCATCTTCCAGTATCCAAAACTTGTCTTTTATAATCTCTGTCGTATACATAATCACCTTTAGAAATTATTCGTACACTTTTTGTACTTAAGTGTACGAATATATTTATCCTTTTTATTCGTAGTTAATTTTAACTTTATAGCATACCCGTTATGTTTATTTGACGCAATCATTTGTCATTTATCTGACGTTCAAATTCACGTAAACGTTTATACACACTCATGAGTTCGATAATAGTTGGCCATGCTTTTAATAGATATTGCATTGAACCTTCTACTCTACCGAATGCTCTAATTATTTGTTGCATCACCCCTAATGTAACAACGCCTGCTACAATGGCCGGTGCAAGAAATACGTAGGCACTTAAAACATTTGCTTGTAAGTAAGTTATACGACCTACATTAAAATACAAATAACGCAGGTATGATTTAAAATGTATGCCTCTAACACCTTCAAACAGTTCGTTAATTGTTTTAGGTCTTACAGTATTATCATCTTCTGCAATAACTAATATTTTTCTATAAGCCGCTTCTTTCTTCTGTAAGTCATATTCAACACCGACTAGTCTTAACAACCAGCCTAATGCGATTAAGAATAAAGTACCACCTACTGACCAAACGATAGCACCTGTTACCAATCCATATTGCCAATCACCAAAGAAGAAGATTGGAATACCAACTGATAGTCCTAATAAGATAGGAACAAACTGTACTAGTACCATGATTGATTCAATGAAACTTGTACCAAGTCCTTCCATAATTCTACTAAATTTAATTGTGTCTTCTTGTACACGTTGAGCCGCACCCTCAATAGTTCTTGCTTTATCGTATACTGAATGATACCATTCTACCATAGCAGTACGCCATCTAAACAAAAAGTGTGCAGTAAAAAAACTAACTGCAACTGCGATACCAACATATATCATTGCTAGATATATAAATGATGCCAGACTTGATTGCATTCCTCCTATAGTAATAGCATTAGGTTCTGCTAGGGCTTTTTGAATCATATCATAAAACTGACCAAACCATTCATTAATTTTAACATCAATTTCTACTTGAATCCAAAGTGATGATAATATTATTGCAGACCCTAACCAAGCCCACAATGCCCATTTCTTTTGTGTGAAAAATCTAAACATTTGTTACTCCTTTAGACCACCTATTTTAAGACCATTGTTGTGATAGTAATTGATTATAAAATCTCTGCATACTAACGGGTCTTCTTCATGTATATTAATTCCTTGATTTTCAATTTCTTTTCTATTTTCTATTTGCCATCTTTCAACATCACTAGACATTAAATCAAGTCCTATAATATTTCTAATATTAATAAACACATCGTTGGTATCACCAAAACACCAATCAAAAGGATCTATTAACTTTTTTCTTCTATTATATCTATCTAAATCTTTTGTGAACCATTCTGTTTCTAAATGATTAGGATGAAATTCAATCCAATCATCTACAAAATGTTCCCAATCTGTTCGAAAATCTTTACCATTATAAAAGTTATCAATGTTCTTCAATGCAATTTCAATTTGCCATGCATAGTAACCAGCATCTGATTTGTATTTTTCTACAAACCATTTGTACATTTCATCTCCTAATAGTTGATGAATCTTTTCTTGTTCTAAATCTTTTTTGTTAAACCATCTACGTAAGAACATTCTCAATGTAATAATATGAGTTTGTCTTGACGGATACATGTATATAGATTTCATTCCATCTAAGACTTCCCAATGTTTAGGAAATTTGTGTGTTCTTAGTATTAAGTTTGCATGGTCTCTATGTGATTTTACTACTGATATTTTATCGTCTTCCGTAGGAAAGTTCTCTGTACTTTCGTTTTCAATATCAGGTCTGTAATATCTTAATAGCTTTAGATTAGATGCCATTTCATGCATCTTATGTTCATCTATACTTCCATGATATAGAAGAAAAGGAACTGCATGTGTGTATACAGTTGGTTGTGTATATTGATTAAAGAAACTATCTTTTATACCATAGTTTATATCTTGATGATTAATACCATGATTATACTCTACAAGAAAATCTCCTGCATTGACTTTTGTTGCTATAGTCTCTGCTAATTTCTCGCCACCAGAACCTCCTGAGTAATCTACATGATATAGATTAGACCAATCTGTACCGTTAAGATTAAAATCTAATATTTCTTTTTTAATATCTGCCACGTATGCTTCCAGTCTTCGACCTCATATACAACACCAGTTTCTATTTGTCTAACTGCTACTGCTATATCGTGGTCGTTACCGCCTTTCTGACATTTATCACCAAAGAAAATAAGTATTTCATCAATATCAAATTCATTTAATATTTGTTGTTTACCTTTTCCTATTGGCATGATATCTATGCCTGTTTCGCCTGCCACTTGGGCTACAATGTTTTCGCTTTCTGAAAACAGTTCATTAAACTCACGTGCAATAACCCATCGTTCTTTTGTTCTTTCATCGTACTCTACGTATTCTTTTCTTTGCTCTTTATCACAACCTCTACCAATGATACTATAATTAAGTAATCCTGGTCTAGCATCAAAGTGTGTACCAGTTCTCAACTTGAATTCACTTTGATTTAGTTTTTGTTCTAGGAACTTAAATGGCAAAGTTGGTAAACTCCATTTGTTATTGTATATGTTAATACCCTTTTCCCATACTGAGTTTCCACTACAGTTATACATTCTATTAACTGCATTGAATACATCTTGTCCTATTTGTTCTATTGTCTTAGGTGCATCACTGCCTGTTGCAAGATACACATTGTTTTCTTTTATAAACTCCATAAACCATTCTTTAAACTCTGGATCCATAGTTCCACGATTAGGAGTTAGAGTTCCATCTACATCAAAAATAAAATTCGTTTTCAGTTTTTTATAGTCTTCTATGTCTTCACCACTAAGTACCATTTTTTATCTCTATCTTGTTTTGTTTTTTGAATACATACCAATCATATGTTTCATTATAAGTCTTGTCACCGACCTTAAGTCCGCCCAAGAATATTTCATCAGAACCAAGTAATTTAAAACCTGCTCTCTGAAATAAACTTTTGTACATTGGTTGTCCCATTATACTATAATGATTAGGCCAATGTTCTAAGTTTCTTTCTGAATTCTTTAATCTCTCAATAGAAGGTTGAGGCATTTCTACATATATTCTGCCTCCCATCTTTAGCATTTTGTTGAGTTGGTATATTGTATACAATGGAAAAGGTGAATGCTCCAATACATGTCGCATCCATATACCATCATACTTGTCTTTGAAACCTGTAAAATTGAAGTCTAGATTGTGTACTTTAAAACCTTCTTGCTCAACTGATTTTATATCTTCATCACTTAATGTTAAGCCTTCAACATCTTTCATACCAAACTCACGCATCTTTTTCATTGCGTATCCGGCACCACAGCCTAAGTCTAGTATCTTTTCATTTGTTGTAAATAGTTCAAGAAATCCAGGTAGCATTCTATCAGTAACCTGAGTGGTTAACATACTGTCAGGTTCGTGATATACTTCACTTAAGAGGTTTGTATAAAACTTATCAAAGTCTTTCCATTTACTCATGTGGATATGCTTTATTCAAAATAGATGCCATTTCATCAGGCGCTTTTGATAAATTTTGTAAGTCCCATTCACCACACCATTTTAAAAAGTTGATACCAACACCTGCGATTGTTTTAGGTTTACTTGCATCGGCAATAGTCTGAACAAATTCTACTTTTAGTTCTACTGGTTGTGCATGTAAATCGATTAAAGTTTTGTTACGTTCATAATCATCTTTAACTGTATGTTCATCACCATTGTGGTCAGTCCATCTTTGTAGCATGAAGTTATTCCAGTTAAATCCACCTGTTTCTTCATCAGCAAATGCTTCCATCATTCCTATTTTATTCTTTGTGCCTTTCTTTCTTGCACCAGGATATGCTGAAAATACATTATCGCTTGTATCACCTCTGATACATTTCTCAAACAATAGCCACTTAGGATTAGGGGCTTCCATAATCTCTTTTGTCTTTTTATCTTTCATTGGTGTCATGTTCTTATCATCTTTGAAGTATCCTTCTTTAGTGATGATACGGTTTTGTACACCATCATAGATTCTTACATTGTCTTGAATTAACTGTAGATAGTCACTATCACTTGAAATAACAATGTGTTCATCATTAGGATGAGATTCAATAAACATAGCAATCATATCGTCTGCCTCTGCTTGTTTATTGTGTAGTAATGTTACGTTAGTTTTCTTGTCAAGAAACTGAACCATGCTATCATATGCATCAAACATGATTTGATTTTCTTCTTGTTCTCTAACTGATAATGATTCACGTGCATCTTTACGATTACGTTTATAAGGTTCATAAAAGTCTTTACGCCAACTTCTACCTTCTAAACAAAATACTGCGTGGTCGGCATTAAATTTATTATAGCACATTTTCACACTATTCATCATAATATGAAATGCCATACCGATACGCATATCGACATTTGATCCACGCATTGCAACGTGTTTTGCTCTGTGATACATGTTGAAACTATCAACAAGGATGAATGTAGCCATTATTACCTCTTTTAATTATATACGTACTTAATAATGTAACACAGGTTACGGGATTTGTCAAGAGTATTCAGCAGTATCGTCACCAGTTTTTAGCCTTTGAACAATAAGTCCTTCTTTGCTTTTACTGTCGAAACTTTTAGAATTACCCTCACCATCTTCAAGACCTTCCATAACAATATTCTTGCATAAATCATTGAACCAACCATCTACGATAGCATCATTATCTGATCCTTCATAACCATTGTTTGCAAGATACTCTACAAAATCTTCATTGAAATCTATTTCAAAGAATCCTGAACCGGGTTTATCTTTCTCAAGTTCCATCTTGATAACCTTAACCCAAGGTTCTCCATCTAGAGTTGCAATCTTCTTATCGTGTTCGTCTTTAGATATATGCCCATATTTGAAATCAATTTTGATTAGAGTTTTATCTCTTTCTTTATCATCTTTGATATCTCTAGCCTGAGCCCTATCTACTTCTTCACTTGTCTTGAACCATGTATTAGGTTTTAAAATATCCATTTTATTCCTTTCTAGTTCACTTTTAGTTCTGGTACTGCCTCTAATAACGAGTCAATACCTCCTTCGATATAAAGTATATTTTTATATCCATTATTTTTTATATACTTTGTAACTTGTTCAGCCCTTGAGCCATCTTGACAAAGCATTAAAAAATTCATATAAGTAGGAACCATATCTATCTTATCAGGTATTTCATACATTGATATATTAAACGTACCTTTAATAGTTCCTTTCTCTTGTCTTTCTTCTGACTCTCTGATATCAACTAGCATATATTCTTGCTTGTTATACCATTCATCAACAAATTCTTTAATTGTAACAGATAAAGTTTCTTCATTAGTTTTATAATAATCTGACATTTATCAGCATCCTTCATTAATTTCTTTTTCCCATTCATCAGCATCAGCGAATTGCTTTGTCCAACCAATCTGTTCCCATGGTACTAGCTTATCACCAAAATGACCAAACGTACAGTTCTCACTATACTTATGAAAGTTAAATAAGTCAAATCTATCGATGATGCCTTTAGGTGTTAAATCAATGTTGTCTCTAATAAATTTATAGATAGAACGATTATGCCCATTAGAGTCAACGTATATACTTGTAGGTTCTTTTACACCAATAGCATAAGACAACTGAATATTACACCAGTCTGCCATATCATCTGCTACAACATTTTTTGCTAACCAACGTGCCATATAGGCCGCAGACCTATCTACTTTGGTAGGATCTTTTCCACTAAAAGCACCCCCACCGTGAGGAGCAAAACCACCATAGGTATCCACAATAATTTTTCTTCCTGTAAGTCCTGTATCACCATCTGGCCCACCAACTTCAAATTTTCCTGTAGGGTTAAAGTGTTTACCTGTGTCATTATCAATTAAATCTCCTAATACTGAATCTACTGCATCATTTATAGGCATCAAAATACTATGTTCCATACCTTTTTTATGCTGACAAGAAACAACTACTTGGTCTATTCTTTTTACTTTGCCACCTTCATACTCTACACTTACTTGTGATTTGCTATCTGGTAGAATATAATCATAACTATTATTAACTCTATTGTTTCTTAAATGTTTTAAAATTTCATGTGAGTAATGTATTGGTGCAGGCATCATGCTTGGTGTATCGTTAGATGCATATCCAAACATAATACCTTGGTCACCTGCCCCAAAGTCATCAGTACCTAAACCGATGTCCCCACTTTGTTTATGAATTTTCTGTACAACTTCTAAGTTCTTCCAGTGAAAACCTTTTTGTTCGTATCCAATGTTCTTTACAACATTACGAACAATCGTTTCAACTTCTTCTGTAGAAACATTGAAGTTCTTTACTTCTCCTGCCAATGTAACATAATTGGTAGTAACTAGTGTTTCAATCGCTACACGTGTAGTTTCGTCACCATTCTTAAGTCCAGCATCAACTAATGCATCACTAATTGCATCTGCTACTTTATCTGGATGTCCATCACTAACACTTTCGCTAGTAAAAATATAATCATTCATCATAAATTACCTCTTTTCAATATCCGGCTTCCCGAATTCGTTTTTGTAAATCGTATTCTTTTTCTTTCATATCACCTCGATATGCAGTTCCATCATCACGTACCCCATGCATTCCCGAATAAGCTGATGTGGAGTCTTGGCGTGAAACGCCACCCTCTCTCCATACATACTTCCGCCACTTCTTTGACGTTAAGATTATATTCTTCACTGCGTCCACCCAAAGGCATAAGATATACAGGACATTCAACACCCATTTTCCTATAATCATCAACTGCTTCATGCACTTCATCGATATCTGTACTATCAGCAACGACAAATTTGAGATACAAATCACTATTGCTGATGTTATTATAATCACTAACAATATCAGGTCTGATAGCATCGCTCCTAGATTCTCCAGAAACGGAGAGTTTAGGTGAACACGACCAGGTGACTTTAAATCTTCTTTGATTGTTGAGATAAGTTCTAAAATCTTCATGTAGTTTTTGTGTAGAATTTGTTTCAAATGTAACATTTTTTAAATCCTCCATTCTTGGATGTTCAAACAGTTCAATATATAATCTTTGCCATGCTAGTAAAGGTTCACCACCAGTCATGATAAGATGAACATCTTGCCCATTGTCCTGTACCCATTTGCCATTAGGAGTAAGACTTAATAGATGCTCTACTACTTCATCTACTGAGGCTTGTTTATTGAAATCTTTAAACTCTGGATAGATACTTGCATAAGTATCACATCCTGTATGTATTATAGGCAAATCTTCAAATACTTTAGTAGTCTTGTGTACTCCTTTGTCTATAAGTTCTTTAACTTCATCATTGTATCTATTACCAGCTTTATGTTTTTCATCACGCATAGGTTCATTTCTACTGAGACCAAAGTTCATACAACGAAAGTTACAACCAAAAGTACGTAGAAATACACTAGGTACTCCTACGAATTTACCTTCTCCTTGTACAGAATAGAATGCTTCTGAATATCTCAGTTTCATTCTATTTGTGTCCTTTCATACTTAACATTAGATTATAAAATTCTGATTTAAGATTAGGATCTTCTCTGAATTTGCCTAACATAACTGCCGTAGTCATATCGCTTTCATGTTCTTTAACACCTCTATGTGTCATGCAATGATGCTCTGCTTTAACTACAACTGCTACGTTTTTTGTTTTAGCATACTCGACAAGTTTATCTGCAATCTGTGTTGTCATTTCTTCTTGAATTTGAGGTCGTTCTGCAATGTGATGAACAAGTCTATTAAACTTTGATAGTCCAATAACTTCTTCTTCTGGAAAGATACCAACCCAACATCTACCTACAATATTCTGAAAGTGATGGGCACAAGTACTACGAATAGTAATAGGACCTGTTGTATATAAGTTGTTATATCCCATATTAGGAAAACTTGTTACTCTAGGTTCTGGTGCATATCTACCACCAAATGTTTCTCTTAGAAACATCTTTGAAACACGTTTTGCAGTTTCTTTTGTATTGTGGTCGTTGTTAGTATCGATAACTAAACTTTGTAAAACTTTTTCAAACTCATCTTGAAGTTCTGTTTGTAATAAGTCCATTTCGCCTGGCTTAATATATTTTGATATATTATCGTTTGAACGGAAGTTTGCTTTTGCCTGAACGAGTCGCTCTCTGATTATATCGGAAGTCTTTCTCATGTACTATGTTCCTTTATCATTATATGTATTTACGGTGGAAAACCCACCCGTATATCTTTATATTATATACGAGTGGGTAGAGAATGTCAATAGTTAAATTATATTAATTTAATCTAGTATTGATAAGGTTCATCGTTGTATCTAACAACACCATCAGGTGTATCAGCAATAGAACCCATATCTTGTTTATCCACTGTGGCTTGATCCGCTACTGTAGATAAATCCGTGTAACCTCTAGTTCCAGATGTTGCGCCTAAAGAACCTCTGTGAGTTGCACCTTTTGTTGGTAAATCGTCTGACGAATCAGCAATGCTACCAAAATCAGCCATTTCACGTAAGTCAATAGAACGTCTAACTTTGAATCTATAAGTCTGTAGGTTTGCTACTTTTATACCTCTAAATCTAGACATATTATTTCTCCCATTGTATGATAGCGAGTGGGAGACCCACTATCATCTATATTTATGCAAATTTAACAGGATCCGTGTTTTCTGTCAGTGTTTCAATCAGTTTATCACCTGAATAAAACGATTTAACTTTGTCTTTCTCTTTATCCATAACTTCGAACATATCTTCATTTGAAGACATTAAAATTCTTATACGATTTTTAATATGTTCGATGTTTTTCTTAGCTGATTCTAAATCAGCAGTCCATTCACTAGGATATTTAAACGTGTCTGACCACATTTCAGAATAACTTAGTCTATCTGGAACTAGGGGTATAGTACCAACTACAAGTCCTTCATAGACAGATATGCCTAGAGTTTCTTGTAAGTTAGCACTAAACACCATTTTTGCCTTACCAAGCAATGTGTGGTATTCTTCTTTTGAAAGATTAAGTTCTTGACATTTTATAAACTTGTATTCAGGCATTTGCTCTGCAAGATAGTCAAAAACTTCCGGCTGTTTCTCCGGAGCCAAACGATGAGGAAACAAAATTATGTTTTCCTTAATGCACTTCTTGTAAGGTTCTAAATCACCTTCAATGTATTCCATAGGCCAGCCCACTTGTCTTACTGAGTGAAGGAGTTGCCGGGCGATATCCCTATCGTCCTCAAAAAATGTCTGGGTAAACATGTCAATATGAAATCTCGTTGCGAAATAATTATCATCAAAGCATTCATACATTGTCATTTCAGCATTTCGAACCCATGGTTTATTGCCAATCAATCTTCCTAAGAAGTCTTGAGGGTCATACGAACCGGCATGCCACATACCCCCAATACGGATTTTTACCCCCAACAGTTCAGCCATATATTTTAGCTGAATAACTGTTGGGTTCCAAGCATCAGTATATAAAAAATAGTCTCCGTCTTTAACTTCGCCGTTACAAAACATTTCTGCTATCTTTGATATCTGAGCCGCTTTGTAGATATTAGTTCCACCAAAATTAAGAAAAGCACCGGGCGTAGTGGCCTCGGGAATGCCTGCACTAGGGCCGTCTATCACCTTAACATTGAACCCGGACTTTGCTATTAACTTTGGTAAGTGTGTCTTCCATTGTTTGGTATACCTGGATTCAACACTTTCTAAATCTACAATGTAAATCATTCAATTTCCTTTAATAGTTCTTTAAACCATTCTTCTGAACCTTCGTCATCGCCATCACATTCTATAATATTTTTTAATCGCATTGCACCAAGTTCATTTAGTTTATTATTCACTTTATTACCTGCTCCGCAAAAGTCATGATGTGAACTATCACCTAATGCACAAACAGAATAAGTAAGATTTTCAAATTTAGTTTCTGAATTCTCTAACCAATCCCAAAAATCTTCTCCGTTATGAGGCAAGTCTCCTTGTCCTGTTGTCGATGTAACTATTACTGCAAGTTTCATTTCCTGTAACTTATCAGCCGTAACATCATTTAGTTCAAGTAAATCAACCTCATGATTTCTTTTTCTTGCAATGTCTTCAAAGTTGTGTGCAACATCTTCTGCATTTCCAAACATTGAAGCCCATAGTATACTAATCTTCATCGTTACTCCTTAAGGATACTATAAACTTTATATCCTTTAGACTTTAACTTATCAGAACCACCTAAGAAAGTCAAGTCCATAATACTAACAATACCTATTGTTTCTGCTTTCATTCTTTCTATCAATGATGTAGCCGCTTCCAGTGTTCCACCGGTTGCGATTACATCATCAACTACCAGAACACGGTCGCCTTCTAACACTGAATCTGTTTGTAGGTGTAGTTCGTCCGTACCGTATTCTAATTCATATTTGGTGGATAATGTTTCACCAGGTAATTTGCCTTTCTTTCTCGCCATGGCAAAGGGTCTACCCATATCTGCCGACAATGCACCTGCAAGAACAAATCCTCTTGCATCTAATCCTACAATACGATTGTACTCATATGCTATTTCTGTTTCGTACATCCAATCTTTAATCATTGTCATGCATTTTCCAATGCCTTCTTGTGTATTAAATATACTTGCCATATCTTGGTACATTATTCCAGGCTTAGGGTGGTCTGGCACTACTTTTACCATATTTTGAATATCTTCTCTGAGATATTCTCTATAATCAGCTTCCATATTCTATTAATGCTCCATTCTCTCCATCTTCTGAAACTTCAATCTTAACCTCACGACCTGGATACTTCTCCCAGATTTTATGAAACAAATCATCAGACATCATTTCACAAGACTTATAATCTAGTTCTAAAGTCTTTTCTGCGTATAACTTTTCTAACCATCGTTTAAACTGTATAAATTCTATATCTCTATCGTTGTGTGTAACTGTAATAGCTACTTTAAAATGAAAGATATGTCTATGCGGATAACCCAAGAAACTAACATCATATTCATCACCTGTTGCTAATGCAGGATCTTCTAATGCCGCAGGATATTTGTGTATACCTTCTTTCTTAAACGTAACCCAAATCCAACGTTTTGCATTATTCATCATGTTATCTTTCTTCATTTCTAAATCCGCTTTTTTTGATTCTTCTAGCATATAATTATAATAACTTCCCATCTTTAGTTTCTCTCTCAAGTTTAACTATTTCATCTTTAAGTTTTAATTTCTCTTGTTTCATTGCTGATACGTCTTGAAATTTATTATACTCTTTTATTACTTGTTTGTCAAGATGCCTATGTACTTCTCTTAGTTTTTCTAATCTTCTTGCTTTTGATTTAACTCTAGATCCAGTTGCCATAATTTTATCCTTTCGTTTAAGCAACGGTAGGGGGAACCCCTACCGCTTTCAATTTTATTATGCTACTGCAAAATATAGTACTGAAACAGCCGCAATAGCTAATGAACCCATATTAAGTTCACTATGTCTACCACTAGCCG
>Ga0163179_10002720_pt1 | contig 12177 bp, 12 predicted proteins | sample AtlANTMetagenome_FD_109643 | JGI IMG/M metagenome (GOLD analysis project Ga0163179, IMG submission 109643) | Marine eukaryotic phytoplankton communities from the Atlantic Ocean - Atlantic ANT 2 Metagenome | ecosystem: Environmental > Aquatic > Marine > Oceanic | place: North Atlantic Ocean...
CTGAATGAGAATTCCTTTCTTCATGGCGAGGAGCCAAAGTAGATCTGACACCCCTTCTGTCAACCGTGCAGAACGCCCCGCGCCCTTCCCTGCAGGAATTTCGGGGCCTACTGGCCTGCAGGTTGCTCCACGCACCATGCCACCGCCCGGGCCAGCATTTCGTTGAAGCCCGCCTGCTCAAAATCGCTCACGTGCCCCAGCGAGGTGTAAAACGTCCTGCCCCCATCGCTGCGCCTGAAAGTCCATGCCAGCGGCTCGGCACGATCGATACCCTCCACCGCCCCCATCAAAAGGACGTTCTGTCCCGGACGGGTCGGGGTGTTGATATAAAGTGACCCCCCACTCTCAAAGCGCAGCGGCTCCCACTTCCCGGGAAAGGGCACGGCCTTCTCCAGGGACCACACCCTGGTTTTGAACTTGTTTCCATGGTGCCCACTGTAACTCCCTCCGATCACCTCGGCATCCCATTCCTCCCACACTCCATGCCCAGCAGGGGCAGGCTTGCCACGCAACGAGAACGCATGGCTTGCAGTCCGGATTCCCACTACCGGCTTACCCGCCTGTACATGTTCGCGGATGAGTGCCAGGTCCTTCTCCGGCAGGGCCCTCCTCCGCACGCTGACAAAAAGCACATCGGCATCCTTCACTGCCTCAATCCCACGAAATCGATTCCGCTCCTCACCTTCCGGATCAGCAAAGACAAAAGTACTGCGAAATCCCGAGGAGAGATACCTGGCCGCAAAGACCGGCAGGGTTTCCCGGGTGCGGTATTCACGCTCTCCCACCAGGAAAACAATGTGCCGGCGGGGATCTGTTTTAAACCGGTAGGGTGCCCCGCCGAGGATCTGGTCACTGGTCACCGTTGGACAGACATACTTCTCAACATGCTCCACGATCAGGTCCGTCCCCTGGAAGTGACTCACCCTGGGTTCCATCTCCGGGTTGTACATCGTGTCGGTGAGATCCCGCATGAGAACCACGTTCTTCCCATTCCTTGCCATCTGGCGCAGCCCGAATGGTCGCCCCAGGACGCACATGTTGGTGTGTACTCCCAGCAGGATCACGTTTTTTACCCCATACTGCTCAAGGAGGTTCCAGTTCTCGGTCCCATTATCCGTGATTGCATCCCTCTCCCCATCGATTTCCAGGAGGTCCAGCTGCCGGGTCCAGGGAGCCCGCGGATTCCGTCCCATGTCCTTCAACTTTGCCGCCCATGCTGCGTGCTCCTGGGGATCATCATCCTCTCCCCCATCTGAATGATCGATAGGGTAGCCCGCTTTCTCCTCCCGCTCATCGATCCAGGTCAACCACTGGTCAATCCCCTCCGGCACGTTGCCCGCCCTCGGAGCTGCCTGCGCCCGCCTGCGGGCAGGATGCTCCCGGTAAAAATCCGTGCAGGAAGAAGGGGCATGCACGATCAGGGACCCTCTCTTCCGGGCGGCCTTGAGCAGGGCGTTCATACGGGGGGCCATCTGGACGGCCCGGTCCACCGCATTCTTGCAGTGATGAAGATCCCACATGTCGCATACGATCACCGCGGTCTCAGCCGGATCCCATTTCTCAATGGATTCCACCATGCGGAACTGGCCCGACTTCTCCTCCACCCGCTTGGTGAGGCGCATCTCATAGTCCTCGGCGGGCAGCAACGTGGCCCCGGCAAAGAACCCAAGAACCGTGAAAAGGTATTTTACCCTGCTCATGCAGATGAGCTAACCGCTCGAATGGCCTGAGGACAAGCCCGCTTCATCTGGAAATGGCGGATGAAGAAAACGGGGGGGGATCCTCCCCCTTACTGCCCATCCGTCGTTGCGGATTATCAAAAAGGACATACCATCGCCCTCCTATGAAAGCATTCGCTCTTCCCATTATCGCAGCCTTTACCCTGCTGCCCGTTCTTGCGGAAGCGGCTGACATCAGGCTCAAGGTTAAAAATGCCACCCTCGGTTCGGAGCGCAAGGGGGATACCCGGAAGAGCCAGCGCCAGTTGACGGTCGAGATCGATAACCGTGACCGCGAGGACTACGAGGGAGTGACCATTGAGTGGGTGGTCATCGCCCGGGATATCCGCAACCGCAAACTTTCCATCGCCAGCAGGGGTTCCAAGCTCATTGACATACCCGCGGATGATGAAATGGAAGTCAACTCCTCGCCCTATTCCTTCTCCAAGAAGGAAGGCGAAGTCCGCGAGATCAAGGAAAACCGTTTCCGCCCCGACCGGCCTCAGTTCGATGTGGAACCCGACAGCGGAACCCGCTATGCTGGCTACATCGTCGTCCTCAAGCAGGGAGATGACATTCTCGCTGAGGCAGCCACCGCAGGCATGAAGAAGCGGATGGCCCCCCTTCTTTCCAAGGAGAAGAAAAAGTAACTTCCTTCTCCCCCGAGGCGCCTGCTCAATCTGGGCACTGCATACGGCCGACGGAAGATGGATCTCTGGAATGCTCGACCGTGTCCGCGTAGTCTACGGTTTCAACCAGATGGCGCTCCGGGCCACGATCCTAGATTTCAAGAGCGACCGGATAGACCCCGAATCCCAGGTAAGCGATACCATTGAGCGCTACCGCTCTCAACTGAAGACCTGCCGCGAAGCCCTCGTCCAGATTCTCTGAATTCCCATAGCCGCCCGTCACTCCCTGCACGTGCTCCCATCCCCCAAATCCATCACCTCCCGGGACGTCGGCACCCACTACGACCAACTCGACGAACTCTACCGCACCCTCTGGGGCGAAACCCTCCACCATGGTCTCTGGGAAAAACGAGACGACCGCAGCGTGAAGGCTGGCACGGAAAGGCTCCTCTCTCTACTCCTCACTGCCCTTAGGCCCAAACCTCACAGCCGTATTATTGATATTGGCTGTGGCTACGGAACAGACGCCATCCGGATCGCGGAACAAAGTGGAGCCTCTGTCACCGGTATCACCATCTCGCATTGCCAGGCCACGAGGGCCCGCCGGAACCCCACCCCTGGACGTGGGGTAGTGGAGATCCAGCACGGCGACTGGCTCGAGAATGATCTCCCCGACCAGGGTTTCGATTCGGCAATCGCCATCGAATCCCTTTCCCACATGCCGGACAAGCAATCCTTCTTTAGGGAACTGCATCGTGTCCTCATCCCGGGAGGGCAGGCAGCCCTGTCCTGCTGGAGCATTGTCCCTGATCCCTCCCCTCTTGAATCCCGGCTTCTCCGCTACCTCTGCCTGAAAGGAGCCCTGCCATCTCTTGGGTCGCTGATGGACTACCGTATTCTCGCTGAGACTGCCGGACTTTCCATGACCGCTCACCGCGATCTCACCGAACTGGCTGAGTCAACCTGGTCAATCATGGCACAACGCGTTCTCCGTCATCTCCCCAGCCTCCGTTTTCTGACGACCTCCCTGAGCTTGGCCCTCCGCCGGCCCCTTCTTGGTCTCACCATACCGGCCATGATCCTCGCCTACCGCACAGGCGCACTCCGCTACACTGTCTTCTGGCTGGAGAAACGCTCGTGATATTCCGCTACCATTCGACATGCACGTGGGTCCGGTGACCCGGGGTCCCGGGCCCTCGAACCTCTCGCGCTCCCAGTTGACGGCATTTCCTCATGAATCCCTTCACATGCGGGTTCCCTCTCCCCACCTTGACTCCGTTGATGTAATCCACGTCAAAGGCCGTGCCCTTGTAATGGCTTGATTTTTCACTGTGGGACCCTCCCGCAAGCTCGGTCACCCGGAACGACCATCCGGAACGGGTCAGGTAATGCATGCCCCACAACATGCGGGTGTCGAGATACGTCGCTCCACCCGGAGCCCGCTGATAGGAACTACAACTGGAACGCTGCCCCCGTTCCGCCTGCCGCATGTTCTCAAATGCCGTGGCATTGTCACGACGACCGCTCACGTGAAAGTTAGCCAGCCCAATCCGCGGATTCCGCAGGAGCGAATACGCCAGCGTCTGACGTAGGGACGTTGATTGCGTGGATCCCAGGGACCCGGAACTGCACGCTCCAACCAGGAGAACCCCGCCAAGAACCAGAATAGCCACGACCAGGGATGCAGCGCTTCTCACAAGACCACCTTAGCACGGAGATGATACCAATTGCAACGAGGGGATGACCCTGGAAGATTCTCCCGACCCACGACTTGCGTCGGACACGCCGGGCGGTTAGCACCACCCATGGCCAAGGGATATGACCTCGATCAGGAACGCAAACAGGCCCTCTCCCTTTTCGGGAAAGATCTTGCCCGCCGGGCCAAGTCACGATGTGAACTGACCCAGGCAGGAGGGGTTCCACTGGTGACTTACGAAATCCCACCTTCTCCAAAAGAACCCGACTTTTCCCGCTGTCTCCTCGTCAGTGACGCTGTCCTCAGGCAACTGGAAAAACCCGGAACCATGCAAGCCGGCGAGTGGCATCATCTCAGTGAGACCATCTGGTCAGAGGTTCCGGCCGTTCAGGCCATGGCTCTCCGTATCCTGCGCCACCTTGCTCCCAGCGAACCCTGGGCCCGGGATCTCATTGAGGAATCCTATCCCGAGCCAGAGGTAGAGGACCTGGCAAACGAAGCATCGCTGTAACAGGACTGCAGGATCATCCTGTCGAACTACCCTCCCGGGCCTGCAACTCCACCCCGAAGAAGTCCCGCAGGACCTCCCGGTAGACCGAGCGCTTGAAGGGAGGAAGCCAGGCCAGGTCAAAGAGCGAGGGCTCCACCCAGGTGTGACTGCTGAATTCACGGGGATTCTGCTCCACCTTGATTGGAGGGGCTCCTTCCTTGAGCCGGCAGAGAAAATATGTCTGCTCCTGACCATCAAATTTTGCCTTCTTCCGCTTATTCCTTTGCCTGATTTCCGGCGGAAAGAGATAGCAGTAGCCGTCCCGTGATTCCAGCACCTCGTAACTGGACGGAGGCAAACCAATCTCCTCCTCGACTTCACGATGGAGAGCCTCCAGCGGGGACTCTCCTTCGTCCATTCCGCCCTGGGGAAACTGCCACGCTCCCTCCCTCTCCAATCGTTCACAGATCAGAAGCTCATCCTGAGAATTCAGCAGCAGGAGTGCTACATTAGGGCGATAGAGCTGCACAGGCCCAGAAAAGCGGATTGTCTCGGACCCCACAACCGCGAACTGGCTTCCAGATGCGCCAAAGGATCCTTTGACGCAGATGGAATCAGACCCGATACTCCCCCTCATCACACCAAGGATCAGATCATGAAACTACTTCCCGTCCTCTTCCTCCTCACCATGCCCGTGCTCACCATGGCCCAGGATACGGCCAATCCTAACTCCACCTCGACTGGACAGGACGACAAACCCTACAATGACTCGCTCGCGGAGAAGGGATTCTGGCAGGGCAGCCTCCCCGGTGGAAGTTACATGGTGGCCTTGAACCGGGTTAGCTCCATCAGCAAGCACGAGTATCTTCTCGATGGCAACCTGATCGTCACCGAAGTCACCATCGACACCATCGGCTCCAGCATTCTCAGGGTCTATCAGATCACTCCAGCGGCACAGTATGGGACCCTTGCCACTGGACGAAAGATCGTGGAGCGGGGCAAGGACCTCCTCGACCGGGCGGGTCAGCGTACCGGGTCTGATATCGCCAACATGGTCCAGAAACAATATCCCACTACTACCCATGCCAGAACCGTCGAGTTCCGGGTGAAGGACCTGGGCACCCTCGACGCCCTCCTGAACAGCGCCCGCAATGCGGTGCTGAGTGGAAAGGGTCGTAAATTCGTCGTCAACGAGTAACGCGGTAAGATCGGACGGCATAGGTTCGCCACCCCTTCCTCGTCACCTCCTCCCAGCTCCACCGCCCACCACGAGGCGGGAAATTGCCTGCTACTCTGCTGGCAGCGGCTTACCAGGAAGCCTAGTCTTCTCGCCCTCTTCCGGGTTCTCCTTTTTCCTCTCCTCAATCTTTTCCTTTTCATCCGCCGGGTCTTCGTCTGGCGATTTCTTTCTGTCCGTCCCGAGACCCAGCTCCCGGCCGATCAGATCCAGGGCCCGCCCGGGAATCTGCCCCAGGTCATCCACCAGGGGCAGGCCTGATTTCTTTTCGGGACCCTCTCCCTTCTCGGTTTCCTTCTTCTCCTGATCCTTCTCTTCCGTCTTCTGCCCGGGTAATCCCGGTAACCCTGGCAACTGCGGAAGATTTCCGCCCGGGGACAGGGGCAGCCTGAGGATGCCCTCGATCACATTGCCCAACCCGTCTTGAAGAGGCTTCACCGGGCTGGCTACTCCACTGAGAATATCGGTTCCCCGGCCAATGATCCCGGCCCCGAGGTCAACCGCCGCCCCACCAGTCTTCCAGAGCGCCTCGGCAAGGTCTCCCGCCACCTTGCCGCCCTCCTTCAGCACCAGTTGGCCATTCACCATTTCATACATCCACTCAAAACCTGCCGCGATCAGACGGTCACTCAGGTCCTCCTGTGGGGAACTGGTCGTGCCTGTGATCTTCACCGGGGTCCAATGAAGACCTTCCCTCCCGGGATCAAAGACCCGGTGGGCGGCCGCAGGAATGGTGGCTAGAGTGGACGGGGTCAGCCCCAGGCGGAGGTTTCCATCGAGTTGTTCATCGTCTATCGTGAGGGAACCCTCGATCCGTAACAGTCCATCACTCACAATAACGATATCGGTCAGTTCCAGCCGTTTCCCTTCCTGCCTGAACTTCAACTCAGCCTTCCGCAACGAGAGTCGGCGAAAGCGCTCGGTTCCAGTGTAGGATGCAATCCGATCAAGAACCGGGAGCGCGGTAAGATGGCCGTCGCTCAATCCCAGCTCTCCCGTGATCAGCGGGGTCCTGCCGATTTCGCCCTCTACTACGAAATCCGACATCAATTCACCGGAAATACGCTTGGCCCAGTCTTCGGGCACCACCTCATCACACTGCACATCCCTCAGGCTGCCCTCGAATTCATAATCCCTCTGAACGAAATCGATCTCTCCCTCGGTATCCAGTCGTCCCGAGGAGAAAACCTTCCACGATCCACTCTTGAGGATGAGTTCTCCATATTCGGTATAGCGCAGGTCAGCCTTCTCGAGATCCAGCCTGGGGAACAGGGAAAGCGGAGTAAGGAGCTGTCCGCGGGAAAGGGAGGCCTCATATGAACCGCTACCCTGTCCCGGTTTCAGCAGAGCCCGCATCTCCGCCCAGCGCAATGCAGTCTCTCCAAAATCTACCATGCCGCTGAGCTTATCAATACGCGCACTCTCGAACTTGACCGCCTGTCGGCGATCTTTCTCGAACTGTGGACCGTCTCTGGTCACATCAAGCTCAACATGCAGGCGACGGAGCTGAAGACCCTGGCTCTCGAGCCGTCTGGTCAGCAGTGGCGCGAAGCGGACCTCCGACTTCAATTCCTCAGCCTCAACCCTCCGAATGAGGCCCTCGCCCTCCGCAAGAAACATCGGGGCAGTAACCTCCATCCCATCCCATTTGAATTCGTCGAAGGCGGCCTCTGCCTCCAGGACCTGGCTCACCTTCTGGTTTACCATGGACCGGAAACCCTCGCTGCTCAGGTAGTTCTTCAGCCACAGGTAGCCCCCCGGCACCAACAGGACACCCAGCACGAGCATCCCGATGACAAGACGTCCCAGCCACACCCGGGTGCTGCTACCCGGGGAGGACCCGACTCGTCTACGTGCTCTGCGGGAGGCCATTTCCAAGGACAGGGTAACACCCCTGAAAACTCGCTCAAGGATCCTCTTGCCTGCTTCGCGGAGGTTTCCGGCAGGAACGCTTCCACCACTGGGACGTTTGTGCTTCCAAGTCGTGGAAGGACGGGGTTCAATCCCCCATTGGTCCTTTCGACCGGGTTTGCATCCGGCCCCATCGTCACCCCGATCCCCATCCAGCGTGCTCGAACTCAAGGAGGTTTGTTTCACCATCCAGAAAGACGGCGAACCGGTCCACTTGGTGAACCACGCCAGCTTCGCCGTCCCACGGGGTCACTTCATGGCCATCGTCGGCCCCTCCGGCTGCGGCAAGACCACTCTGCTGAAAACCATCGCCGGCCTCAATCCCGAGTCCGGGGGCTCCCTCTGGTGGGAAGGACGCAACCTTTCCGAGGAGGGCGACCTGGAGCCATGGGAGATCGGCTACGTTCCCCAGTTCTCCATCGCTTACGACGAACTCACGGTCGATGAGGCCATCGAGGCCGCCACCCGCCTTCGCGTCAAGTGCCGCAACACCGAGGAACTCGACCAGCGCATCGACCGCGTCCTGGAGGAAACCGGCCTCGCTCCCATTGCCGACCGCCATATCAGAGTCCTCTCCGGCGGACAGAAGCGGCGTCTCGGACTTGCCATGGAACTCGTCTCCGACCCCAAGCTCCTCCTGTGCGACGAGGTTACCAGTGGACTTGATCCCCGCTCCGAACGTGAGATCGTTCATCTCCTCCACGATCTTTCCCGCAACGATGGCCGCACCGTCATCCTGGTCACACACTCCCTCGCTCATCTCGAGCTCTATGACTCGATCCTGGTAAGCCACGAGGGCAGCGTCGCCTTCCACGGACCTCCCAGCCAGCTCACCCACTACTTCTCGGTAGACGACTCCGAGGAAGTCTATCCCACCCTCGCCAAGCAATCCGGGACGAACTGGCAGGAGTCCTGGGAAAAACACCGTGAAGTCTACTACCAGAAGCTCACACGCACGCGTGAACTCCATATCGAGGCGGGCGTAATCAAGTTGCCCGCCAGTGAGGAACCCAGTGGCGAAGAGGACGAAAAGGCGACCGGGAAGAAGAAAAAAGAAACTACGCCCCCTCGCCTGCCGGGCATCCTCAGCCAGTTCGGGACCTTGCTCGCCCGGCGGTGGAAAATATTCTTCCGCGATCGGACCCAGGTCCTCCTTCAGGTCGCCATCCTGCTCTGCTTCCCCGTCCTTGTGACTTTCTTTGCTGAACGCGGAAAGGAGCCCATCAAGCGCCTTTCTGATATTCCAGAGGAGAATATCGTCCTCGAACTCCAATCCCGGGTCGAGGTCCGCGAGGATCAGATCCGGGTTGGCTCAGCCGTCTCGGGCATGATCATGTTCGAGGTTATCCTCCTCGCCCTCATGGGCTCTAATAACGCCGCCCGCGAAGTAGCCGGGGAACGGAAGATCATGGAGAAGGAGAAGTTCGGCGGCGTCCGACCGGTCTCCTACCTTCTCAGTAAACTTGCCTTCCTCACCTGTCTCATCCTCGCGCAGTCGCTCTGGATGGCCATGTTCGTCGAGTTCTTCTGGCAGTTCAGTGGCTCCTTTGCCAGCCACGTCTCCTTCCTCATCCTCGTCAATGCCTCCATCACCGCGATCTGCCTGGCCATCTCTTCCATCATGAAGACCCCGGAGCAGTCTTCCCTCCTCTCCATCTACCTCGTCGGCTTCCAACTTCCCCTCAGCGGAGCAGTCCTCGCCCTTCCCGAGTTCTTCGAAACCATCACTCAGCCCTTCGTCTCTGCCTACTGGGCGTGGTCCGGAAGCATCGAGGCCCTCGGTGGCAATATCCATACCGCCGTCGATGTGATCACTGAGACCGAACTTTCTCCGGGCAATGTCTGTTTCTTCGCTCTCTGCGCTCAAACAATGGTTGGAATCATTGTTGCCTGGGTGGGGATGGTGCGCCACCAATGGGATAATTAGGCCTCTTTCCCCATGAATTACCTCCCAAATGACAGCTTCCAGGTCACCCGAACGGGTGGATCAGGGCCGTTTCTAATGCTTTCTCCGAATCCTTGCGGACCGGAAATTCTGAATTCCTGGGTTTAGCAATCTCTGATTCCGGCGTAGAATCCTCCCGTTCCTACCCTTCAGCGCTTAGAATCAAGAATATGGGTCGCCGCGCCAGCTCCGGTCTCAACACCACCGCCATCATCGGTATCGCGGCGGCCGTCCTTGTCGTCGTCGGCGGCGGCTCCCTTGTCCTGAAGAAGGGAAAGAAGGAAGGCTTTAGCGGTCAACCCCTCCCGGTGAAGGAAACCTTCACCAACGCCACCGCGATGCGGCGCAACGAATACACGGTGGAGGGCAAGGTCTTTCGTATCGAGAGCCGCGATTCCGGGGTCGGGGTCTGCCTCATGGTAGGAAGTGAAGAAGGAGAAGAAGAGGCCGTTTTCATCAAGGTCCCCGAGGAAATTGCGTCCATCAACCTCGAACGCGACGTCACTTATGCCTTCAAGATTCAGGTTGGAGAAGGGGGCGTAAACGTTGCAACCGATATCAAGAAGCCCTAGGTTACCAAGTAAGAGATCAGCCCAGCAATCCGGCATGAAGAAGAACCAATTGATCCGAGTCGCACTCCTCCTCGCCACCAGCGGCGTGGCCACGGGCCAAGTCTACACCCCGCCTTCCCCTGACAAAAAGCCCAATGCCACCCCGACCGACACCAGCACCACGGTCAACCGGCAGCAACCCAACACCAAGTCGCCCTTCGGCGAGGAAATACCTCTTTTCAATCCTGGGGACGAAACCATTACGATCGCTGGTATCACTATCCCGCTGGGAGACAACCGCATCATACGATCCCGCTTCGAGAAATACCTCAACCAGCCGGAGGAAAGCTCCGTAGACGCCAGAACGTATCGAAGTAACATCGACCAGATCCTCGCCGACCTTTCACCCTACCGGAAGGGAGGGCCTGACATAAGAACCGCCTACCAGACGCTGCCGGCAGCTTCCGCCTTCCCGGCTGATGCCCGTATCTGCATGACCCTCGCCGAGGCTGTCTACGTGGCGATGCTTGCCAAACGCGACAACCGGAATCTCCACAAGATCAATTCCGCCCTTGAGGAGGAAAAAAAGAAGCGCATCCGCGATGGTGACTGGAAGACCCGCCACGACCGGGATCAGAAGACCGGGGAGGTCAAATCCACGAGTGGAGAGGGTAAGGGAGAGAAAAAGCAGACAACCGAGGCCACGTCCACCGGTCGGGGCGCCCAGTCCCTAGAATATGCCGAGATCCTGCGGCGTATTGGAGAAGTCGAGGCCCTCAAGAAGAAGAACATCCTGCAATCCGAGGTTCAGGAAGTCCGGTCCAAGGTCCAGTACCAGGCCAATATGGCCTTCTGGACCATGCAACGCCGTTTTCAGCACGTTCTGATGGCCTCACGCTTCTACAACCAGATCTGGAAGGATGGAGATGCCACCCTGCACATCGATAAGAACTCCGACGTCTCCCGGATGTTCAGTGAGAGCGTGGGAGTGAGTCCCACGGTCTCAACTCTCGACTCGGTTGCCAACGAAGCGATTCAGGAGGTGAACAAGGCCATTGAGGCAGTCGACTTCCTGCTCGAGCGTGACGAACTCCATACTGCCCAGAAACGGCTCCTCGAAGCATTTCTGATCGGGGAATATCTCAGCCCGGTTGCTACCTTTGAACTGGAGAAGAAGCGCCGGATACAGCTCTACGTTCGGAGCCTCTTTGAGCTGTATGATGCCATGCAGGCCAGGAACTATACCCAGGCTCAGGAGCTGGTGGATCAACTGAAGGAGACGGCCAAGGACTTCCCCTCAGCCAAGGCCGAGAGTGCCATCACCGGCTATACCTTTGCCAGCGACCTTGCAATCCAGGGAGCCAAGGCCGCCCTTCTGGAAGGGAACGAGGTCAAGGTAAAGGAGGAGATCCAGACTGCTGCCGAGATCTGGCCCACCAATCCCAAGCTCAAGGAGTTCAGTGACCTCCTCGACAAGAGCGGCGCTGTCGTGGTCGCGAGGAAGGACTTTGAGCGTCTCCTGCGCGAACAGAATTTCCGTGAGATTTTCAAACGGCGGTTTGAATTTGCTCCCGCGGTAAATGGCAATGCCACGAATGAGGATGCCTTAAAAACCGTGATTGAGAATATTATCGAAATTGAGAAGGCGATCGAAACAGCCCGCGCGGCAGACAAGCGAGGCAATAGTTTCTATGCCTATGAGGCCCTTGCGGAGCTTCGCTCCCAGCGGGAGTATTCCAAGGATCCAAAGCTGGGGGAGGAAATGGAAGCCATCATCCCAAAGGTCTCCACCTTTGTGAGCGCTCTACAGAACGCCCAGGAATTCGAGAACTCCAAGCGTGACCAGACTGGGTCCGCCATCGCCTGGTATCTGAAGGCCCTGAAGATCTACCCGGATAGCGAGATGGCCGAGGAAGGATTCCAGCGCCTTCTCGACCAGGTCCTGCCCGATAACGAGCTCCTGCCTTCCTCCGCGCGAGCCGAGGCAGTCAACTGAAGGC
>Ga0163179_10002722_pt1 | contig 12175 bp, 8 predicted proteins | sample AtlANTMetagenome_FD_109643 | JGI IMG/M metagenome (GOLD analysis project Ga0163179, IMG submission 109643) | Marine eukaryotic phytoplankton communities from the Atlantic Ocean - Atlantic ANT 2 Metagenome | ecosystem: Environmental > Aquatic > Marine > Oceanic | place: North Atlantic Ocean...
CAGCCCGGACAAAGAGCTGAAGGAGACGCCGCTGCCGAACCGGTTGGTCGAGTCCGATGGGACCGACAAGACGGCCCCGGACAGACCGGTGAGGGGGCTAAACTCCACGCGACCGCGTTGATCGAGCGCGAAGCTGCCATATTTGGACAAGGGCGACGCGTTCAACTCGGTCACCAGATCGCCAATGGTCGGACCGACCGAGCCGGTGAGCGTATAGCTGGTCAGCGCGCGTCCCGACACGTCGCGCAGCACAATGTTGGCGGTTTCTCCCGGACCAAATCCGTGCGGGTCGCTCGCGGTGAACCCGCTCGGCGTCAACGTGCTGGTATCGCTGCGGACCAGGTCGTTCATGCCAAAGAATTGCGAGAAGCCGATTCCGGCGCGATCGCTGGGGGTGCCGGGTGTCTGCGCGATGGCGACGCCGTTGCCGCCGCCGCCCGTGGCCTTCAAGGTCAGCACCCCGCCGGTGAAACTTGCCGTGGCCGCGCCACCAAGGCCGGCATTGATCGCGGTGACGGCGTCGTTGACCGTCGCGCCCGCGCCCAGGCCGGAGAAATCGACCGTCGTGCTGGCCACCAGCTTTCCGCTGGTGCCGAGCACAGCGAACGTGGCCGAGCCGGTAAAGCCGAGGCGGTCACCGCCGACCAATCCGGTCTGCCGTCCGTCAAGTTCGGTCGGGGCTGGAACCGTGGTCCCGGCGTTCGAGACCGAATTGAGCGCCTCCGCCATACCGCTGAACACCGTGCCGAGTTGCTCTTGAAACTGTGGCAGTGCGCGGTCGCGCAGATCGAGCAGTCCACCGAGCTTCCCGCCCGCCGCAGCGGTTTCGATCCGTTCGCCCGTTGCCGGGGAGGCACCGCCAGGGTCGGCAAAGCGAATGTCGATCGGGGGATAGGCGGCTTGCGCGCCATCGCCCGTTCCGGTTCCGGCATAGGATAGTTGGCGCAGACGCCGGTCGAGGAGCGTCGCACCGGAGGCTGTTTCGATCGAAACACGGCCATCGGGCTGATCGCGCACCGTGATCCCGACCAGACTACTCAGTTCGGTAAGCGCCGTCGTCCGTTGATCGGCAGCACCGGACGTGCTGCGGCCTTGCCCGACCTGCTGCGATACGGTTCCATTCAGATCATTGATTTGCGACAGAAGCCCGTTGATCCGGTCTACCGTTGTGCCGACTTCGGATTCGACATCGCCGCGTAGATTCGTGACGTCGCCATTGAGCTGCTGCATCGACGAAATCGCGTCCTGCACGTTGCCGGTAAACGATGCGACGGTCTGGGCCGATCCTGGCGATCCGGTCAGCGCGATTGCGGATGCCGAAATCGAATCGAGCTTTGCAGGTAAGCTCGCCGCATCGCCCGGCTGGCCCAGCAAGGACTGGAGCCGATCGAGATAAGAGGACGTCACATCCGCGCGACCGAAGTCCCCGCCACGCTGGTAAACCGAGGCTTCGAGAAAGCGATCGGCGACCCGCTGCGGCTCGCCAATGACGACGCCGTTGACCCCACCCGAGTTGATCCGGGTGTTCAGCGTAACCTTTTCGCGCGCATAGCCCGCCACGCCGACATTGGCGATGTTGTTGGATACCGTGCGCAGGCCGGCCTGCGCCGCCGCAAGCCCCGACGTCGCCGACCCCAGAATTTCGCTAAGCGACATGACCGGCCCCCATTGTCATCCGATCAGCGCTTCAGGTCGCTGACTTCCCGCAACATTTCGTCGGCGGTGGTGATGATCTTGGATGCGGCACTATAGGCCCGCTGAAAGCGGATCATGTTGGTGAACTCGCTCGCCAGATCGACCGTGGACGCTTCAAGCGTGCTTGCCGATATCGTGCCCGCAGCAAGCGTTCCCGGCTGGTTCAGCGTCAGACTTCCCGAGTTTTTGCTAGCCGCATAAGCATTCCCGGGCAGGCGGGTGAGCCCGTCAGGGTTCTGGAAATTGGCGATCGGCAACTGGAACACCGCGCGCGTGGTGCCATCGGCGAAAACGGCGTTGACCACACCGGTCTTGCTGATGTCGATCGAGGACAATTGCCCCAGCATGCCGCCATCGACGTTGGACGAGATCAGCGCGGAATCGCTGCCGAACTGCGTGATGCCGTTGATGCCCGCATCATCGCCAATGGCGAGCTGGATCGGCGCGGAGGCTGCGGCGTTGGTCCATGAAATGCTAAGCGGATCGAACAACGTTGCCGTGGAGCCGGTCTTGTTGAGGCTGCCGTCCGGATTGAACGCTAGCGTTCCGCTGGACAGCAGGCCGCCCGCAGCGGTCACATCGGTGGCCGGTTCGGCATAGGTCTCCGTGGCCCATTGGTTTGCGCCGGTTTTCAGATACGCCATCGTCAAGGTGTGCGATCCGCCTTGCGAATCGTAAACGTTGAACGAGCGCTTGAAGTCAGGCGTCACCGTTCCGCTGGCTAAATTGCCCGCCGTGTAGGCACCCACGTGAACTGCGGTGGTCGATTGCAGATTCGCACGGACCTGGATGCGGGTGGTTGGCTCCGCAGTTCCGACCAGATCGCTGACGCGGACCGGCTGGAGAGCGTTTAGGCCACCAGTATTGGTGTATTTGCCCTGCGCATCGAGCCGCCATCCCTGGAGGTACAGGCCGCTCGTGTTCCGCAAAAATCCCTCTGCGTCCGGCAGAAACGAGCCCGCCCGCGTGAAGGCCGGATCGGCGGTGGTGCTGGCCGAGGTGCGCGTTACGAAGAAGCCGCCACCGTCGATTGCAAGATCGGTGCTGCTGCTGGACGCTTGAAGCAGGCCCTGTTTGGAGACTGTCGAAACCGAAACGGCGGCAACGCCCCCTGCCGAATAGTTGCCCTGGGCGTTGCCGTCGGTGACCATCGTGCTGAATTGCGCCAACTCGTCCTTGTAGCCGATCGTGTTGATGTTGGTGATGTTATCCGAAACCGTCGCCATTGCGCTGGATTGAGCATTCAGACCGGAAACGCCGGCGTAGAGGGCGGAATAGAGGCTCAAAACGGATCTCCTTGCAGTGCGCAGCACGCGGCTCGCTCGCTTATTTTATAGGATGCGGTTGGCGCGGGGGCGCGATGTCGGCCCACTATTTGTGATGAAAATTGGCAGGTGGGCAATTTTTGCCGACCAGTTCGGCCGACCAGGCAAGAATGATCCTATAACGATGGCAGATTGAGAGGACGCCATCATTATGTTGAGGATCACTTTGCGCGATGGCGAGAAGGCCATTTTGAACGGTGCGGTCATCAGCGCCGTCGGCCGAACCCAGTTGCGCGTCGAAAACACGGTGTCGATTCTGCGCGGTCGCGAAGTCATGCGGCCGGAAGAGGCCACGACCCCGGCACGCCAACTCTATTTTTCCTGTATGCTGGCGTATATCGACCCGGACGGGCGCGAGAAGCACCAGGAAGCAACCTTGGTTGCATTGCGCGACTTGCTCAATCCCGGCGCTCCCGATGCGGTGAAGCAGGCGTGCGTCCGCTTCGCCAACGAAATCGCCCGGGGCGAATTCTATCGCGCGCTGGCCCCGGCGCGGGATCTGATCGCGCTGGAGACGCCTGCAGGGTCTTCCGAAACCGCAGCGGCCTGAGCGGGCCATGCCGACGCTGGCCGGCGCTGCGCGGGCAATCCGCGCGCTATCGCCCGACACCCGCTTTGGACGCGTGGTCGCGGTGCGTGGCGCGTTGATCGAGGTCGAAGGGCTGGTTGGCGCGGCGCATATCGGCAGCCGTATTCGCATTGCCGGGGGCGAGATCGAGGCCGAGGTTACCGCGCTCGACCGTGGCATTGCGCTCTGTCTTCCGTTTACCGATCCGCAGGGCGTCGGCCTTGGCATGCGCGCCGATCTGACGGCGGGTGAGGTGTCGATCCGGCCGAGTGCCGGGTGGCTGGGACGAATGGTCGATGGGCTCGGTCGCCCGATCGATGGGCTTGGCCCGCTTCCGCTCGGGCCCGATCCGCGCCCGATCAAGGCCACGCCTCCGCCCGCTGCCGATCGCGCACGGGTTGGCAAGCGGGTCGAGACCGGGGTGCGCGTGCTCGATCTGTTCGCTCCATTGTGCGAGGGCCAGCGCCTTGGCTTGTTCGCAGGCTCCGGCGTCGGCAAATCCGTTTTGCTGTCGATGCTGGCGCGCTGGACCGAGTGCGATGTCGCGGTGATCGGTCTGGTTGGCGAACGCGGCCGCGAAGTACAGGAATTTGTCGAAGACGACCTAGGGGTGGAAGGCCTGGCGCGCAGCGTCGTCGTTGTCGCGACCTCCGACGCTCCCGCGTTGATGCGGCGGCAGGCGGCGTGGACGACGCTCGCGATTGCCGAGCATTTTCGCGATCAGGGGCTGAACGTCCTGTGCCTGATGGATTCGGTCACGCGCTTTGCGATGGCGCAGCGCGAGATCGGGCTGGCGTCCGGCGAACCCCCCGCGACCAAGGGGTATACCCCCACTGTTTTTGCCGAACTGCCGCGTTTGTTGGAGCGGGCGGGGCCGGGGTTGCCCGGCCAAGGCTCGATCACCGGTCTGTTCACCGTGCTGGTCGATGGCGACGATCATAATGAACCGGTCGCAGACGCGGTGCGCGGTATTCTCGACGGCCATGTGGTGATGAGCCGCAAGATTGCCGAACGCGGACGCTATCCCGCGATTGACGTCCTAAAATCGGTGTCGCGCACCTTGCCGCATTGCCTGAGCGACGCCGAAAACGCGACGCGCCTCGGCGCGCGCGCGTTGCTGTCTACTTATGCCGACATGGAAGAGCTGGTTCGGCTTGGGGCGTATAAAGCAGGGTCGAGCGCCGAGATCGATCGCGCCGTGGCGATCGCGCCGCAAATCGAGACGATGCTGCGGCAGGGCAAGGACGACCAGGGCGATTGCGCTGCAGGCTTCGCCATGCTCGCCGCCATGCTGGAGCAAGCCGCGTGAGAACCCCGTTCGATACCGCACAGCGCGTACAGCAACGCGCGGTCGAGACCGTACGCGTGGCGATCAGTGTGGAGGTGGAACGCCACAGCCTGATCGAGCGGGAATCCGACTCCTTGACCCAGTCGGTCGCGCGCGAGCGCGCGGTCGGGCATGCCGTCGGCTGGCTTACGACCGACGCGTGGTTGGCCCGGATGCGCGCCGAGCGCGAGCGATTGCAGCACGAAGCCCGCAGTGTCGAAACGCGGCTTGCAACCCTTCGGGCGCAAGCTGCCGAAGCCTATGGCTCGATGCGTGTCATTGACGGGGCCGTGGATCGGCACCGCGACGAGATGGCGCGAGCGCAAGAGGCTAGCGAGCAAGGGCGGCTGGACGATATTGCGGCGGCTCGGCTGGCGCGCAGCAGGGTGGCCGGGCGATGATCGATCGAACCGCCCTGGCGGCGATGACGCCCACTCAGCGCGCCCATGTAATTTACAGTACCGCGCAAACCGAACTGGCCAATACGTTGTGGCGTGCTGCGCTCGGCGATGGTGGTGCGCCAGACCGCACCGCTGCAGATCCGGGGTTAACGCGCAGCGATATGGACGCGCTGCTGAAAATGCTGGCCCCACAGGGCAATGCAGCCGACGACGGGTCTGTAAAAACCGTGCCGTGTCCGTGCGACGATCCGGCGGTGGTGATGGGGTCTTCGTCATCCGCTGCGCCCTCGTCGCCGTCGGAAGCGGTCGTGTCCACGGCGGTGGCGGGGGGCGATGGTGGGCTTGGCCCCAATGCCCGTTTCCGCGCAGTGCTGTGCGAAGCGGCGCAGCGTACCGGCATTCCCGCGACCGCGCTGGCGACCATTGTCGACGCCGAGGCGGCCAAGGGCCGTGACGGCAGTTGGAACTGCCACTCGCGCAATCCACGCTCAAGCGCTGCGGGGCTCGGTCAGTTCCTCAACGCGACATGGGAAGGTCTTGCCGAAACGCCCGGTACGGCGCTGAACGCTACGGCACAGGCAAAAGGATGGCTTAACCCGGATGGCAAAGTCAGCGGTGCCGCGCGCGGAGCCTTACTCGCGCTGCGGTATGATCCGACGAGCGCGATCGACGGTATCGCCGATTATGCGCGGCAAAACCTTTCCCAGTTGCAACGGCGGGGGATTACCACCGACGACAGCGTGAAGACGACGGCCCGCGCGGCGTACCTCGCTCATCATCTCGGCCTGGGGGATGCGGTGCGATTTCTCAAAGGCGGGATTTTGCCTGCGCGCGCGCATGTATTGCTGCGCGCGCAAGTCGGCGCGGCAGATGCGGAGAAGCGTATCGCACAGGCCGGCGACCCAACTCGCGCTCACCAGCAATGGCTTCTCGCTTACATAGATCGCCGGATTCAGCCCGCCAACTTCGCGATTTAAGCCCTCGCATCGCGCTATTTTGGGGCGAAGATGCTATTATATCCAATATCATCCAATATATGTAAGCTCGACCGGGGTGCGGGATAATAGATTGGAATAAAACAAGATATTGAAGACGTAACGGTGCTGGCGCGGCGTCCTTGTAGTTTTACGTATAGGATCGTTTCCACGTTGTTAGGATTTTTCCGCGACACCGGTCTCCAGAGCGAAGGGCAGTAGGGGCTGCCCACTTATTGGGGAAGATCGATGTCGAAGACCACAGCAGCACTCGAAGCCGCAGTCGCCACCATCATCGAAAATACACCGCGCGACACCAAACAGACCGCACGGCAGCGCGTTGCCGTCGATCGTGCGTTTGCGAATATTTTGAAACTGATTGCGCCGCGTATCCGCCATTTCATTCGCCAGTACGGCCTGGCCGCACATTGGGATGATGCCGAGCAGTGCTGCGCCATTGCTGTGCACCGCGCGATCGAAGCCTATGATCCAACCAAGGCGCAGTTCACCACTTTCGTGAACTGGCAGATCCGCGGCGAATTGCAGAGCCTGCGGTTCCGGATGATGGCGGATCAGCGTCCGTCGGCGCGCAAGGTTGGCGCGATGACTGTTTCGCTCGATGCGCTAACGGCCCGTTCCGAGACCGAAGACGGCGCGGTCGAGGTGACCATCGAGGACGAACTGGCGCTGGAACAGACCGAAGCCTGTGCGTCGACCTACCTCGCCGAATCCGCGATGAACGCGCTGATCGATGCGTATGTCGACCATCTGCGGCAGGTGTCGCTTGACCAGTTGCGGCGGCGGCCTCGCGCCAAGCGGGCGGCACCCGTCCGCATCGAGGGCGCGCCGCGTTTCAAGACCGCCACCCACGGAATCGATCCCGAGCAGCTCGACAAACTGGAAGAGAAGCTGGCACGCGATCGCGAAATTGTCGCCCGACGGATCTTCGAAACCGCAACGCTTGACGATCTCGCGAATGAAACCGGGGTCACCAAAGAACGGGTTCGCCAGATCACCAAGTCGGCAGCGCGCACGATCGTCGAACTCACCGCACGCGACCCGCGCTTTGCACTGATGACCGAGGGACTGCGCCAGCGTAACGCCGCTCCAGCGCCGCGTAAGCCAAAGTCACCGCCGCCGCTGCGCACCGCGCCGGTGTCATTGCTGCCCGATCCCTCGGCACCGCACAACCGCCTGGTACAGGTTACGGCGTTCGACACGGTGCACGCGGCCGATGCGGCAAGCGGACGGATCGCGCAAGCAGGCCGGACATCGTTGCCCGAACCGTTTTCCATTCATCTCTTGGCAGAGGAAGTGCCGGTGCACGGGTCGCGGACGACACACTGACCGTGATCTCGCCCGGCGACCCTCCACGAGCGGTCGCCCGGGTGGTCCCTTGATCCAAAACGATTGGCAGAACCATGCACATCGACCTTCAAAACATCCGCGTTGAATGGTTGCAGCGTCCGCTTCCGCGGCCCAATCGCCGTCTCACTGCCCTTGCAACGCGGCTCGCCCGCTGTGCCGGCGCATTGATGCAGGTCGGTAACCAGACCGCCCTTATCGGCGTGACGGCAGAGCGGGGCACCCTTCGTCTGACATGCTGGAACCATCGCATGGACGTATGGGCGGAACTGACCGCAGGTGCTCCTGCATTCGCCCCGACGTCGTCTTTGGAAGGTGCACTGCAGCGCGCCGGAGCGGCGTTGCTAGGCTATTTCGCGGGGCGTTGGCCCGATGGTGCGAGTCCACCCTGTCTCGGGGTGGTGACGGATGGCATCGGGGTGGCGTTTTCGCCAAATTATCCCGCGCCGTGCACCCCGGGCTGGCTGGAACTGCACGGCAGTGGCCGCGCCGCCGCGGTCACGATTTTGCCTTTTGCCGACGGGAGCCTTTTCGGCCAAGCCACTTTGGGCGACCACCGTCTGCATTGAGACCTGCCCCGGATTTCGCGACCGCGTTGACCGCTCCGCCCACCCTGCCTACAAGCGCGCCTAGGGATAGCCAGGGCAGTGGATTCCGGCGGAGCGGGCAATGGAATCGACGATCGGCGGATCAACCCACAACAAAGCAAAAGCCGGTCGGCGCGATCTGGCCGAGATACGGATCGATCCATTTCGCAATATCGTGTTTCCCAACCGACTGCGGGAGAAGCGCCGCGCGGCCGGTTTTTTGAAACTGCTGCGCTTCGCGGCGGTTCTGCCCGAAATTCCCTACATTCGACTGTCCAAGATAGAACGCGGCGAAGTGGTCGCGCGGACGGATGAACTTGTCCGTATTGCCACTGCTCTTGGTATCGCCCCGATCGACCTGCTCGTGGACATTGATGATCCCGGCTTCAATATCGCCGAATGGGCGCAACCCTTTGCCGATGGGAAGCCGCTCGACAGCGACGAGGAGCGCTTCGCCTTGCTGCTGGCCGCAGCGGTACGGGCGCGACGAGCGCTGGATGCGGATCTCACGATCGCCGATGTCGAGGAGCGTTTCGGGCTGGCCCAAGTGAATTTGTCACGGGTCGAAAACGCAGCAAAACCGTGGCCACGCTGGAACGCTGCGGTACGGTCGGCGCTTTTGCGGATGTTTGGCGTGGCTGACGATGCAGCGCTCCGGCAGGCTGTCCTGACGGCGTATCATGACGGCAGCTTGGCTCCCTTTCTCGAACACATTGTCGACCCCGAGCATCGATGGTCGCGGAGCCGGAATCGGATCGCAAGCCTCGCCCAGGAGTTGAGCAAGCTGTCGGCGGCGCACCCTTCAATTCCGGCACCGTCGCTTCCGGTCGAGCAGAGCCCGGATGAGGAGCCTGTCGTGCTCCGCCCGTCGTCTTCGACACATGCGCGCGCGCTGACCGTCTATGGCGCGCCTTTGCCCGACGGGTTGATCGATTTCGTCAAGACTGGCGGCACGATCGACGCGCCGCGCGACGTCAGCGATGCGGCGTTCGCGCTCCGCGTAGGGCGCGCGACGTTGGGCGGGGGGTTGCCGGGGCATGCGGTCGTGGTGGTCGATCCCGGTCGCTATCCGGTCGCAGGGGGATTGGCCGCAGTTCGAGAAGGTTCGGCCTGGCGGGTCGTGGCCGTCACGATCGATCGAGATGGCGTGCTCGGCGGCTACAGCGTCAATCCCGCACGCGAGGTCCCGATCGACGGCCGCGACGCGGCCGAGGTCGCAGCGGTGGTCGCCGCACTTTTCTAAATTCTACCGGGGAGACGGCGTTACGTCGGCGACACACCCGATTTCGCGCCGATTCCGCTGCGCGCGATGAGGTGCTGCAAGGGCGTTTGACAAAGAAAAACCCGGCCCGAGCAATGCTCGGGCCGGGTTTTATCCGTCGTTAGAGCAGATCAGAACTTAGCCGAAAGCTCCAGGCCCCAAGTGCGGGGTGCGTTGAAGTTGGCATAGTCGCCGAGGATGCCGCCATAGTTGGTCGAGGCAACCGTGCCGTTCGGATTGTAGTTGACGACCGGCGACGAGTTCGCAGCCGAGCGACGGTAGATGTAGGTGGTGTCGAGCAGGTTGCGCGCCCAGACCGAAACGGTGACCTTGTTATGATCGTTCACCGCGATGTCGGCCAGTGCGAGGCGACCGTTCATGACGAAGCTTGCGTCGGTCTTGGTCGGCTCGAGCTGGAAGCTGTACTGGCTGCTCGAATAGTTGCCGTCGAGGTGCAGGCGAACGCTCGCGTCGCCAACGTTGATCGGCACGACATAGTCGATTGCGCCCGACGCCGCATTCTTAGGCGTGTACACGATGTAGAGCTGCTGCGCCGGAGCACCCGGTGCCAGCGGGTTCACCGCCGACGGTGCACGCCAGTAGGTATAGGCATACGAACCGGTCAGCGTCAGTTCCGGGATCGGCTTCACCGTCAGATCGACTTCAACACCACGGATCTTGCTGTTGCCAGCGTTCGTGGTCTGCTCGATGTGGGTCCCGTTGGTCACGCTCTTGCCGTCCGTATCGAAATAATCGAAGTCGAACTGCGTGTTGGTGCGATCCATGATGTAGTTGGCGATGTTCAGGCGCGCACGATGGTTCCAGAAGTCCATCTTTGCACCGATTTCGTACGACTTGACGGCTTCAGGCCCGAACGCGTTGAACTGGAGCGAACGGTCGTTTGCGCCACCGGCACGGAAGCCGGTCGAATATTTGGCGTAGAAGTGAACGTCGCGGCTGGCATCAAAGGCGATGTTGAACATCGGGTCGAAGCGGCTGATGCTGTTCTTGAACGAGAACGGCGACACCGTACCCGCAGTCACCAGATCGGACCGGTTGTTGACGACGTACAGCGTGCCGTGGCGATCGTCCTTGGTCCAACGGCCACCGGCGGTGATGTGGAGGACATTGCCCAGGAATTCGGGCGTGTAGGTCAGGTTGCCGAACACCGAGTAGTTGTGGTCGGCAGCCTGGCTGGCGCGCGTGATGAACTGGCAGCTGTTGGCAAACTGCGCAACGGTGGCACCCAGTGTGTTGTTGCACGACGGATCGTACTGCTGGTAGCCCGAGTTCGCGCCAGTGATCGCCGAGGAGTTGCCGGGGATCGGGCTGCGGATGGTGTAGGCCGTGCCGTCGCTATTCCACTGGTTGGAAAGCGGGGTCGCCGCATATTCGGTCGCGTGTTCGGTATAGTAATAGGCACCGACGACGTAATCGAACTCAGGGATGCTACCAACGGCCTGGAATTCCTGGCTGAACTGATGCTGGCGCAGGAACGAAAGGCTGTAACGGCTGAACGTGCCGGTCGTGTTGATCGCCGTCGGGTTGGCGGTGTTGGGCACGAACGGCGCGAACGAGCTGCGCTCTGGGCCGCCCGAATTGTCCCACTGGTCAGTGCTGACGCCGCGCCATGCGGTGATCGAGCGCAGCTCGATCCACGGGGCCAGCTTGTACTTCAGATTGGCCGAGAAACCGTGCGTGAGATCGACGCTCGGCTGCTGCGGCACGCCAACATCGGCGACGGTCTGGCGACCAGGATGCACGCCGACCAGCGGGCCCCGGGGCGCGACGCAGACAGGCTTGGTGCTGCCTGCTGCGATGGTGCCGCCGCACGCGACGCCGTTGAGCGTCAGCGCACCAGCCGCGTTGTAGGTGCCGACTGCATAGTTGTTCGGGTTGTAGTTGATCAGCTGGCTGTACTGCGGCGTATTTTCGTCCTTCGCATAATCATAAGCGAAGTCGGCAGTGAAGCCGTCAACCGGCTGCCAGCGTGCAGCGGCGCGACCGCCCTTGCGATCATAATAGTTCCAGCCGGTCGAACCCGTGAGCGGATCCTTCACGGTCGGATCCTGATGCTGGTACACGCCGTCGAACTTCAGCGCGATATTGTAGAAGGACGGCAGGTCGAGATGCGCGTCGACATTGTGGCTGCCATAATTGCCGACGCCGCCGGTGATGCGGCCGTCGAACACGCCGGTCGGGGCCTTGGAGACCAACGACAGCGCGCCGCCTTCGGTGTTGCGACCGAACAGCGTGCCCTGCGGACCTTTCAGCACTTCGATGCGCTCAATGTCGAACAGCGCAGCGTTCAGGCCCTGCGTCTTACCGAGCGCGACACCGTCGATATAGACGCCGACGCCGCCGTCGCGAGCGGTCTGGTTCTGATCGTAAGGGACGATACCGCGAATGCCGATCGTCAGCGCCGACTGGCGTGCTTCGAAGGTTGCAACGCGCAGCGACGGGATCGTGCCATCGGCGAGGTTGAACAAGCTGAGCACGTGGCGGTCGGTCAGACCCTGCGTGTTGAGCACCGAAATCGAGATCGGCGTCTTCTGGAGGTTGGTTTCGCGCTTGGTCGCGGTGACAACGATGTCGCCGAGGCCCTGATCTTCCGGAGCGGCGGTCGCCGCTGGTGCGGTAGCATCGGCGGTCGGCGCGGTCTGCGCGAACGC
>Ga0163179_10002723_pt1 | contig 12173 bp, 9 predicted proteins | sample AtlANTMetagenome_FD_109643 | JGI IMG/M metagenome (GOLD analysis project Ga0163179, IMG submission 109643) | Marine eukaryotic phytoplankton communities from the Atlantic Ocean - Atlantic ANT 2 Metagenome | ecosystem: Environmental > Aquatic > Marine > Oceanic | place: North Atlantic Ocean...
ACCTCAAGGTGCCAGTGCCAATGAGCAGCTGCCTTGTTGAGTGAAGGAGATGGAACAAATGGAAATTGATGGAGCCACCAATTGTAGCTTGCGCTGGGTATCAACTTGTTGAGCGCTGCCACAAATTGTTGGGTAAAGTGTGCGACCTCTTCCATTTGACTGTGAGGCTCGGTATGGAAAAAACAGGAAGGTTCATTACGGATGAGCCACACTTCAAAAGGCTGGCGAGGCGCGGAGGGAACAATCGCTACGAAGCTCTTATATGTGTGAATAATACGGTTTTCACTTTTTGCCTCAGACAAAATATTTTCAAATAGGTTTGGTTGACGAATGACCTGCTGACACTTTGTAGATATTGTTGGTGGTATGCGGTCAATCGCAATCAGTTGGCTATGGACATGTGCCAGTGAAGCTCCTGCTTGAATGCCACCGTTTTTGAAGATCATTGCCCACGCAATCTCAGGATTTGTTGAGAGTTGTTCCATTCGATGCTGACAGAGTTTCCAGACACCAACCCAGTCATCGAAAGGAACTTCAAGAACTGATTCAATGTGGAGGGGTGACTCGATAACAACTTCATGAATACCAGAGGCATGTACAGTTTTTTGGTGTGGCACGCTCGAGTCAGCGGTATCACGAGTGTGTCCAGATGGCTTCATCTCAACAACCGGATAGGCGTTGGGAATAATCCTTGATTTCCAATCCAGAGAATCGGCTGCTGGCCACTGCTGAACTGGATCTGGAGTGAGGCCCGCATTTTCTCGACAGAAAGGACAGTCTTCTTGCGGCCGGTTCAGAAGGTCATTTGGGCGGTCAGCACGTCGAGGTGCAAGAAAGATATCTCGGTTTGCGAGAGGATCATAGTGAATTGTGGGTTCTCTCGACTGATCGAATGAGAATGACATGTGTGAACCACTCAAATGAATTGGAAAGGGGAAAATGACCCTCTTATTGAATGCGACAATCGTCGCCCGTACACTCAGAGCCTATAACAAGTTGGGTTAAGAAAGTGTCATTTACAAAAGTGCATTTCGGCAATCACGTATTCACAGATTTCTAGACATTCGGAGAGAACACCATGCTTACAGTTGGCGACGAGTTTCCCCAGTTTTCTGTCCAAGCCTGTACTGGTACGGAAAAAGAAGACATCAAGTTGCTCACATCAGCTGACTATTCCGGGAAGTGGACGGTGTTCTTTTTTTATCCAAAAGATTTCACGTTTGTTTGTCCTACGGAATTAGCTGAGTTCAACAAACAACTGAAATCATTTTCGGATCGTGATACGAGTGTCGTGGGTGGCAGCACCGATAACGAATGGTGCCATATGATGTGGCGACGATCTCATGCAGATCTTAAAGATCTTGCATACCCACTAATTGCAGCGCAAAAGTTAGGTTTCGAACTCGGTATACTTGAGCAAACAGAGGGATACTGCCAGCGGGCAACATTTATTGTTGATCCGAACGGCGTGATCCAATGGGTTGATGTGAATCAAGGGCGTGTTGGCCGAAATGTAGCTGAAGTAATACGAGTTCTTGATGCTCTCCAGAGTGATGAACTGTGCCCATGCAACTGGAAGAAGGGCGACCCATACGTAAAAGTTGGCTAATTTTTGCGTGGACAGGGTTTGCTCGTTCTGCAGGAGAGACTTTCTATGCGTAGTCGACTCCACTCTCATTCATGGAAAAACAAGTTTGGTTTCGCTTTTCGAGGTCTTCGGCGTGCCTTTCGCACACAACATAGTTTTGCGATTCATCTACTCATTGCATGTGTCGCTGTTGCTGCTGCTGCCGTGCTCAGGGTGACAACGGTTGAATGGGGACTCATTCTTGCTGCCATTGGAATGGTGCTGGTTGCAGAGACATTCAACACAGCGATCGAGTCATTGGCACGTGCCGTTCATACACAGTTTCATCCACGATTACGTGATGCATTGGACATTGCCAGTGCGGCCGTTCTCCTCGCGTCAGGAACTGCAGTAGTGATCGGGCTATGTATCTTTGTGCCGGCACTGTACAGGTTTTTTTATAGCGTCTTGTAGATCGCTTTACTTGCGAATGTCGTAGCAGAACATGTTGTCTCCGTCGCGAATGTAGAGCATGCCATCCACAATAACAGGGTGAGCCCAGCAGGGGCTGTCACCACTATCAGGGATCTGAAAATACGACACCTCTTCAAAAGCGGCCGGATCTGCTTTTACGAGAGCGAAAGTTCCATTTTCCCACTGCACATACAAGTGTCCGTCAGCTGCGACAATGGCTGCTGACCCCTTTCCTCCGACATCACTTCGATTTTTCCAAACCACCTCTCCTGTCATTAAGTCAGCGCTGATGATAAACGTTCCACTGTCAGCGCATCCGTAGAGGTGATCATCGATGAGGACAACTCCGCCGTGCTTATTCGCTAAATCTTTTTTGAGAGGAAAGATTTCCTTTGATGTCACTGATCCACCTGGACCAGGAAGTTGCTGGATGAGCGCTCCTCCTCTTTTATATCCAGCTACAAAATAGACAAGATCGTCTTTGATAATCGGCGTCGGGATAACGGCCGTTGTCTTTTCGATTGGGAATGTCCATTGGAGTTTGCCTGTTTCAGCATCAACAGCAAACGCTCCAGATCCAGTTGTTTGTACATATATTTTTTTGCCAGCAATTTCACTGATGACAATCGACGCATGGCCAGCACCACGATCTTCTGGTACGGCACACTTCCAGATGATATCGCCATTATTTTTATCAAGAGCCACCATCGTTGTTTGGCTACCGCCTGGGGTGCAAACAAGTTTGTCACCATCAATAAGAACAGACTCACTGTATCCCCAAACATCGTCTTTCGTTCCACCGAAAGCAGACTTCAAATCAATTGCTTTTCCAAATTCTCCGGTCTCAGCGTCGCAGCCAATGAGTAAACCAAAAGGAGTGATGACATACACAATACCGTCAGAAATGGTTGGAGTGCTCCGAGAACCATTCCAGCTTGGCTTCTTGTTTTCGTTATATGCTTCACCTGTTTTCGTATGCCAGATTGGTTTCCCAGTGATACGGTCAAAGCATGAGAGGTATTCATCAGCATCCGAGGCAGTTGAGGGCCCGTCACCCAACGTAAAAATCCTATCCCCTACGATAGCCAAACTGGCATAGCCACGGCCGGCACCAGCTGACCGCCAAAGTAGTTTTGGACCTTCCTCAGGCCAGGATTCGAGCAAGTTGGTGTCTGGAGCAATGCCAGTACGGCTGCTACCACGAAATGTAGGCCAATCAGTTGCCTGTGCCGCTTGAAGAAATAAGCAACAGAACAGAACCAAGAAAATATGGTGAAACTTGCTCGGGAAGCACCGCATGGAATTTTCTCCAGATGTGTGAGCCGAGGCTTTGTGCACCGGCAGGGTGTCGTTTTATTATGACGATTCTCGACGTATTCGACCACTCACCAACCACGTCCATCGGATACAGTTGATAGTTCAATCAAAATGTCGGTTTTATTGGCTGAGTGCCACGTCCATTCATATACAGAGTCATGTATTGAGCCTGGTTGCTCTTACAGGTGAAGAAAGTATCCCACGCGTTTGTGAAAACACTACAACAGGCATCACAACACTGAGACTGATTCACGATAGAACTGACGTTTTCGTATCATTTTTTGGACTCAACCACATGATGACTGAGTAAAAGACCGGGGTAAAGAAAATGCCGAAGACAGTGACCCCAAGCATTCCAGAAAAGACTGCTGTCCCAAGAGCAACACGCATCTCAGCACCAGCACCTCGGCCAATGAGTAGTGGCACGACACCAAGAATAAAAGCAAGAGACGTCATCAAGATTGGTCGTAAACGCTGGGTTGCTGCCTCGAGAACTGCCTGCGTTCGTGGGAGTCCGTCGGCCTCACGCTGCTTGGCAAACTCAACAATTAAGATCGCATTCTTGGCTGCCAGACCAACAAGAACAAGAAGTCCAATTTGAGTGAAAATATTGTTATCGCTTCCAGCAATCCAGACACCCGATATTGCTGCTAAAAGACACATTGGCACGATCAAGATGACAGCGAGTGGAAGCAGCCAGCTTTCGTACTGAGCGGCGAGAACAAGAAAAACAAAAAGAGTACCCATCGCAAAGACAAAACTCGCTGTATTCCCGGCAAGTATCTGTTGCAAAGACAAGTCGGTCCATTCGAAGTCGATCCCTTGTGGAAGGAGTCGTTGGCCGGCTGGTGGTTGGCTCGCTAGCGTTTCAACCAGTGCAATGGCGTCACCAGAACTTGTTCCAGCGAGTGTTGATCCTGAGAGGTCTGCCGATGGTGCAAGGTTGTATCGTGTTACAACAGCCGGACCACTAGTTTCTTCTACGGTCAGGAGGGTCGCCAGTGGTACCATTTCTCCATCGTTGTTGCGAACCTCAAGTCTCCCGATGTCTTCAGGAAGCATTCGGAAGGGAGCATCAGCCTGAGCCATAACCTGCCAATTCCTTCCAAAGGCCGTGAAGTCATTGACATAGGTACTTCCAAGATAAACCTGAAGTGTCTGATGAATGGATTCGATTGAGACGCCAGCGGCTTTTGCTTTTGTCCGATCAATATTGATAAACAGTTGTGGCTGGTTTGCCTTGAAACTGGAAAAGAGTCCGACGAGTCCTGGTTGCGCTGCAAGTGCGTCAGCGAGTCCGGCGGTTGTTTGCTCCAGTTCAGTCGATCCATGACCTGTACGGTCACGAATCTGTAATTTGAAACCACCGGTGTTTCCAAGGCCATCTATTGGCGGAGCATTAAAGACCACACAGCGAGCATCACGAACCCGAAAGAAATCATTCCGTAGTTTTCGTGCGATTGCAAAAGACGACTGTCCTGAATGCACAGCCCGACTTGCAAATGGATCAAGAATGACAAACATGCCGCCAGCATTCGACAGGCTGACGCTGGATAATAAGGAATAGCCCGAAACGGATATTGTATGTGCTACACCTGGTGTCTCAGCAGCAATCACCTCTAATTCAGCAATGACTTCTGCTGTTCTTTCATGACTTGCTCCTTCGGGGAGCGTCGCATTGACGAGAAGATACCCTTTGTCCTGTTCTGGAATGAATCCGACTGGAACAGTATTAAAACCAAAATAGGTAAGTCCCATCAGAGCGATGTACACCCCGACCATCACAATGCCAATTTTTAAAAGAAGCCCAACGACGACTCCATAGGCTCCTGTTGTGACATCAAAAAACAGATTGAAAAGTTTGAAAAAACCTGTCAGCAGCATGTTAAAAAGCGGAGCCAGAAAAGATCCACAAACAAAGCCGACGCCAAATACACAAAGTCGGACAGCCCACGTCGCAAGAACTGGTTGGGAGCCTTCAGCCAAACCAGTCCAGAGAATAACAAAGTCTTCAGTGAGCCAGACTGTCATTAAGCCACAGAGAAGACCAATGACAATAACAGGTAGTGGATCATTCCGTTGGTGTTTTTTACTCGTTAAATCTGACGAGTTGTGACTGCTAAAAAGAATGGCTGCCAGGGCGGGAGAAAGTGTGAGCGAATTAATTGCCGAAAATACCGTGCTGGCTGCAATCGTGATAGCAAATTGACGATAGAACTCACCACTGATTCCGGCAATAAAAGCTGTTGGTACGAAAACTGCCACCAGTACCAATGCGATTGCTATGAGTGCACCACTTACTTCACGCATTGCCTGTCGTGCAGCCTCACGAGGCGGAAGTCCCTGACGAATCAGCCGCTCAACGTTCTCTACCACAACAATGGCATCATCGACCACGATTCCAATTGCAAGTACGAGTCCAAATAGAGACAGGTTGTTCAGTGAAAAACCAAGACCGGCCATGACTGCAAACGCGCCTATCAAAGAGACTGGGACAGCAATCATTGGAATCAATGTTGCTCGCCAGTTTTGTAGGAACAAAAGAACCACGACAAATACGAGGATCACTGCTTCGAACAGCGTCTTCATGACCTCTTGGATACTTTCCTCAACGAAAACAGTTGTGTCGTAGAGTACGCCGTATTCCAGACCCGAAGGAAAGCTTGCAGCGAGTTTCTCCATTTCACTGCGGACTCGTTTTGCAGTAGCAATGGCATTCGATCCGGGCCGCTGATAGATCGCCATTGTGATAGCTTCACTGCCATCGACGCGACTTGCTGTATCTTCATTTTTTGCACCGAGTTCTACTCTGCCAACATCACGAATACGAACAATCTCTCGGCCAACAGCCGGTGCACCTTTTGTTGCAGTTGATTCATGGCCAGTCTTGATAATGACATCTGCAAATTCCTCTGGTTCCAGTAATCGACCTGTCGTGTTGAGAGGCACCTGAAAAGCTATTCCAGGAGTAGCTGGTGGTTGACCGAGGCGGCCAACTGGCACCTGAATATTCTGTTCCTGCAATGCTTTGATGACATCACCAGCGGTCATGTTACGGGTTGCTAGTTCATCTGGATCAAGCCAGATTCGCATGGAGTAATCGCGGGCTCCAAGAAAAGAAACATCACCCACACCATCAAGCCGTGCAATCGCATCTTTGACTTGAATCAACGCGTAGTTGCTGAGATAGAGTTGGTCGTATCTGCCGTCGGAAGAAAAAAGATTGACACAAAGAAGAATACTTGGTGATTTTTTTTTGGTGATCACGCCCTGACGTTTTACTTCAGTAGGAAGTTTTGCTTCTGCAATTGCCACGCGATTTTGTGTCAGCACTTGCGCAAGATCGATATCAGTCCCAAGCTTAAACGTGACATCAATAACAGACTGTCCATCACCAGTACTCTTAGACGAGATAAATAGCATTTCCTCAACACCGTTGACCTCCTGTTCGATCGGGGTTGTCACAGTGTCGGCAACGACTTGTGCAGAGGCACCGGGATACACGGTTTGAATGGAAATCGTTGGCGGCACGACGTCTGGATATTGGCCGACAGGAAGTCCTGTTGCAGCAATACCACCGACGATGACAATCACTAGTGAAAGTACCGTCGCAAAGACCGGCCTGTTAATAAAGAACTGGCTGATCACGGTGTCACCACCTCTTGGGGAGTTGAAGATTCAGCAGTTTCTTCAACAGGCTGGACCGTACTGCCTTCACGGGCGCGTGACATGCCAGAGATGACCACACGGTCGTTCTTGTCGAGGCCTTCTTCAATGACGCGAAGCATTCCACTGCGAGCCGGAACGCTTCGGCCAGTGGTCACAGTTCGATACTCAACTCGATTTGTATCGTTGACAACCGCAACGTATTTTCGACCCTGATCGATGCCAAGAGCTCGCTCTGGTACCAACATGGTTTGTTCTGGTTCGGCAGTTGTCATCTGCACCCGCATAAACATTCCGGGTGTAATCAACTCTTCAGGATTGGGCAGCAGGCCACGGCATCGCACAGTTCCAGTTGTTGGTTTTACGCCAATGTCGACAAAGTCAAGAATTCCTTTGTGTAAAAAGAGTTCCTCCGTTACAAGTCGTGCTGACACAGGAATCTCAAGTTCTTTGATATCCCTCCAGGTTACGGCTTCACCACCACGTTTTGCGATTGCTCGTTGACGAGCCAAGAGAAGTGCACGTTCATCAGTGTCGAAGTACACCTCAATGGGTGATGTGGTGACAACCGTTGTCAGTCGTGTTGCCGAGCTGCCCGTTCCTGTAACAAGGTCTCCAACATCTACTTCACGAGTGCTTACTCGACCAGTGAGTGGTGAGATGATCTGGCAGAATTCGAGGTCAAGTTCGGCCTGAGCTACTATTGCACGAGATTTATCAAGCATCGCGTTGGCAACGTCTCGCTTGGCAACGAGTATCTCGTATTGTTCTCGAGTCACGACGGCCTTTGGTAGCAGATTCTTGTATCGGGCAACTTCACTTTCAAGTTCATTGAGTTCAGCAAGAGCTTTCGCAACATCAGCCCGAGCCTGATCACGAACAACAAGGTATGGCCGCTGGTCAATTGAGAACAGCGGGTCGCCCTTCGTAATTCGCTGACCATCACTAAAATGAATTTCTGTGATAAAGCCTGAGACGCGAGCTTTTACCTCAACTGTTTCAACAGCGGCGGCGTTCCCATTGAATTCCAAAGGATTTGTAAGATTCTGAATGCTTGGTTTTGTGACGATTACTTCAGGGGTGGGCGGTTGAACAAGTGACGGGGCAGACCGTTGGCACCCGGCGACTACACAAAGTACGAGTAATGGCAGTCGGAAAAAACAGCACGACAGTCGATAAACAAACACGAAGTGTGTACTCCCAACCTTCAAAGTAAGTAGTTGAATCACAGGGTACCGATCTTACACCGTGACGGTGTCCGTGACCTCACCTTCCTTAAAAACCCTATTATCGAATGTGGCAGTGCATCTATGGCCATGCTGTCACACTAGAATGAATGATTTTTGAGCTCCATGGTGCGATTCAGAGTGGATGGCGTGAACTCTTGATTCTGGCGGGTATGATAGAGGTGCGTACCAACAACTCTGATAACCAAGTTAGTTTTCAACCCCCTTTCTCTTTCTGGAACAAGTCCGTGGCAGATACACATTCTTCATCAGATGCTCTTCGTCTTTTTGCGCCTCGTACCTCAATTGAACAAGTTGAGGAAGGAAACGAACTTGCACCTAAGTTTGATGAAAAAGGCTTTATTCCATGTGTCACAACAGATCACGTGTCGGGCGAGTTGCTGATGGTAGCCGTAATGAACCAAGAGGCACTCGAGAAAACAATCGTAACCGGAGAGGCGCATTACTTCAGCCGAAGCCGTCAGTGTCTCTGGCACAAGGGAGCGACAAGCGGGCTTGTCCAGAAAGTTGTCGAGATGAGGATTGATGATGACCAAGACTGTATTTGGTTGCGGGTTGATGTCGCTGGTGGCGCGAGTTGTCATGTTGGGTATCGCTCCTGCTTTTATCGAAAAGTTCCAGTGGGTGTGCAGCGAGACAGCGGCTCGGAACTTGAGTATATCGAGGCCGAAAAAACATTTGATCCAAAAGAAGTGTACGGTGATGCACCAAATCCAACGCAGTTGTAATTTGGTACGTGAATGACAAGGTAATTTTTCTATGGCTGATGCATCAACAACACAACTTGCACTCATTCGCCAACTCAAGTTCTGTGCGGGTCACAGGCTCTACCGGCATGAAAGCAAATGTGCTTTCTTTCATGGGCACAATTATCGTGTTGATCTTGAGGTCGTTGCTGCAAAAGGCGGTGACGAAGTCGATGAAGTTGGTCGCGTTGTAGATTTTTCACTTATAAAAAAGCGAATGCTTGGATGGCTCGATGATCACTGGGATCATGCATTCCTGATCTATGAAGAAGACAAGAATGCCATAGCCGCTATTCAGATGGTGGAACCAGTGAAATATTTTGTCATGCCCCATAACCCGACGGCAGAAAATATGGCGAGATATCTTCTTGAGATCGTTGCCCCGCATGTCTTAACGGATCTTGGCGTAATCGCCCGACAGGTTTCTTTGTGGGAAACTTCTGAATCGTGTGCCGTAGCCACACGTTCCGAGCATCCAGTGGCTATTGGTCCAGCCATGCCCGGGACAGCAATTATCAAAGATAGTCGAAGTTCGGTGACATCATGAGTACTTCAGAAACACGTGGGAGTCTGGGACGTTTTCCAACAACTCGGCTACGAAGAAATCGACAGTATGAATGGCTTCGAGATATGGTGGCAGAAACGAGCGTGTCGCCGCACGATCTCGTATGGCCCTTGTTTGTACATGACAAGGCAGAGAACGAACCCATTGTTGCAATGCCTGGTGTTGATCGTCTGCCAATAGAGGGTGTAGTGAAGGCTGCAGCCGACGCAAAGTCATTAGGCATCTCTGCAATCGCGCTTTTCCCAGTTATCCCTTCACAGCAGAAGACCGTTGATGGCGAGCATGCTCTTGATCCAGAAAATCTGATATGTCGAACCATTCAGGCGGTGCGAGCTGAGACGGGAAATGACGTCGGTATCATCTGTGATGTCGCACTTGATCCGTATACAACACATGGTCACGATGGATTGCTTAAAAATGGCTGCATTGTGAATGATGAGACAGTTGCTGTGCTTCAGCAACAAGCTGTCGTGCTTGCCCAAGCCGGCTGCCATATCGTTGCACCATCAGACATGATGGATGGTAGAGTACGGGCCATCAGGGCAGCACTTGATGGAAATCAACAAAAAGAAATAGGCATTCTCTCGTACGCAGCAAAGTATGCGTCTGCCTTCTATGGACCTTTTCGTGATGCGCTCGGTAGCCATGCGGCCCTTGGTACTGCAAAATCTCTTGGTGTTGCAGATAAGAAGACGTATCAGATGGATCCAGCAAACACAGACGAAGCACTCAGAGAGGTTGCCTTTGATCTTGATGAGGGAGCTGATTTAGTCATGGTCAAACCAGCCATGACGTGTTTGGATATCATCTATCGGGTCAAGCAAACCTTCGGTGTCCCCACCCTTGCCTATCAGGTGAGTGGAGAGTACGCCATGATTCAGGCAGCCACAGCAAACGGCTGGCTCGATGGTGATCGGGCTGCCGTTGAAGCAGTTCTCGCAATAAAACGGTCTGGAGCCGACGCGATCCTGACCTATTTCGCACCAAAAATCGCCCGACAGTGCTGAAACACGTGACGTAGCCGGAACCAGATCAGGTCTCTCAGAAGGTTTTTCAATTTCTGAACGACAGGCTCGTGTTGACGGCAACCGGTTAAATTTCTCATGATTTGGGAAGATTGGAAGTGGACAAGCAATTCATTTTCCACCATACGATTGAACCCTGTTTTCAAAACACGACGGATTTCGTCGTCGTAGGAAGAAACCACCTTGAAAGGATGCTATGCACGCTTCACGCATTTTGGCCCTAAGCCTCACAATGTTCGGATGTCTGGTTCTCATGCTGTTCCCCGTTTCAGCAATCGCGCAAACCCCCTCTGCAGTTGATACTGAATTAGAGCGAGTACGTGGCAATTGGCGAGTTGTTGAACTCGTTGAAAATGGACAAGAAATCCCAGATGAACAGATGCAGTACTGGCTTCCAGGTGGTGGAAATCTGGAAATTGTTGACTACACAATTCTTTTCTCAGATCCAGTTGGTGGAAGTAAAACGACACGTGAGTTCCGGATTGATCCAACGTCTTACCCAAAAAGAATTACAATTAAAAATAAGGATACGGAAACAGGGAAAGGCATCTACAAATTCGATGAGGGCAAACTAGTTGTCTGTTTTTCACGGGATGTCTCAAAAGTACCTACTGAGTTTGGGGCCCCAAAAGATTCTGCACGAGCTCTCGTCGTGATGGAAAAATATGAGCCCAATAACTCAGCAACCCCAAAGGGTGCCCCACGACCTGCTCCAAAGCCAGTTCATGATAATCCTCCTGATATGAGCCAGTGGCAGAGTGCCAAGCCAGCACCTCCTCCGGCTGTCATACCAGGTGGTGGTGTGACATCACGTGTACTGACTGACGCTGAGGTTCGGGAAATGACTGTGGGAACATGGCGTATGACAGATACTGAAGGGTCCGTTGATATTACGTACAACGTCGACGGAACGTTTCAGACCTATCGGTACTATCAGATGCTTCAAAACTTTCAATCAGTATTTGTACCTACTCCGATTTCCAGTGGTACATGGATGATATCAAATGGTCGATTGATTACTCACGTAACAGCCTCCTCTCGAGTTGGCCTGACGAATCAGACGCTGACGCCTGCGGTTCGTTCAATCTCTCAGACAGACCTGATTCTTGTTGATAATTTTGGGCGTGTGTCACGATCCGTTCGCGTACGCTAAAGATTCCATCAGAATCTCAGCTGACTTGATGGAACTGGTAAGAACAAAGCTTCCTGAGACTGACCCGTAGAGGCAGGCAGTCTTGGGAAGCAGTCAGCTTTTGAAGTCCACAGTGTTGCCGGTCTATCTTGTGTGTCGGTGAGTTGCAGGTGTTTCTGGGTAAGCTACCGCAAGGCCGTCCATTCTGCCCAAGAAGCATCTAGAATAATCGCTGTCTTCAAGATATGCAGTATCTTCTTTGTTTTTGTGTATCGTTCTTTTTAGAGCACTAAGGATTGCAAGTAATGATACACAAAACAAAAAGAGTACTGCTTGTTGAAAATCCAAATGCTGGTGCAAGTGACAAGCAGGCACTTCTCAAAGAACTTCGGGAAGGTCTCCTGTCACAGGGGTTTCTTGTAGAACAAGAGAAT
>Ga0163179_10002724_pt1 | contig 12172 bp, 9 predicted proteins | sample AtlANTMetagenome_FD_109643 | JGI IMG/M metagenome (GOLD analysis project Ga0163179, IMG submission 109643) | Marine eukaryotic phytoplankton communities from the Atlantic Ocean - Atlantic ANT 2 Metagenome | ecosystem: Environmental > Aquatic > Marine > Oceanic | place: North Atlantic Ocean...
AAGCCGCGAACATTAGAGGCAAAGACTTGGTCTAGGAGAGCTGGGTCAAGCTCCTCGACTCGAGCGCGGTATCCCATGCCAGCGTTGTTAACGAGCAGGTCCAAGCCGCCAAAGGAGCGCTCTAGTTCCGAGAAGGCGGTCTCTATCGCGGTCGCGTCAACGAGATCACAAGGGAGGACGAGGTGACCCTCGCCGTCCAACTCAAGCAAGAGGGCGTCTAGGCGATCCCTGCGGCGAGCTAAAAGCGCCACGCGGTAGCCCTGCGCCGCCAGCAGGCGAGCAGCGGCAGCGCCGATACCAGAAGAGGCTCCTGTTACTAGGGCGCGCCGACGGGACATCGCTGGTCAGCGCCCAGTGGTTTTATGTAGCGCGATGATTCTCTTCATCCATGCGCTGCGCTCTCTCATGATGTCTCTTACTTGCCGATCTTTGTCGGTGTAAGAGGAGACGAGGTCCAGCTCCCAGGCTGCGGTGTCAGTAAAGGCGACATCAAAGGCTTCCTTTGCTGCCTTTCTGTGCTCTCGGGCTTCACTGCTCTTTCCTGCGGAGTCGGCAGCTCGAGCGTCAGCGAGTAACTTTTCACCCTTTGCCGCAAGCGTGCGAGCTTTCGCAAACTCAGCCGAGGCGGACGCGAGACCTTCTGGGGCTGTGTTGACCCACTTTGCACCTTGGCGATTTGAGAGGTCGGGCGGCGACTCTTCGGGAACGCTAGAGAACGGGACGTATTCGGGCTCCGCTGGCTTTGCGGGCGCAGCAGACCCTGCCGCGATCATTTGGCTTCCGAAATATCCAACAGCGATCAGGGCGACTACGGCGAGCGCGCCACCTACCGGAAATCCGGTGTTTGCGCTTCTAGATGCGCGAGGTCGGCGGGCGACGGGTTCATTGGGGTCGATAGGCATTAGGCCTAAAGGATACGACGAGAAGGCCAAGACGCGAAGGTTTGCCCGCGCTTGAGCGCCCCAGAAGGGCTTGTTGTTTATCCCGGCGCGACCAAGCGAGCGGCATAGCCCCCGTCTACAGGCCCATCAACACCTGGAGAGCCAGGGAGGTGCCCGGCCTCGACCTCTAGCGACCAGTCAGGGTGCTCAGCTAAAAAGCGCGCGACCCGCTGTTCGTTTTCAGACGGGCTCAGGGAGCACGTAGACCAGATAAGTCGCCCTCCAGGTCGAACGCAGGCGACGGCGCGCTCAAAGAGCTCTGCTTGCAGCGCATCTAACGAGCGCATGGATGCGGGGCCCCAACGCCACCGCGCACCAGGTCGCGCGCCAAGCACACCGGTGTTAGAGCAAGGTGCGTCAACAAGGACCGCATCGAAGGAGCCATCAGGGGCAGGCCCATCAGCTTCGATCAGGAGCGTCTCTACAAGCTCAGAGCAGCCGAGGCGCTGAACGGTTAAAGCGAGGCGGCTTAGGCGCTCTTCCGAGACATCACAGGCGATGACATGTGCTCCCGAGGCTGCGAGCACTGCTGTCTTGCCGCCAGGGGCGGCGCAGAGGTCTAGGATGCGTTCGCCCGGCGCGGCCTCGACGAGCTCTGCAGCGCGCAGCGCGCTCTCGCCCTGCACGGTAATCCGACCCTCCGCAAAGGCGGAAGAGTTGACGGCGGCGGACGTGTTGCTGGCATCGCACAAGAGAATGAGCGGGTGTTCGGAGTGACGAGCCTCGCAGCCGGCCTGAGCGAGCTCCTCCACGAGAGCATCCCGGTCTCCGGCGACGATTCGCAGAGACAGGTCTGGTTCTGAGAGGAATGAGGCAGCGATACGAAAAGCCTCCTCTTTCCCCCAGCGATCTGCCCAGCCCTTGATGAGCTTGGCAGGTACAGAGAGCGCCTCTTCAGCCCAGAGGAAGGGGTGGTCGTCTGGGTCCTGAAAGACGGGCTCGGAGAAGCGCCAATTTGTTCCTATGACATCGTGTCGCGGCAACCCCACATGCCCTTCTTGTCGAAGCTTAAGCGCAGATCGCAAGACGCCGTTTGCATAACGACCCTTTGAGAGCCCGAGGGTGCGTGCGACCGCGTCTACAGTTTCATTAACCGCGGCGTGATCAGGTACGCGGTCTAAAAAGAGCAGCTGTGCGAGCCCCAGCCGCAAGTGGCAAGCGAGGTCGGGGTTGGGCTTCCCGCGGGTGAGCTTTGAGAGGATGGCGCGCAAGGTCGCGCGCCGGCGGACCTCAGTTCCGACGAGATGCCGCAGGAAGCCAGCGTCGCGGGCATCAAGGCCGACGCGCTGCACCGCAGGTGTGACGCCGCGCATGGGCGCGCCAGCGTTGGAGCGGAGGACCTCCCAGGCTGTCAGTCTCGGCATGGGGCTCCTCCCAGGCGTGCGCCTTCATCTAGACGCGCGCCACGCAAAAAGTCACCAGCCGGCATCGGGCGTTTTCCTGCGGGTTGAATCATGGTGAGCTCGACGCATTCGGCGCTTAGCGCCAAGAAGAGGCGCCCATCTACAGCGTGAAGGTCGCCAGAGGCGGCCCCTGCCCAGAGAGAGATGTCTGCGCGCCGCGCGGCATGAACAGTGAAGGGGACCCCTTTTTCGTCCCCCTTGAAAAGATCGGTTCGGGCTCCGGGCCAAGGCGTCATCGCGCGGACATGGCGCACGAAGTCTTCCGCGCTCATGTCGGCGAGCTCGAGCCTCCCGTCGTTTTTCTGAAGCCTGCGCGTCATCGTGACGAGCGCCTCATCTTGAGGAGAGAAGACAGCGTCTCCGCTCGCCAGGAGATCGAGCGCGTCAACGGCCGCAGCTCCAGCGAGGGAAGAGAGGCGGTCATGCAGTTCCCCCGCGCGCTCGCTCTCGCCAATCTCTGTGCTTCGCTCCAAGAGAAGGTCGCCTGCGTCTAAGGCCAAGACCATGCGTTGAACAGAGACTCCTGTCTCTGTGTCGCCAGCAAGGATGGCGGCTTGAATCGGCGAAGAGCCTCGATGTCTAGGCAGGAGAGAGGCGTGGATGTTAAGAGGCGCGATCGCAGGCACCGCGAGGACCTCTTTGTTCAAGATCTCTCCATAGCTGGCGACGATTAAGACGTCCGGTCTCTGCTTGCGTAGCGCTTCAGCGAAGGAGCCATCGCGGGTGGTCTTTGGCTGCAAGACGGGCACCCCGAGCTGGTCTCCAAGCTCCGCGACGGCGCCTCGTTCAACCGTTCGGCCTCGACCCCTAGGGAGGTCGGGCCGGGTGACCACGAGAGAGAGCTCGTGGCGGCTCGCACCGATGGCCTGCAATACAGGAGTTCCAAACGGCGGCGAGCCAAGAAAGACGACGCGAAGCGAGTCAGTCACGTCGTCTCTAAGGCGCCTAGGGCTAGAGGGCCCCGACGACCTCTGCCTTGAAGGCGTCGTAGGGCCTGGCGCCCATCATCGTGTGCACGACCTCGCCGTTCTTGATGAGCAAGAAGGTCGGGATCGACATTACGCCGTACTTCGCCGCCGTCTCGCCGTTGTTCTCAGTGTCTAGTTTTACGACGGACAGCTCGCTGCCCATCTCTTCCGCGAGCTTGTCGACTGCGGGGCCCATGGCCTTACAGGGGCCGCACCACTCTGCCCAAAAATCTACGAGGACAGGGGTGTCGCTTTTGATGACAGTTTCATCCCAGGTGGCGTCAGTGACGTCGAGTGCTTGGCTCATTGCGTTATAGCTTCCGTTTCTTGGTTCTAGGTTTGCAGGGCGAGAGTGCCCTGCACGATGATGGGCCACGCGCGGTCCAAGGTCCACCAGCCACAGCCAGAAATCATTCAGGCGCGGAGGTCTCTTCGTTGGGGGTTTCCGCCGTTCCGTCCGCGGCCGCTTCGTCTTCGCTCTCTGCCACGACCTCATCGTCAAACTGGACGGCATCTAAGAGCGCCGAGACATCACTCGCCGCGCCAGCAGCGATGCTGACGACAGGCTCGTCGCTCTCTCCGGCGGGCCCAGGCTCAACCGTGGCGACCCCGAGCTTGATGAGCTCGAGCAGGGCGCAAAATGAGCCAACCATCGACTCCTTGCTCGGCTCGCCATCACAAAAAGCGACCATGCAGTCAGAGAGGGGGGCGTGCTCGGCTTTACCTAACCAGCTGGCTAGCTCGCGAACAAACCATCGCATGGGGCGTGGGTCAGGGCGTATCTCGTGGGGTCTGTCTGCGAGGGTCTCTCGCAGGAGCCGACTAAAGGTCGCTAGGAGGTCCCAAGGAGTTAACTCGCCGAGATCTAAGGTGACCTCAATCTCCCCGGTCAGCTCGCTCACCTCGTCGAAGGAGCCGCGACCATGCGCCTTTGCGCGCTGATGGCGCGCCGCGTCTAGATTGTCAGAGGCCTCTTTGAAGTGGCGATATTCAATCAGTCTTTGGACGAGCTCATCTCGAGGGTCGAGCTCGTCCGCGAGGTCGACCTCTTCTCTCGGCAAGAGCGAGCGAGATTTGATCGAAAGCAGCGTTGCGGCCATAACCAAGAAGTCACCGGCGACCTCAATATCGAGCTCTTTGAGGTGCCCGAGGTACTCCATGTAGCCTTCAACAACAGAGGAGACCTCAACGTCCTGAATTTCAACCTCTTGCTCTCGAACGAGGTGCAACAGGAGGTCCATGGGGCCATGGAAGACTCGCTCAAGGCGTACGGTGAAGCGCTTGGTGCTCATAACCACACACCTCCGGTGATCATGTGTAGGCCCTCGAGCGCGTGGATGATTCCAGTCCAGATCGGGCGGCTCAAAAGACCAGAGAGGAGTAGCCCGAAGATGATCAGCATTGAGAAGCGGTCTAAGGCCTGGAAGGAGCCACGGAGCGGCTCAGGCAAAAGGTAAGCGACAACTCGCGAGCCATCGAGCGGCGGGATCGGGATCATGTTGAAGACAGCCAACAACACGTTGTACAGCACAGACTGTGACAAGACCTGAGTGAGGATTGTCGCGGTGCCAGGCCTTACGGAGAGCAAAACGCGGACTGGGTCGTTCGCCCCCATCGACATATCTTGCGTGTACACGAAGACCTTGAGGATCACGAGCAAGAACAGCGCGATCAATAGGTTTGAGATCGGCCCAGCGAGAGCAACGAGCATCATGTCGCGGGCCGGCTTGCGTAGCCGCTGGTAGACAACAGGCACGGGCTTGGCTCCGCCAAAGACGAAGGGGCTACCGGAGAGCACCAAGAACCCCGGCAAGAGGACCGTCATGATCGGGTCAATATGCGGAATGGGGTTCAGCGTCATGCGCCCCATGCTCTTTGCGGTCGAGTCGCCACAGAGCGAGGCGACCCAGGCGTGCGCGGCCTCATGGATCCCCAGGGAAAGAATGAGGATCGCGACCACGAGCGCTCCGACAGTGAGCTCCCCATTTGAGAGGGCCAGGGGGAGATTTATGAGCGCTGTTGAGGGAGTGTATATGATGGTGTTTTGCCGCCTGGGGCCGACATTTGGCGGCCTCTTAGATGCGCTTGATAGCAAAGGGGCGGCAGAGGGACAACCGCGCAGGGTTTCTTGGTGCCAATCGGGCTAGAATCCTCCCCGTCAACCTGCCCCCTCAGGGGAGACTAAGACCAGAAAAGAACTGCCCATGGCGACCCCGAGAGATTCCGACCCCCAACTCGACCAAATGATCGAACGAGCCCGTGAGGTCGTTCGCCTAGAAGCGCGAGCCATAGCTTCGCTAGAGCCGCGCCTCGACGAGCGCTTTGCAGAGGCCTGCGCCGAAGTGTTGGGCTGTGAGGGGCACGTCGTCGTGTCGGGCATGGGCAAAGCGGGGCTTATCGGACAGAAGATCTCTGCGACGCTGGCCTCAACTGGGACCCCCTCTATCTTTCTTCACCCCGGAGAGGCGCTCCATGGGGACCTCGGGAGGATTCGCGAGAAGGATGTGGTCCTAGCGATGTCAAACTCTGGAGAGACTGACGAGCTAAACGCGCTGGTGCCGGTCGCCCGCAGGATCGGCGCACGCGTCATCGCGCTCACCGGAAACGGCGCCTCTACGCTCGCGAAGCGTGCTGATGCAGTGCTCGACTTTGGATCGGTGGAGGAGGCTTGCCCGATGAAGCTTGCGCCTACAGCATCGACCACAGCGATGCTCGCGCTAGGAGACGCCCTCGCTATGGTCGTCTTGGCCGAGCGGGGCTTTGACCGTAAAGACTATGCGCTCTATCACCCAGCCGGCGCGCTGGGGCGACGCCTCATGCGGATCGCAGAGGTGATGCGCTCAGGAGAGGAGCTGCCGCTCGTCTCCTCATCGCAGACGGTCTCTGAAACCTTGATCACAATGACACAGACTCCCGGCAGGCCAGGCGCAGCGCTCATCGTTGATGACGCAGGCGTGCTCGCCGGCATCTTCACGGACGGCGACCTCCGGAGGCTCCTGCAGGAGGGCCGCCGCGAAGTCCTCGATTCAGCTGTGAGCGAGGTGATGGGGCGAGACCCAAAGAGCGTTCAAGAGGATCAGTTGGTTGAAGAGGCCAAGCGCTTGATGCAAGAGAGCAAGGTCGACCAGCTCCCCGTGGTGAACGGGTCCGGGCATGCGGTCGGGCTCTTGGACGTTCAAGACCTCCTTGAGATCAGGGTTTAGACGTCGAGCCTGAAGAGCAAAGATGAGTGAGCCCTCAAAACAAAGCGACGACACCCTCAGAGATAAGCTAGCGAAGGTGCGCTTGGCCGTCTTCGACGTAGACGGAACGCTCACAGAGGGAAGGGTCACTTATGTAGACCGGCTAGAACAACAGAGCTTCTCGGCCCGTGATGGCTACGGCTTAGCTCAGCTAAAGAGAGCGGGCATCGCCCAGGTGTGGATCACAGGTCGAGGCTCTCGGCCCACACGCCAGCGCGCCAAAGAGTTGGGCGTGGAGAAGCTGTTGATGGGCGTAAAAGACAAGACGAAGGCGCTCAAGGAGGTGCAAGCAAAGCTCGGGATAACACCCGAGGAGACGCTCGCGATGGGTGATGACCTTCAGGACCTTCAAATGAAGCCGCTCGCTGCGATCTTTGCTGCGCCAAGTGACGCTGCGCGAGAGGTGCTCGCCTGCGCAGACATCATCGCTAAAACGCTTGGCGGCAGAGGCGCAGCGCGCGAGGTGTGTGAGCAAATTCTCGTCGCACAGGGAGCTTGGCCGGAGACCAAGGCCTGAGCGTGAGACTGCGTAAACCTCTCGTCTTTAGCTTGGTGTTTGGGGTCGGGCTCTCGGCCTTGCTCTATGTTGTGGAGCCTGCGGAAGAGACGGCGGCGCCGCCGGAAACAACACGAGTAGATCCTATCCCCGCACTAGAGCGTGCGACCCAAGAGGGCGCGACGGCCTCAGCTGAGTTTGGAGGCCGACTTGAATACACGCAGTTTTCAAGGCAGGAGGTCGAAGGGCGACGACCGAAGCTCTTCCATTTTCTAGCTGGTCATGTCGAGCACAGGGCTGAGGAGGAATATCGAGTTGAGAATCTATTTGTTGAGCTCTTTGAACCGCAGAGCCAACGCGTTAGAGCGACGCTGCGTTCACCGCTCTCTCATATGCCCCTGCGCTTTCAAGTAGAGCGCCAGAAGTTTGGGCCAGAAGACCTCGTAGAGCTCTCCTCGGTTGACGTAGAGGTTTTTGATGGGCTCCCTCTTGTGCCTGCGCGCTTTGAAGCGACAAAGCTCGAGGTCGTTTTAGCGCAGGGCTTGTTCTCAACTCCAGACCCCGTTGTTTTGAGAGCCCAAGGCGCGCGCGTCTCCGGGGTTGATTTTCATCTCAATCAACAAGAAGAGAGCCTGCGCTTTGGCCGTCGAGGAGAGATTGTCTTTGACCAAAGCGAGGGTGTGGCGACGAAGCTCGCTGCGACAGGAGACGGGGAACTCTTGTTAGAGAGGACGAAAGAGGGAGAGCTCCGTGTCTTGGTGGAGGGCGGCGCAAAACTAGAGGCGGGCTCGGATCTGGCGGTCATCGCGGACCGGGTCGAGTTTCTTGGCACAGAGAGCGCCTCTGGAGAGTTCAACCCTAAGGTCGCGCTCGCAAGCGGCGGCGTCATTTTTGACGGATGGGACGGACGCTTTGAAGGAGAGGGTGCGCGCTTTAGGTTTGACGAGGAGGGGCGCTTAAAAGAGGCGCTCTTAGAGGGGGAGCCGCAGGCAAGAATCCCTGTCATTGCCGACGGCGGCGAGCAGGTTGAAATTGAATTGCGGGCGAGCGAGTCCGTGCGGCTCTTGCCGGACGCGGGCTTCTCGGTGAAAGGCCCCTCGATTGTTGAAGTGAAAGAGGAGGGCCTCCGGCTGGAGTGTGACGGGCAGCTCTTTGGCACGGGAAAGCCGAGCGCTGGCGCGGGTTGGCTATCTGCGTCGGGAGGCGTTCGCGCGCTCTTTGGGGAGAATGAATACTCTGGAGAGGACCTCGAGCTGCGCGGCTTGGCTGCAACAAGCGGTGAAGTTGACTGGATGGCGCAGACCAGCAACGAGGCGACGCTATCAGGCGAGCTCTCCCAGGGAAGCGGCGCTTCGTATCGGGTGCAGGTAGGGGGAGGGATGGAGCTCTCTACCAGCGATGGAGACCTAGTGCTTTGGCGTGCAACAGACGCAGACATTGAAGTCTTCGGAGAGGGCGCCTTTCGCCTTTTAGCGGGAGAGTTGAGAGAGGCCTCACTTAGCGAGAAGACCTTTCAGGCTGTCGGCGGGGTTTATTATTCCGACCGCGAAATCACAGCGCGTGCGAACGAAGTCGTCGCAAGTGCGGGCGGGGAGATGCAGCTAGATGGAGCCGCGGAGCGCCCTGTTGAGCTAGAGTTGCGCGAGGCTGGGTTCACAGACGATGGAGAGGTGAGCGCTCAACGAATTCGATTTAAAGAGGGGGAGCTCTTTGCGTCAGGAGGGGTGAGCGCGCGACTTCAAAGAGGTGGCGAGCGAGTAGAGCTTGAGGCTGCGACGCTTCAGGCGAGCTTTCCGCCGCTCTCGGAGGGCGCTGAGCCTGGACCTGCAACGCTCGCCATGGAAGAGGTTCAGCGCTGCCGAATTCATCGCGAGGGGCAGGTCATCTCTTGGACCGCAGAAGAGACGGAGCTGCAAATGACCCAAGGCGCACCAAGCTCGGAGCCGCGGCGAGGTGGCTTAGAGCTGATCACAGCTGAGGTGGCGGGGGCGGTGTTGCTTGAACGAGTAAAAGACGGACAAGTTATCGCCGCGTCAGGAGAGCGCCTTCGGGTGGCTGAGGGGGGCGCGAAGCTCATCGGCGCGGAGGGTCAGTCGGTGCGAATCTCCGGGGTCTTGCCCGGCGGAGAGCGCTTTGGGCGCCTCATCGCCCGCGAGCTAGAGCTCACTCAAGACAAGCTGATCGCGAAGGATGCGATGCTCGCTTATGAAGGTGGGGAGGCAGGCGAAGTCATCATCCGCACTGCGTCAGCGGACCACATAGAGGCTTCGCCTCAAGCTGTTCAACTCAGAGGTCATGTACGCATTGAAGGCGACGGCGCAGAGACAGGCCCATGGCGGCTACACACCGAAGCTGCCCGGCTGAGCCTAGAGGGCTCCGTCTTCGCCCAAGACGGCTTTGAGTGGCAGTCTTCTAGCGGGCAAAACGCATCAGGTGAGACGCTAGCTGTGGACAAAACAAAAATCTCGATGGAGGGCGCGCCAGCGCGACTCACCTTTGCGGGTTTTGAGTGGGAGGCTGAAGACATCAGCTTTGATCGCGAGCATCTCTTGCTGGAGGCTGGCGAAGGGCGCGCGCGCTCAACAGGAGAAACTCAAATAGAGCTCAGCTATGACGGCATTAGGCCTGTAGAGGGAAATGACGCAACCATCGTCGCCTTGCACCGCCCGCGCTTTGTGAGCGAAGAGACAGAGGCGCGCGCAGAGTGGGCGCTCTTGTGGATAAACCAAAGCGAGGACGGCGCTGAGCGCGCTGGGGGAGGCGAGGCTCCCAGCCTCTTTGGGCAAGTCTCCGGAGACAGCTTCAGCTCAGCGCTCGATGAGATCTACATAGAGGGGCAGGTCGAGGTCTTTCGGGACGGCCAGCGCCGGGCACAGGTTGAGGCGCTCTATTTGGATCTAGTTGACGGGCGAGGTTGGCTGCGCAACGCGCGCATTACAGCTTTAACGACAGTTAGCGGGGAGCCGACAGATTTGGCGGTGGACGCCGAATGGCTTCGCCACTCCGCCGATGGCTCTTTGGTCGCTAACAGCGCGCGGATTACAACCTGCGATCACGTTGACCCGCATTACTTCATACAAACGAAGGACCTGCAGTTGAAACCGAGCACAGAAGATGGCGTGCGTTGGGATATCAGCGCGCGCTCAAACTCGCTCGTCTTTGATGGCGGGCTAGAGATCCCTTTGCCGCCGATTGAGTACGAGGCAGATGAAGCTGGAACCCCGCTTATTGATCGATTGGTGCTAGGCGACACAGCTCGGTTTGGGACCTTTCTTCAGGCGCGTGTAGACTCAGAGTTCGGTGGTATTGAATCTCTCGCAAGCGAGCTCACGGGGGTAGAAGAGAGCGACATCACGGGGGGCGCGAGCTATCGAGCCTCCTGGCTCGGCAAGCGAGGCTTGATGGTCGGCGTGGGGGCGCAGGTCAGCGCAGAAGACAGCTTTTGGTTCAACCTCTTCGCTGACGGCCTCTATGACAAAGCAGAGGACCGTGGCGTTTTGCGGGTGCCCAATGAAGACCGTGAAGAGCTGCGGGGTTGGGTCCGGGCTCGAGGACGCGCCATCTTCGATGAGCATGAGTGGCTAGACTTCGCATTCAGCCAGCAGGGCGACGCGGGGGTGCAAGCAGAGTTCTTTGAGCGCGAATTTTTGAGCTATGAAGAGCGAGAGACATATCTTCACTGGCGCAGAGGCCGCGACGGCGATTTCGCATCAGCTAAACTCAAGGTTCGCGCCGGCCAGTTCAGGAACGAGATCGAGGAGCTGCCTTCCGTTAGCTACTCCAGGGGTCGCGCGCCGCTCTTTGACCTAGATGAGCGCTCTGTTCTTTATTCGTCGAGCTTTGATATTGGGAGCTATGTTCGCAGGGAGGCTCAGGGTGACACCATCTCTCCTTTTGACCCGACCTTCGATGTGGCCCTCGGGACTCGAAAGCTCTCGCGCTTCGACACGCGACACCGTTTTGAGTTGCCAACACGCTTCTTTAATCAGGCCGCGCTGGCGACACCTTTTGTTGAGCTTGCAGGGACGAGCTGGAGTGAAGGCATCGATCCATCTAGCTCGTTGCATCGCGGCGCGCTCTCAGCTGGGGTCGAGCTTTCAACAACGCTGTGGCAACGAGATGAGGGCGGGGGAGTGCACACCATCGCGCCTTTCTTCTCAGTCTCAAGCGACCTGTGGGCCGACGCGAGCGACGGAGACCCCGTGCCTTTGGACGGGACCGAAGATCCGCTGCCGGGCGACTATATAGACCTCGGTCTTCACAGTCGGTGGAGCGCAGCGGGCACCGGAGAGGCGGTCGACCTCTCGGTTTTTGGGCGCTATGCGAGCGACACGAGCTCCGTCTTGCCGCTAGAAGTCTTAGCCGAGTACTTGGGCGAGGTGGGCGGAAGGCCGCTCGCGCTGCAGCATGATGGGCGCTATGACTTGGAGGCGAACGAGACGCTCTACTCCCGCGTGGCGGCAGGCCTCGAGCTTCGCGATGGGCTCGCGGTCGAGACCGGTTTTCATCACGGAAAGGACGCGCTCGGAGAAGACCTCTTCGAGGCAGCATCGCTCGCTGCGCGCTGGCGCCTGTCTCCTAAGTGGGAGTTGGAGGCGCGCCAAACGGTCTCCTTGCTCGATTCAGAGGGCCTCTCGGAGCGCATAGTCCTGCGCCGCCATGGGCACGATTTCATCTTGGACGTGGAGCTCTCAAATCGATCCGGAGAGGGAGGCTCGTCCTTGTCCTTCAGCCTCTCCCCTGTTGTGGGCTGGACGAGCGACCGTCTCGGCATCTTGGACCACTGGTTGAGCTCTCGACGTTAAGCTGTAGCTCTCGTGTTAGCCCTCTTCGCAAACCTCTCGCTCCCCGAGCTCTTCGTGATCGCCCTCGCGGGGATCATGGTCTTTGGCAGGAACCTGCCGACGATCGTGGTTAAGGCGGCGGCGCAGTTCTCGAAGGCGCGGCGAGCCCTGAACAAGGTCTGGCGGGAGACCGGCGTGCAGGATGAGTTCCGTCGCATGCAGCGAGAGATGAGAGAGGCGGAGTACGAGGTCCGCGACGCAGCTCGCCGGGCGGTGGACGCAGAGATTGAGGCGGAGGAAGGCGCTGAGCTTGGTGAAGGCGAAGTGCAGGGCTTTGA
>Ga0163179_10002725_pt1 | contig 12171 bp, 9 predicted proteins | sample AtlANTMetagenome_FD_109643 | JGI IMG/M metagenome (GOLD analysis project Ga0163179, IMG submission 109643) | Marine eukaryotic phytoplankton communities from the Atlantic Ocean - Atlantic ANT 2 Metagenome | ecosystem: Environmental > Aquatic > Marine > Oceanic | place: North Atlantic Ocean...
GACCTTGCTTCCAGGTATTCGTGTCAATTCGCACCCCAAGGCCTTCAGGGAGCACCCGGGGGATGTTTTCAAGGAGCCCACCACCAGTGATGTGGGCGATGCCTCCGACCTCGCAGCGAGCTAGAAGAGCCTGGGCGGCCCCCACATAGATGGCCGTGGGCTCTAGGAGTTCTTCGCCAAGGGTGCGTGTGCCTCCTGGCATCGTCTCGCTTGGGTCTAACTGGAGCTCTTCGAAGAGTACTTTGCGGGCCAGAGAGTAGCCATTGCTGTGCAGACCCGTTGAAGGCAGAGCTAGAAGGGCCATGCCCTCACATATACGGTCAGCGCTAAGAATGGCGTCTCGCTCGACACCGCCGACTGAGAAACCTGCAAGGTCGTAGACCCCAGGTGCATAGACGCCCGGCATCTCAGCGGTCTCTCCACCCACCAAGGAACAGCCTGCTCGGCGACAGCCTTCGGCGACCCCTTCGATGACAGCAGTCGCGACATCGACATCCAGACTTCCGCACGCGAAATAGTCGAGGAAGAAGAATGGCTCAGCACCTGTGCAGATCACATCATTGACGCACATGGCCACAAGATCGATGCCGACCGTATCGTGCTTGCCAAGCTTCTGGGCTACCTTGACCTTTGTGCCGACCCCATCTGTTCCTGATACAAGAACCAGGTCTCGATACCGGTGTGCGGGTATCTGCCACATGGACGCGAAGTTCCCCAGGCCGCCAAGCACCTCAGGTCGCGTGGTCTTTCGTGCGAAGGGAGCAATGCGGTCGATGAGCCGAGCGCCTGCGTCAATGTCGACGCCTGCATCCTTGTAGCGGTCCTGAGACAAGGCGCTGCTTCCCTTTGTGGGGTACTCTCTGGCCGCGCGTCGCGTTACTGCAACGCCGTCAGACGGTCGCATGATGCAGCAGCCATTAGGCCTTTGCAAGGTGCTGTATCCTCTCTTTCAGTCATGACTCCTCTACGCCTTCTAAAAGAACTCCGATCAAGCATTTCCGGCACCGTCGGCAGCATCCGTTACTACGTGGGTGATGCCGAAGGTCGTCGAGATGACAGCGGGCTACCAGGTGACACAGTCGTCCTGATTCAGGGCTTTATGCAGACCCGCAGGGTGATGGACACTCTGGAGCGGCGACTGCGTTCTGATGGTTACCGGGTGGTCTCTTTTCACCTAGGTGGTCTGCTCGGTAACTTCAATACCAGGGGGATCGGCTCCCTCGCCGAACTTATCGATGCCAAGCTTCGTCGGCTGCGACGCCGAGAAGACATCGGCAAGATCCACGTCATTGGGCACAGTAAAGGAGGCCTCATTGGCCGCTACCTCGTGCAGCGTGCTGGCGGCGAGGAGTACATCTCTACGCTCATCACCCTGGGAACTCCCCATCACGGCACTCCAGTCGCTGCTCTCGCTATGGGTGTGGGTCTCTTTCTCGTGTCTCGAAGCATCTGGCAGCTGTTCCCATCGTCTCCTCTCATCAAAGAGTTGAATGCGGACCCATTTCCCGAAGGTGTGCGTCTGGTGTCCGTGTATTCCACAGCTGATGTGGTGTGTCCCTACCAGCGCTCGATTTTGACCGTAAATGACGGTGGAGATGTTCGAAACGTTATGACAAGGGGACTTGGACATATGGACCTTGTGGAAGATCCTTATGTCTATGGTCTCGTCTTGCGGGAGCTGGCGCACCAACCAGAAGATTCGGCCGGCGGACCCATGGCCGCCTTTGACGAAGAGATTACGTCGCGGCGATAGGCAGCGCTCTCACCAGGCCCCTTATTGAGCAGCAGCGCCCTCAGCGGGAGCAGCAGCGCCCTCAGCCGGAGCAGCAGCGCCCTCGGCGGGAGCAGCCGCACCCTCAGCGGGAGCAGCCGCAACTGGGTCAGCGCAACAACGGATACCGATGTGCACCTGGGAGAAGTTCGCACTGCGGTCATCACGACCAGCACAGCGAGTACCAACCAGATCGTGGCCAATAGTGCCTGGCTTGACGACGTAGTTATCGCCCAGACTGGTGGAAGTCCACTCTCGGATGCCACCGCTGAGACCAAAGGCGCCCCACTCGTTCGTGCAGGAAGCTGTGCTGTTGACCTTATCTCCAGCGGTGAAGCCTGAGGGCAGGCAGGTTCCCGATTTGTACTGGTCTGAATAACTGAAAGAGGAGTTCTCGGGACCCTTACAGGCCTTCTCCCATTCTACTTCTGAGCACAGCCGTTTACCTGCGCGCTCACATTCGGTCTTTGCCTCCGTCCAGGTGATGTTCTGGATAGGCTCGCCGGCAATACTAGCGTTCCAATGGTTGACCTTCTCAAGGTCCTCTTCACTAGCATCTTCTTCTGCAATCTTCTTTTGGTAGTGCAGCTCGTACTTGTCGATAAAGAAGCCCGGCACGTTGACGATCTCTTCGTTGAGTTCACTCTTTCCAGAGATGATGAAGTCGCGGATCTCAGCCTCAAGCAGGATCTCTGAGATCTTCTTAAGGTTTACTTCGTCTAGAAGTTCGTCGAGGGGGCCGGCAGCATCCGCTTCAGTGACGGGGACCGTACAACTCGTCCTGCACTCATCATAAGCAGCCATGGCTGCGGCAGCACCGTCGTCGGTCGGCCGAACGCCAGCGCACCCATCTCGTTGCTGACACTCGTATTCCTTCTTCTCTGCAGCCTTTTTGGCTTTCGCAAGAGCATATTGATTCGCTACATCGCTCGCTTCAGTCGGTTTGCCGTTGGCCCGCCAAGTTGAGATGAGGGTGTTGCGCATCTTCTTCGAAACCGAGATGTCTTCGCTTTGTGCTCGAAGCATGTCAGCGCTGCGATAGATGAACTTGCCGCGGACAAAGAAGCCGCCAGGCACCCAAGCCATGTCCTCAAACTTTGCATCGTTTGTAGCAGGCGCAGGTGCAAGGGAGCCGTTGTCTGCTTTCACCTGGCTGAGTCGCGCATCGCGATGTATCTGGTCAGCAGCATAGACTTCGGCGAGGGTCTCACGCTTATCTAGGATGTTGAAAATGGCGAATACTGAGAGAAGGGCCAGAATGGCAAGCAGTAAAGCCGTGCGTTGCCAGTTGGAGTCACCACTTGCATATACGTCAGAGAACGCCTGCTCCGACGCACTCTGCATGTCTTCAGCGCTCTGGAAGCGGTCTTGGGGGTTGGGCGCCAGGGCAATTTCGATGAGGTCATCGATGCCAGTGGTCAACTCGCTGGAGCGGATGTCAGACGGCATCTCATAGCGGCCGATGGGCGGCTCGCTCAGCAACATTTCATAAAGAATGGCACCTAGAGAGTAGAGGTCGCTGTTCTCAGCGGCCTTGTCTCGGAACTCATTCATTTCGGGAGCGAGGTAAAACGCACCCTCTCTATTGAGATAGGAGGTCGCGAAGATGGTCGGGCTGACGATGTTTGCGATGGCAAAATCGGTGATCTTGACCTTGCGGATCAGGTGATCCTGACTGTCCTTGACGTCATAGAGCAGGATGTTTTCGGGCTTGAGATTGCGATGAATGCACACCTTGTGTGCGTGTTTCAGCGCTTCGAGCGTGCCGTCGAGGATGTCGTGAACCTCTTCGATAGGGAGGTCCTCTCCGCGGGACTTATATCGATCCAGAAGATGCCTGAGTGACTCGCCTCCCTCGACGAGCTCCATGGTGTAGTACAGGGTTCCTTCGTGTTCTCCGCTCTCAAAGACCTTGGCGATACAAGGATGGTCGAACTGTTTTGCCAGTTCAATCTCATGATTAAAACGGTTTACATCGAGGTCGTCGGCCACCAGCTTGGGGCGCATTAGCTTTAGGGCGAACTTTTCAGAGGTCTTCGTGTCGCGCACGCAATAGACCGCTCCAAGCATTCCTTCGCCAAGCCTGGAGAGGACTTCGAATCGACCACCAATTACGGTGCCTGGACTCTGCTCAGGGAGAGGGTGTTCGTTTACGGCCTGGACACTGATGCTGGTCGTCGTCATCAACTACTCGGGGTGCTCACTCTTGGACGAGTTCGAGAGAATGGTTCGCGCGTATCGGCTCCTCGCGGCCTCTTCTCGCTGAAGACTAGACGAGGTGGCCTTCCGACAGATCCCGCGGATGCTACCAGTGATAGAGCGCTTGCGTCCAGTCATTGGTCGGTGATCACTTGTCAGGGTCTGTCAGCGTGGCCCTTGGCTGGCCACTTTTTCTTGTTGTGGAGCACTTATTCGTCTTGTTGAGTCTTGTTTCGAGAGGGTATTAGGCGGCCGATAAATGGAATGTGTCGCAGCAACGAAGTCCAGGGGATCCGACTGAGCCAGCCGCGGACAAAAAGATTCCACATCAGCGCAGTGATGAGGCTCGCTGCGAGCATCGTCGTGCCACCTAGAATCACCATGATCAAGAGGCTTAGTGCTGAACTGGCCTGGTCTAGCGCCTGCTGCTCGACGAGCACGCCCAACAGCGTGGAGGATGCCACCAGGAAAGCGGATGCGCCGACGCCAAAGATGAGCGCTCTGCCGATTCGGTCGAGTGTGGCGGTCAGTCGGTCGACGGCCGGGGTGTCCGCTCGGACCACAAGGTTACCCCTTTCCACGTCAAACATGAGCTGGTCAACCTGTGCGGGCAGGTCTTTGAGGACGTTTAAAGCACCCATGCCGCTTCGTAGGACATCACCGCCAAGTCGCTCGGGCTTGAGGCGCTCGCTCGCGAGCCGTTGAGCGTAGGGACGAGTCGCCTCCATGAGGTCCCAGTCGGGTACAAGGCTGCGGGCGATACCATCGAGCGCCACCTCGCTCCGAGCGAGGACAGCGTACTCTTCGGGTAGTCGCAGCTGATACCGAGAGGCGAGATCCAGAATGTCCAGTGCGATACGACTGGTGTCCTGATCCTGCATCGCGAGCCCAGCGTAGCGGTCGAGGAGGTTTCGGATGTCTGACGCCATTGCGCGCAGATTGATTCTCGCTTCCGTGCTGGCAGCCCGATAGAGGGTGCGTGCTAAGCCATCAGAATCACGAAAAATGACGCCGACAAAGAGGGCTTCGAGGGTGTCACGCATCTCTGGAGTGATGCGCCCCGTCAGTCCAAAATCGAGGAACGTGAGTGTGGAATCGTCATTGACGACGAGATTTCCCGGGTGGGGATCCGCGTGGAAGATCCCCTGGACGAAGATCTGCTGATAGGTGGCCTCGATCAGTCGTTCCATGACGAGAGTTCGACTGGCACTGGTGTTGTCGATGCAAGTGAGCTTGGCGCCTTCGATCCACTCCATGGTCAGCACGCGGCGACTGGTCAAAGAACGATGGATTGCGGGCACATAGACCCCCTCGGTAGCGTGCAGAGCATGGCGAAAGGCCTCCGCGTTGGCTGCCTCAGCGAGGAAGTCAACTTCGACTGAGATGGCCCTGTCGAATGATTCGATGAGTGCGGATGGCGAGGTTATGCCCAGCTCAAGCCGTCCCTCTAAGAACTGCGCTAGGAAGTAGAGGATGTTCAGGTCTGAGCGCAGTGTCTGTTCGATGCCCGGTCGTTGTACTTTGACAGCCATTATTCGGCCGTCATGCAAGGTGGCCCGGTGCACCTGGGCAATGGAGGCGGAAGCAACCGGCGTCGACTCGAACTCAGAGAACAACTCAGCGGGCCCCGCGCCGAGCTCTTCGAGGATGATCTGAGCAGCGATTTCCCCTGCAAAGGGGGTGACCTCGTTCTGCAGTCGTTGGAACTCATTGAGGTATTCAGGAGGCAAGACGTCGGGACGTGAACTCAGGATCTGGCCGAGCTTCACAAAGGTTGGCCCCAGCTCTTCGAGTACAGTGACCAGTCTTTCAGGTGCGGTTCTGCCGTCGCGAACCGCTTTTTCTTGGAGGACTGTTCCCAGGCCGGGGATCTTCTGCAGAGCAGGTGACGCAAACACGTTGCCAAATCCATGCCTGACGCAAACACGCAAGATCTCTTGCGCTCGACTGAGATCCCGCAGACGGAAGTTGGAGTTAGCAGCGCTGCGGTGGATATTTCCGCTTTGGCTCACTGACTTCCCCCCAGGTCAAACCAGAGAAGTCGTCGACTGGCCGGTGCCCAGACCATGAACAGGTGTTGGTAGAGGGTGCCCTCGAAGGCTGAACCTTCTCGAGGATGCAATGCAGCACAGCGCAGATGTGTGCGATCTTCCGCTTGAAGCGTCTCTGAACTGAGGCCCAGAGCTGTTGCGATCTGGTCCTCCAGCAGGTCAAGCAGCATGAATGCATGGGGGGAGAACTGACCTGCAGCTGTGCCGGGTCGGGTGCCACCAGAGACAGGGTGATGCCGTAGTGCATCAAGGAGTCCTTCTCGAACGATCTGCCAACTGACGCGGCCCACTTTTGCGACATGCTCCTCGAAGCGAGGGTCAGCGCCAGAAGTGTAGTTGCACAGAACGTGGCTCTCTACAAAAGTGGCTAACAGGCCAGCACGACTCTGGTCGAAGGGATCCCAACGCTCGGTGCCCTCGCCGCTGACGGCAAACGCGCGTGCGTCCCACCAGGTCATAAAGTTGGTTGCCGAGTACAATTCTCCGACCTTAGAGAGAGCCACGTGGAGTGGGTCATCTTGAGGAAGGGGAGTGAATGAGAGCGAGCGGTCCTCCATACTCTGGAGTGTAGAACAGTTCTCGTTGCTTAAACCATCGTAGGAGTTCATCTCTTGGATCGGGCTATTTGTCCTCTTAAAACAAGTAATGCGCGGATGCGCGAGTTGATTAACGGAAGAGTGCGGTGTCTTGCAATGGCTTCCGTGCAGCTACAAAAGCCAGCCCATGTGGCGAGTTCCGGGGGGCTGGCCGGAACTTACCCCTGCGAATAAACTGGTGACTCGCCGACGGGATGACAGCGCAGTGTCTGCCCGTTCTTCTCGTAGTACTAGGGGCCGCCGGATGTATGTCTGTGATGCTCGGCATCAACCACCTGCTCGGTCCCAAACCGAAGCCTGCGGAGACTCCTGCGGTTAAGCTTGAGCCTTTCGTCATGTACTACAACTCGGAGCGAATGACCTGGGTGGAGCGGATCTACCCGCCGCACTCGCTCCTTGGGCTGCTCACCAGTGCTGTGTCTTTTGCGTAGTACCTGCGGCCTATGGTTGTGATGTTCATGCGTGGCGAGGGCTCGGCAGTGATTTCCCGAGGATTGGACCGGCGCCTGGCTCTTGGTATGGTGCTCTCTACTGTGGCGGTCGTTGCGCTTGGGGTGTTCACCGAGGCTTGGATGCGCCTTGCTGAGGCGGCAGTTATCGCGTTCGCAGGTTAGGCTGACGGTCGAACCACTCTCGCGACCAGGGAGTCCTTGTGGCGCATGCGACCTTGCAGTTGGGCTGTTGTCTCAACTTCCATCAGAGCCAAGCTACCCGAGCGGACGTCTTTGAGGACCTGTTTGATAAGGTCTATGAGCCCCTGCTCGACTTTCTCGAGGGGCCCTCTGCTTTTCGATTGAGTCTGTCGTTTTCAGGCAATGTTCTGGAACATGCTCTCGCTCGACGCCCCGCCTTCCTGGATCGTCTTGGGGTCTTGCGGCGTGATGGACAAATCGAACTCCTCGGTGGCGCCTTTTATGGGCCCGTCCTCAGTTCAATACCAGAGCGGGATGCACTGGGACAGCTCCAGTACACCACGGGTTTTCACAGGCAACATCTACAAAACCAGCCCCGCAGAGCCTGGCTGTCTCTGCAGGCCTGGGACCCGTCCCTCCCGACTGTTCTCAGCGCTGCTGGCCTGCGCTACACCTTGCTTGACGCAGGACACTTTGTTGCCGCGGGCTGTGAGGCAGGCGATCTCGACGGCTACTACACGACTGAACGTGGCGGGCAGTCTGTCTCTCTGGTGCCTTTGCATCGTGAGATAGCGGTCAAGATTGCTGGTGCCCATGAGGATCTCGTGACCTTTCTTGAGGGACTCGCGGCGGGTGGCCGAGGTGAGGCAAGCCTCTTTGCTTTTGCCATGGAGGGCCATGCCTTGATGCGTGGCGAAGGCTTGGAGCCCCTGGCCGAGGCGGTCGCAAGCTACAGCCACTGGCTCAAGACCGAGCTGCCCAGCAGCTTTCTCGCGCGCCAGCCAAGCCGTGGACGTGTCTATCTGTCGGGATGCGCGGACCCCTCTCTTGCCCGTTGGTTGCGGCCCGCTGAGGCGGGGCGACGCTATCGGGCCCTTGGCGAGGCGCTTGAAGGTATTGGCATGCTGGACGAAGCTCGTGCGCTGCTAGGACCAGTCCTCTGGGACAATGTGCTGGTCAAGTACCCTGAAGCCAATAGGCTGCATAAGAGGATGCTTCGCGTGTCCCATCGGGTCGACAAGCTGCGCACGGTGGTCTCGGCGAGCGCGCGCAAGTCTTCGCAGGCTGAGGGGTTTGAGCGGGCTCGCATGCTCCTGGGTAAGGCCTGCACGGCACTCTGGCAGGCTCAGAATCATTGCTTTTATTGGCATGGCCCACAGGCTCTTCCCGGCCTCTACGATTCCAGGGCACGTGGACAGGCGTTGCGCCTGCTCTTGTCTGTGGAGCGCATCGTAGATCGGTTGTTAAAGGATCCCAGTCAGAGCCAGTGGACTCTAGCCCGCGGTGACTTTGACGCCGACGGCGTCGAGGAACTCGTGGTGAGAACGCCCCACTTCTCTGCGTTGATTCATCCTCGACTGGCAGGTGAACTGGTCGAGCTGGATCTGCGTCAGAGCATGCTGCCGATCCAGAGCAGCTTCAGTCCTGTCACGGAGCCGGAGCCCGAGCGCCTCGCCGGGCATGAGATCGCTCTGGTCTTTGACGACGATGAACAGCTGGCAGCGTGGGAAGGTGGCGCCGCTGCTGCTGACCAGTCGCCTCGATCAGGGCTTTCAACGTGCCGTCGCGGTGCCTTCGTTGATCACTTTCTTGCCCCTGAGACGACCCTCGCAAGCTTTGGTCGTCGTCAGTTCCGCGAACTGGGGAGCTTCTCTACAGGGCCCTATGAGGTGCTTCCTGTTGTCCGACCCGAGGAAGAAGGCGAGCCCGGCACCGTGACGCTCTCGCGCAGTGCTTCGGTAAACGATGTTGAAGAGTCCGCCTTGCTTCGCATCGAAAAGAGCTATCGATTCGGCGTTGTTCACCCACGCCTACTCCTTGATGTCGATATCTTTAATCGCTCTCGCGATGCCGCTCGCGGTTGGTATGGCTTGGAATGGAGCTTCGGTGTTCCCTCGGCCGCGATAGCCGGACTCAGCCTTGAGGGAGCGCTGGGAGACGAAGAATCGAGTGCTTTTGAACTCAGCGAGAAGGGCGCAGACCTGGGTCGCCTCAGCTGGCTTCAGTGGTCTGATAAAGATACTGATCTGCGTGTGCTCATGCGCTTTTCTGAGCCTCTGAACGTGTGGTGGGTGCCTATTGAAGGCAGCTACAGCACGCAGGGCGGCGTTGAGTCCTGCTTGCAGGGCAACACACTTCTCTTTCATCGCCCCCTTGAGATCTGGGGTGAAGAGACCGCGCGTCTAAGTCTGCAGATCGACTTCGTTACAGATACTTCGCGATGATTTCGTCGGTGATGCGTGTGGGGTGATCGCGCATTACAACCTTGCCACTCTTGTCGATGAGCGCTGCGGCAGGAATGCCCTGAACACTATAAGCCCTTGAGGTCTGTCCACCCTGGTCGACACCAATGGGGAAGGTCAGGCCATTCTCTGAGATGTACTCACGCACTTTATCGCTTGTCTGCCCGCGACTGTTCTTGGTGATTGCCAGCACCATCAGGCCCTTGTCTTTGTACTTGTTCCAGGTCTCTTCGGTGTTGGGCATCTCTCGGCGGCAGTGGGGACACCATGTGGCCCAGAAGACCAGTAGTACGGGCTTACCAGCCAAGGTTGCCATGGTGCCAGGGTTGTCTCCAAGCCACTCTTCGATCTGTAGTGAAGGCGCGTCCTTATCCACCAAAGCGATTGAGTTGAGTTGACCGCGGGCAGCCTGTGCCATGCGGTCCTTGGGAAAAGCCGAGATGAGCTTCTTGTAGGCTCCTTGAGCTCGGTCGGATTGACCCGCTGCGAGAGCCGACCGTCCGAGGTTAGAGAGGGAGCGGGGGGCGTTTCGATAGGTGGGGAACCTCTCGACCAGTGCATAGGTTGTCGACTCAGCGTCGGCAAACAGGCCGAGGTCTGCTTGTAGAGCGGCTTTGTTGAACAGGGCTTCAGCGGCCGCTGCATCCGTGGGCCACTTCACGCTGGTCTCATCGAAGAGCGCGATAGCTTTCTTGTACATCTCGCCTTGCTGGTCAGTGATAGCACCCTGACCACCCGCGCCAGGACTGCGCTTGCCGTCCTGCATGAAGGCACGAGCTTCGGCGAGGCTAACGGTTCCCATGTGAGAGGACTTCGGAAATTCTTTCTTGAAGAGGGCGGCTGTGGAGCGAGCGTCAGCGGTGCGACTGGTTGCTGCTTGAGCCTCGGCGAGCAGGCTGAGTACCTGCTCTCGCCACTTGCTTCCTTTGCTGCTTGCTTCTAGATCGCTCAGTGGGCCTACTGCAGCACGAGCGTTGCCTTTGGCCATGTAGGCAACGGCTTGGCTGTAGCTGTTGAGTTGAGTCGGGTCGTTGAAGCTTTTCTTAATCGCGTCGGTGAGGAACGGTGAGTCGGCGGGTGCCGCCGGCTGGTCTTTGGTCGCTCTTTGCTTACGAGTCAGCTCACGCTTCTCCTGCTCGCTCAGCTTGCGCAGCTCTCCAGGCGTGTTGTTGACGACCTTTGCAGTGGTTGCGGTGGGGGCCACAGTCACCGGACCGGACTGCTGCTGACTGGGGGCAAGCATGTAGCCGAGCACCAAACCTACGGCAAACATTGCTGCGCCAAAAGCGAGTACGGAAGGTGTGACGCCGTTGCTAGGGGAGTTCTTTGTGTTGCTCATGGTTCTGTTCACCCTGAAGGAGGCTGGGTTTTCGTGTTCGGGGGACAGTAGCGATGCCCGGTGTAGGGGTCAATGCTCGACGCAAGCGAGGTCGATCCACGCTAGAATCGGACGCCTCGCAAGCGAGGACCTAGCATTTACAATAAGACCACCCAACTCAGCATTGTTATTCCCGCTTTCAACGAAGAGGCGAGGCTGCCTGAGACCTTGCCTGTCCTCCTGAAACATCTCCGAGCTTCACACCGTAGCTGGGAGGTTGTAGTGGTTGATGACGGCTCGACGGACTCCACAGTGGAAGTCGTTCGTAACCTGGCGAAATCAGAGGAACGCTTGCGCCTGATAGAAGAACCCCACCGGGGCAAGGGTGGCGCTGTTCGATCTGGAATGCTCGCCGCCAAGGGGGAATTTCGCTTCCTGTGCGATGCGGACTTTTCTATGCCTCCGAGTGAGATCGACCGGTTTCTTCCACCCTATATAGAGCCCTGTGACATAGCCATTGCTACTCGGGAAGGGCCCGGTGCAGTGCGCGTTGGTGAGCCGAGTCATCGTCACCTCATGGGCAGAGTCTTTAACGGACTCATTCAATACATGCTGCTTCCTGGAATTGAGGACTCTCAGTGCGGCTTTAAGTGCTTCTCTGCGCGCGCTGCTGAGTTTTTGTTCTCTCGTCAGACGATCGAGGGTTTTGCGTTTGACGTGGAGATCTTGTTCTTAGCCAGAGAGCAGGGGATGAAGCTCGTGGAAGTGCCCATCACCTGGTACTACATGGATGCTAGTTCCGTGCGTCCCGTTCGAGACACCTGGCGCATGGGACGTGCGGCTTTTGACATAAGGATCGGCGCGCTTCTTGGCCGCTATCGATGAACTGAGGTTCTCTTCGTTGGTGCCCGCCCATCTTCTCGGCGCCACTTTGTGTCTGCTGTCCATAGCTATCGCTGGGCGAGAGCCCCTTAGTGAGCATGTGCCGTACATGCTGTGGCTCTATGTGGCCATGCTTCTTCCCCTGGTGGCTGTGCTCCCTTATCCCTTTGCTGATCGTCTGCGTAGGCTGCTTCGTGTCGGTCTGACGCCTTCTGTGATCTTGCTGTGGGCTCTGGCTATTCGCTTGCCCTTTGTTCTGGCCGGACCGTCTTTGAGTGACGACATAAACAGGTACACATTTGAGGCGCGTACGGTGTTGTCTGGCGAAGATCCCTATGAGCTGTCACCGGATTCAAGACAGCTGACGGAACTGGCCAGAAGTTCGCCAGAATGGTCCGGCATCAACCACAAAGAACTGCCGGCTATCTACCCTCCAGGCACTCAATGGAGCCTGGCGGCTATCGTCTCTGTGTCCGATA
>Ga0163179_10002726_pt1 | contig 12168 bp, 14 predicted proteins | sample AtlANTMetagenome_FD_109643 | JGI IMG/M metagenome (GOLD analysis project Ga0163179, IMG submission 109643) | Marine eukaryotic phytoplankton communities from the Atlantic Ocean - Atlantic ANT 2 Metagenome | ecosystem: Environmental > Aquatic > Marine > Oceanic | place: North Atlantic Ocean...
AGAGGCGTCGATGTCAGATCTAGAAGGAGAGGGCTGGGGGCATCAATTAGCAGATTATTTGGAAGAACACAAAGACGTTTTAGAACCTGACCTGTTAGTAATTCTATTGCAAAGAAAATACCCTGAGAGCCCCAGCACAACTGATTATTGGGCGAGATTGGGGTGGTCACATAGGGTGATAAATCAATATGGATCCATGATGAGAAAATAGAAGTCGTAGCATACTGGAAGCCCGGACAAGGGATATCTGCAACTACTTTGGAAGAGTGCGATTCAACAATGGAAGAAGCTAAAAAATTGCCTAAAATTGGTTGGCAGAGGATACTGACTAACAAACAAATGGGAGGGAGGGGGAGGAGAGATTCAATCTGGCTTTCGGATGAAAAAGATCTGCTCGCCACATGGAATATTAGAAAAACAATTTTAGACGATATTGGCTCAGGAATTATACAAATAATAGTCGGTACAAGGATTGCAAAATTATTGAAACAATATAACAAATGGCCTAATGATATTTATGGAAAAAACGGGAAGAAAATAGGGGGCGTTTTGATTGAAATGGATAATCAAAATGAATATCTTAGGATTGGAATAGGGATCAATTACTCGGCTAAAAAGGTAAAGGATATAGAGACCTTAGGATGGAGTGAAAAAATGCCCGAAATATCTAAAATAAGTCTTTTTAATATGATTGATGCCACACTATCTACGTTATTCGAGAAACATAGATTATTAGATGATGATTTATCCTTAAATAGAATTAAAATAGAATCCTGGAGAGGAGTTTCGAGGTTATTATCGAGAGGTTATTCGTTGCAAATAAAGGACGAAAAGGCTAGAGTCGTAGGCCTGAATGATGAAGGAGAATTAATCGCATTATCAGGAGAAAAAGAAAATAATGCAGAGAGCCTTGAAAGAATATATTGGTTATTTTAAGCCCATCCTTTCACGGACTAGTTTTATTTTTCCAGATGAAGTAATTGTCTCAGATTTATCTTGCTCGTTAATTATATTCTTAGCATCCGTATATGATTCCAGAGGGACCTTGAGAATACCATTGCACACACCATCAACAATTTTAAAATCGAATAACCTCCAAGAAATATTATCTAAAATTTTAGAAAAGAATAATTCGCATTTATCTCTAGAGTTATACCGAATATCTAACTGGAAACCAATCCATCGATGTTTTCCTCTGGCGGACTTATTGACTTTAGGCACGACACATGGGATAAGTCATAGTTAACCAATGAAACGGTTCAAAGATTTCCCAAACCACTAACAACTGCTACTACTCTAACACGTCCAATCATTTCATCACTAGATCGGGCGCCAAGTAGAACTTGACAATCAGAATCTAACAACGATACAAATTCTTCGGTGACTTTATTGAGATGAGAAATAGTCATATCAGGGCCACCTTCAACCTGAATCCAACAACCCTTCGCACCATCTACTTCTAGATTAGAAAGAGGGGACTGTAAAGCATTTTCCACTATTTCAGATAATGAATTCGTAGGACCTGAGCCTACAAGAATTGTGGCTTCGCCAGGATGTTCTACAATAGTTTTGAAATCCATTAAATCTAGATTTATCTTACCTACCTTAGCAAGTGTTGATAGTAAGCCCTCGACTAATTCTTCTATCCAACCTGCGCCTTTTTTCCAATCGAGTTTTCTTTCCTTGGATTGCCAAGATAATCTCTCAAGACTTACTTTTATGCACACGTTGGAGTTATCATACAATTCTGGAAAAGATTTCTCAGCTAATTGATACCTAATTGGTTGTTCTGCGAAAGGGAAACCTACTATTGAAACTACCATACAGTCAGATTCTCTAGCCAATCTAGCAAATTCTGATGCTGCACCTGAACCTACTCCACCACCTAAGCAAGTCAAAACTACTACTAGTTCGGCATTATCAAGCAAAGACTGTATTTCTTTGACCCCCTCATTTAACCTATGTTTGGCTAACATCGGTAATGCCGCTGCGCCCTTTGCCTCCCCTGATGCATCGAGATGCAAGCAATGTGCTTCTGGACTTCCGTTGAATGTATTTTCGTCAGCATCAATTAGTAAAAGATCTGAGAATCTAGAACATCGCGAGTGTGATCTTTCGGCCCAAAGAGAACCCAAGCCTCCAACACCAACAATTAGTAGAGCGCCCTGATTCATAGTATTCTGAATGATAACTAGTGTTTAGAGGTACTTCAATCATAAGACAAATATCTACTATATTTACGTCTTTCATCTCTTGCCCATGCATTATCTGGCTCGATTTCTAAAACAAGATTATAGAATTTTATTGCATTCTCAAAGTCGGATAAATGTCTGCCATACATGTGAGCTAATACATTCAAAACTGGTACGCAATTAGGATCTTCTTTATTCATCTCCAAAAGAAGATTTTCTGCTTTAGTTAAATCCATCATTTCTATCAAATCTTCTGCTTTGTCTAGATTGCTCAATTGTTCATCTGAAAGTTCGTAAATATTCTCCCAGGTGTGCTTAGTCATATGTATCTCGGAATACTACTTTTGGTTTGAGTGTTGTTAATGTTTGATAGTTAAAAATCAATATTAAATCGCCCTACTAAGAAGGGGCCAAACTGGAAGGTTAATATCCCTCATTCAGGTGGCGAGGTATGTCCATAGGTGTGAGATATGAACAACATCAATCGCGTTAGCCGTCGGACCTTGGTTTTAGCAGTATTAGCGCTATTTTTAGCGACTACAACTCAAGCATACCATACAGGTGTAGGGGGGAATTCAGATGGCGAAGGAGATGTTGCACTAGCAGGCTGTACATGTCATGCTGAAGAGCCAGATAATTCCGTCACAGTAGTGCTGGATAATGTTCCATTCCATTATGAAGCTGGAAAGTCTTACGCAATGACTCTTCAACTAATCGGAGGGGCAGAAATTGGAGGGGAACAAACAGGAGGGTTTTCCATGAGAGTGACTCAAGGGACTCTTTCAGCAGGTATTGATTCTGAATCACATGTACAAAATTGGGAAGGGGAAGAAAATACTTTGACACATACGGATTCAGGGTCGAAGACAGATGATAGGACTTGGTATCTGATTTGGAACGCACCGGAAACAGGAAGTGGCCCCGTAAATTTCTGGATAGCTGGAAATACAGTTAATGGTGATGCAATTCCTTCAGCTTTAGATAGATGGAATAGACTAACTGTAACATTGGATGAAGGAGTAGATGATGGAAATACACGTATGTTATTCTCCGGAAACGGAGAGATAGAACCCCCTGCACCCAAGGAATCTCATGTAGACTTACATCACATGGGGGCAGCACTTAGAGCACATTGGCTTGGACTTCTAGGTTTCTTTGCCGTGATTATAGTAATCATCTTCTGTGGATTCTTCTTGAGGTATGGTTTCTCACGAAACTACAAAGGTAGATCGAACCTGCTAAGGCTAAGAATCAAACACGAAAGGAGGGGCGATCAAATATGAGAGAAGATGTTGTGCTAGAATTGCTTAAGCAAGTCAAGTCAGGAAAAGTCTCCATAGAGGATGCGCGTACAGCATTGGATGGTGTTGAGCTTTCAGAAGAGACATATGTATCAGCAGTAGATCATGGCGTTTTCAATGAGCCGGCACCTGGGACGATAGTAAGGTCTAGTATTTCGCCTGCCGGCGATTCAATTATTATCCTACTTCTAGGATTGTGGGGGTTAGTGTGGACCCTTTTCTGGGCTGGTTCACTGAGTTATGGACTATACAACCACTGGGATCAGCAATTATTATCATTATTTTTGGCAATGACGTTAACTACACTGATAATCATGGGTATAGTATACCTGAGATTTGTGATGCCTGATTTAGTAATTATCAAACATAGGAGAAATAAATATATTACTCCAAACGATTCTGAAGGATGGAAAAAATACGAGGTGTAATTATGAGTAGAAATTTTAGATTACGCCCTTTATCCGGAGATGACCCATATGCTAAAGAAGAATCTAAATTGATTGATCGAAGAGAATTCTTAAGATATTCATTTAATACAGCTGCTGGAGGAATTACATTGGCAAGCCTAGGTAGCATAGGTTTCGCATCTTTATTAATGGGGCAAGCTGATTCAGGAGGAGGAGACACTGCTGTCAGATTTTGGGTCCCTACAGGTGCAGAAGATACTGTGTGGTATGGAGATAGTCATCTTGAGCCAATGAGTTACGATTCTTTCGTACAAGCAGCAGCAACTAGCAACACAGGAATGGCCGGAGCACAAGGAGTTTGGTCAGGAATGCCTGTGAATGTAGTATATGTCCCACACGAAGAGAATAAAAATTCTGCAGCGGCCTCAAACAAACCAAGGTTCCAATATTTGGATGGTTACAGTTCTGGTGGCAAATATGTTGGTTCGGGATACGAAGTAGATGAAAAAGCAGAATATTCATCGCTATCAATCCACGATAATCTAATTATTGTATTCTCTAGATGCCCTCATCTATGTTGTATTCCTGGATGGCAATTAGTAGCAAATGACTACACAAACGATAGTTGGGAGGCAGGCGGAACTGAATCAGGCGGAAATAAGTTATTTTGTATTTGCCATTCCAGCAGATTTGACCCTACTGCTATAGAGAAAAATAGCATGGGTAGAGGAACCCCATTCAATTACATAGGAATAAGAAAGGTCGGAGGTCCGTCTCCAAACGGAATGCCGTTAATACCATTCGTCCTCAATGGAGATATGATTGAAGCATTGCCAGACTTTGTAGACTGGTATGCATATTGCGCGTGAGGTAAAAAAAATGATACAATTCTGGTTTTTATGGTTCTTTATAGCAATAGTAGTCGTTCTTGTGGCTTTTACTCTTCGGAAAGAAAGGGATGATATGCCTAGGAAAGACATCCTTAGAGCCGTTGAAACTAATGCATCAGGTATGGGTTTAGCTGAAAAGGCGTTTTTATGGGCCTTTTCTTGGTTGGACACAAGATTCAGAATCCAAGACTATTGGGGGATGAGTAAGAATGCTTACCACAGTATGCACAGACAGATGCCATTAACTCACGCTGAAAAATATAAATTGAGAATTATCTGGTATTGGTATCCTCTTTACTGCCTAGGAGGGATTTCATTCCTTGCATTTGTTATATTAGTAATTACAGGAACAGTGCTTGGTCTGTACTATGTCCCAGGAGGTGAAGGCGATCCGACTCCAGCATACTCTTCAATGGAGTTCATCATGACTCAATTGCCATTTGGTTACATCATCAGATCAATTCATCATTGGACTACTCATTTCATGGTTGCAGCGGTTTTCTTGCACATGTGTAGAGTATACTTTACCGGAGCTTACAGAAATCCTAGAGAGTTAAATTGGCTAATTGGTGTTGCACTAATGTTCTTCACTATTTTCTTCGGATATTCAGGATATCTATTACCATGGGATAGTTTAGCATTTGGGGCAGCTACTATTGGAATAAATATGGCTACATCCACTCCACTTATTGGAGGATGGGTTGCTAAGGCTTTATTTGCAGGGACCTCATTATCTGGACAGACAGTAACAAGAATGTATTTCCTCCATGTTTTCATTCTACCAGTAATCGTAACTACTCTAATTATTGCCCATCTATTTATTGTCTGGGTTCAAGGAATTGCGGAGCCACATTAGGAGATTTTTGAATGGGTATAATAGAAAGATTTGGTAGAATCGCAGACGTCTATGTCAGCGAAAGAGATAACCTAGTCGAAGCCGATCAAGAGAGAAGGAGACCACACATGGGCCATCCTTTTTGGCCATCAGAAGTGCTAAGAGATACTATTATTTTCGCTTCGATGATTGCAACTCTAGCCTACTATTGTTGGTTGATTCCTCCTCCACTTCACAGCGCAGCGGATCCTTTTGCGCAAGCAGGATTCGTTTTCCCTGACTGGTATGTATTATTTTCTTACGGATATCTTAGGTGGGGAGAATATCTGCCATCTTACACAATACCAGCAGGCCCTATAGGAGCGTTTTTTGGGGCAGAATATATCTTTTGGAATGCTGCATGGTGGGGTGCTGCAATTACTGGAATACCAGTAGGAATCCTTGCTTTGCCTCCATTTTTACCAGGGAGAGAGAAAAGGGGTGTAGAAGACCCTTGGTTTGCAACAGCAGGTGCAGTATACCTTGCTCACGTTTGGTTCATTTCTGTATTCTCAATTAATATATTCTTAGAATTATATGCAAAAGACCTGAAGAATTATTGTTGGGCTGATTCGCATAGTTACCTGTTTTGTGGAAGACAAGAACCATGGACTGCCGAGATATTTAATGCAATACCTTGGGTTCTTACGGGAATTTTCATTTTTGTAGTAATATATTTCGGAGTAAGGAAATTTGGGTTGAATGCATTGGGTGCAAGATTGACACCTGTAATAGGTAGACAAATAGCTGTGGGTTCGGCAGTTGCAGCCTTCCTAATATGTGTAGTGACATGGCCTATTTATGAAGATGGTTTTTGGGACTATGGTGGACTAGGAGCAATGGATGATGTTAGTGAACTTGACAAATTAAGAACTCAACCATTAGACACGTTAATCCATGTAGAAGAAGGAAATGTTTGGGCAGAATGGTCTGATGAATGCCTGCCTTATGAGGATTCACAAGATATTGTAGTCTGGCAAACATTGACTCATGGGGAAGATTTAGCAGATTATTGCATACTTCCTGCTGTGCATTGGGTGGATTGGGGTATTTATCAACCTACTAAACAAGTAATTTTCGATTATTCTGGTGCTAATCAACATTCGGCCCCAGAGACGGGTAGGAATGCTGTATTTGGAGAACAGACCTATACAGGGACAGAAATAGGAGATGAGGAAATTACTTTTACAGAAACTCAAGTTTTCAACGTTGAAGATTTTGGAATAGAAAGTGTCCCGGCAGATATTGGTTGCAACTTTAGAACTACTCTAAGAAATGCAGGGACACATTCTCAAACTCTCACTCTAACAGATTCTAGCAATAATGTATTGTGGAGTACTGAGGGAGGATCTTGTTCTTCTAATAGTATTTACATAGATTCTGGAGAATCTTATACTTTACAATTTACATCAATTAGTAATGATGTTAATTCATCGGTTAGTATGATTATGGATTATTCAGTGACAGTCTATCAACCACTTATGATAGGAGATGATGGGATGGCGGTTTTAAGAACACAGACATCATTAGATTCCACTGAGTTGACGGAATTAATAGTGGAAAATCCAACATACCATAAGAATCCAAAAAGTCTTGATGCGAAGTTGATCTATTCGTTGTTTATTCCTTGCTTAGGTGTCGGAGCAATGGTTTTCATGTTAATGAGGAGTATGGCCAGAGGATACGAATGGGAAATGAACAAATGTTATGGTTGTGATTTGTGTGACGATGCGTGCCCTGTTAGATTATTTAATGCAGGAGATAAACTGAACATAATTTATAATACTTGGAATAATGAAGATGATGGAGTTCCTCTGTACTCTTGCCTTACCTGTACTGCATGCACTAATGCTTGCCCGCAACTTGTGGATTATGACTCCTATGTAGATATAAGAAGAAGTCTGATAGTGGGAGGGCCTCCGGCAACAGAAATACCTCATACATTGTTACAAGCAGTTCTAGCTGCAGAAGCAGAAGAAAGTGCTGATGAGGCTTTCATTAGTGTTGAAGAATATCCTCTTGATTCTAATGTAGGCTACTACCCAGGTTGTGTCGACTATATTGACCAAGAGATGATTTTTAGCCATGTAAACGAAGGTACCATGAATCTAGGAGACACAACTACCGCTGCATTCACTCTGTTCGAGGACATGGGTTCAGAAGTCACATACTTGGGTAGAGATTTCCTAAAATGTTGTGGCCACGATCAGAAATGGCAAGGTATGACAGAAGTTTTTGAAAAATTGAAATCTTACAATCAGAAAAAACTAGGAGATTCAGGGATAGATACTCTAGTTACATCTTGTGCAGAGTGCTTCAAGACTTTTGCAATGGACTACGAACTAGATGATATGAAAGTCATGCATACCACGGAATATCTAATTGAGAATGGTTTCGACATGAACCTACAAACGGAAGAAGATCTAACCGTAACATATCACGATCCATGTAGATTAGGGAGACAAATGAATATCTATGAAGAACCAAGAGAATTAGTTAGGGCTGTAGAAGGTGTTGATTTAGTTGAAATGGAACATACCAAAGAAGATGGTTTATGCTGTGGAGTTTCAAGTATGATGTCTTGTAATGAAAATAGTAGGGCTCTGAGGATACAAAGATTCGATGAAGTAAAAGCTACTGGAGCAGATGTAATGTTGACCTCGTGCCCTAAATGTGTAAGTCATTTTGAATGTTTGAAGTTTGAAGGTGACCCAAGGCATGATTTCGAAATATTAGATGTTGTATCATTCTTAGCAAGGCAGGTAAATGCCAAGAATCAGTAATTAGAAGAATGCGAAATATGCAGATATTGATGCTAATATTAGATTCATTAGAACTCCAATGAAGGTTGCTTTAGCCATCCTAGGATTATCATAACCTAAAGCAATTAACCAGAGAAAGAAACCAACTAATACGCCACAAGGAAATGATATCCAGGCAATTTTAAGAGACAAAGAAAGATACATTACTAACCAAATTGAAGAAGGAAGAAAAATACCAATAAGAACCATAGAATCTTTCCACCATTTTTCATCATTGGACGAATCATTCATACTAATGCGGAGAAGAACCTAAGAAATTAATCTGACTAAAGAAAACATAGTATTGAGTAGAATGATGCTCTCGCATACATCATGACGGGCGCATCTGATGTAGCGGAACGTCGTAAAAAGCAGCAAACTAAGATAAGGATAATGCTGAATTCTTTAAAGGCTGGAGAAATGGCATCAATGAAGGGGGGAGAAGACACCGTAGCTTGGGTCAAAGAAGAATTATGCATAGGTTGTGACCAATGTACAATAGTCTGCGATGATGATGCAATAGAACTCTTTGACAAACCTTTAGCAAGTCCAATAATGAATATTGAGGTTAACAAGAAAGCGAGAGTTTTGAGAGACCAATGTACAGGTTGTAAACTCTGTGTGCTATCTTGTCCTACTGATGCAATAATTATGATAGATAGGTGAAGAAAATGGCAAAAGATGATCCGATAAGGTTTGGGGCAGAGTTTGGACCAAAAAGAACTGGAACAAGTACAGGAGTCTCATTATCTACATTCAAAACATTAGTTTGGGTGTCAAATTTAGGTGGTTTATTGTTGGTAGTAATAGGATTAGAATTGATGATGATTCAATCAAGATTCTACATGGCTCTCGGTTGTATCGTAGCAGGCGTAATTGTAGCAATGTTTCCATCAAATTATGAAATTGTTGGAATGGAAGGAGTTGAGATAGAATCTGGAGAGGAAGAAAGATAAGAATAGATAAATATTCATTACAATAGGCTATTCCAATCACTGACATCATAAATTAAATCCATTACTGAACCTTTTCGAGCTCCGTTCCGATTATCAGTAAGATGCATTGCATGAAATAATCTTATTCCAATTGCCATATCTGGTTGCCTCTTTAACATTGGAGATAATCGACCATAATCCCCCGACCATTCTTGAGCATGTGGTGTTAATTCAGAGATTAGGTTATTCATAATATTAGGAGTTGTAGCAGTTCCTGCAGGCATCTTTGGCCTCTTGACAATTTCTTTAGGGAGATCGGTTAAATTCGCAGCACATCTCAGAGCTAACTTTTCATCTACATCACTTATCTTCCAATCAACAGGAATTTTATGAGATAGAGTTCTATGTTCACGGGATAAAAACGGAACTCTTGCTTCCACACCGAAAGCCATACTGTGCCTATCACCTAATCTAAGTTGGAAATTTGTCAATTGCCCCCTATCAAGTTCAAATTGTAATGTGTTATTGACACTTGTGAAATTATTCTGAGCGAAAAAATCTCCGTTAATCCATGGTTGCCCTAAACCAATAAATTCTTTTTCTATTGATATTTTCCCAAAATCATTCAATCTTTCGTCTATTAATTTAGAATGTTTCTTCAATTCCTTATACCTTGAATAACCCGCGTGTAATTCATCAGCACCTTGGCCGCAAATACCAACTTTGACTTGTTGCGACATCTCTTCAAATAATGGCTGCCAAAATAATACAGAAACATCTAAATCTTCACCACTCCAAATAAAATTTGGAAGTGTTCGCCAGAATTTTTCAGGGTCAATGATTTTTTTATGGTGATTTAGACCATAATGTTCTGCGACTTGAATTGCTGCCTTCATATCAGGATTATTCTCATCGCCAGCAACAGTCCAAACATCTGGAGATTGGGCCCCCTTAGAATCAGAAACTTGCTTAGACAAAGCCGCAATAAGGCTAGAATCTAAACCTCCAGACAATACAACACCTACAGGTACATCTGACATCAATCTTGATTCTACACCGCTATACAATGATTTTAACAGAATTTCTGCATCTTGATTAGGGTTCCAAGTTTTATCTGGAGAAATTTTCTCATCAGTATATCTAGCAATGCCAGTTAATACTGCTTTTCCATCTTTGTCTACTGACCAAGTTTCAATTGTACCTTGCGCCACAGAAGTCACATTAGAGAATAAAGTAGTATAATCTAATGGATATTCAAACGCTAACCTCACGGCTAATGCATTAATATCGGGCTTCGCTTGAAAATCCGGATTCGCAAAGAACGACTTTATTTCAGATCCAAATAAAAGCGTGCCATCGGGCAACAATGTTCTGAAAAGGGGTTTTACGCCCATAGGGTCTCTGCAAAGAATTAACTCTCTAATTTTAGAATCCCATAATGCAAAACCCCAAACACCATCCAATCTAGAAACCCAGGACTTATGTTTCTCCGCTTTATTTCCGGGTTTATCTGCACCCTTAGCCTTAAACAAAGACCCTATTTTTTTACCTATTGGGAATTCATAAGATTTTTTATTATCAAAAGCGTACCTACGATGAAGTGCTAGAATAGTTTCACTATCTCCGGAAGTGAGCCAAGGATAATTTGGAATCTCGGATTTAATTCTTTGAAAATTATATATCTCACCGTTCTGGACTAGAACACATTTATGCTCTGATTGAATAGGTTGTTTTGAACCATTGATGTCAACTATTGCTAGTCTGGACTGAGCCAGACAAATACTCCCCACATCTATATCGGATTCAAAACTGCCAGAACCATCAGGACCTCTGTGTGATAAATTATTCGACATGGATCTAAGAATAGCAGATTCGCCATTGCCTAGGATGCCGGTAATACCACACATATTATGTCCAAAAATCACAGGTATTTAATTCAGCGTTTAGTACATAATCAGAAATATTTCACGAAAATTGCTAGAGATGCCAAAGAAGCGATTGTCCAAATCATAACATACGTATTTTGAGAGATTGAGGATTCTATAATCTCATTTTGTTCATTATCATCCATATTATCATGCCTTCGAAAGGCAAGAAGAATGTAAACATGACGCAAACGAGCATTCAGAGAAACGGTTCTATGACTAACAATACAGTTAACGGAAGAAGAATCATTGTAGCATTATCATCAATCCACTTCACAGTAGGCAACTCGCCAAGTACTGTCATTGGGGCCAAAATAATTGATGCAATTATTGGCGTACCTAGAAAGTAAGTACTAGATAACCAAATGATATATGAGGCTATTAGGCCACCTCCTATTGCAGCCTTTATGCCTTTTTTTGAACGCTTGATTTCTCCCATTATTGGATCAACAAAAGTCAAACCCCAAATTAAGGGAGCAGCATATACGCCTGATTCCATACCATCGAAATTTTTTGATTCGGGAGAAACAATCAATGCCAAACAAACAGCAAATGCACCCCATGCGAGAGCAGAAATTTGTTTTGCTTCATATTCTCTCTGCCCAACGATGACAATTCCGAAGTATAACCTTAATAATTCCAGAAAAATCAATAAAAGTAGGCAAAAGGTGACAAAATCGATTGGCTCCATAGAGAAGATGCCAGAAAGTTGAGAACCTTTTGTATAATATAAAATTGGAATTAAGCACATTATGACATGAGTGAATCTTCTAAAAATATGGCCCTTCATACCTCCAACGGAATGTTTGGCATGATCTATGTCCAATGGAATTACATCACTAT
>Ga0163179_10002727_pt1 | contig 12166 bp, 11 predicted proteins | sample AtlANTMetagenome_FD_109643 | JGI IMG/M metagenome (GOLD analysis project Ga0163179, IMG submission 109643) | Marine eukaryotic phytoplankton communities from the Atlantic Ocean - Atlantic ANT 2 Metagenome | ecosystem: Environmental > Aquatic > Marine > Oceanic | place: North Atlantic Ocean...
CGAGGTGCCGAGATCAACCTGGAGCTTCCCGAGAACGTCAGGCGATACAGTGAACAACCCGAACAGGTCTCAAAGCTCATCGGCCGAAGTCTACGAACTGAACTGACACTGCGGGAAGCGTTGGTACCTCTAGAACCAGGAACCATCACGATTCCCCCGGCCAGTTTCTCTTTCTTCGACCCCGAAGCCGAGCAGTACCGAACTGTGTACACAAAACCCATCACCCTGCAGGTCGAGGGTGAGGCCGTTATCGATCCGGCCGTAGTAGCTCGATCCGCAGAGTTGGCTCGCACCAAAGAAGCCATTGAGGTGTTGGGTAGCGATCTGGTGGGCTTACACAGCGATAAAGCCGGGCGAGGAGACCAGCGCCTTAGCCTGTCGTCACTCTCTGTGCTTCTCGGACTGCTGCTTCCCCTGTTTGGCTTTGGCTCCATACACACGATCCTCGCTCGAAGGCGCATGAGCGATACATCGGCAGGCCGTGCGAGGGAACGAGACAAGATCGCTCGAGAGGCGCGCAAGGAAGTACTACGAGCAGGCGCGAGGGGTGCCCTGACTGAGACAGAACATGCCTGGCGGACCTGGCTTGGGGCACGCCTGGACCGATCCGGCGAGGCCCTGTCCCCTGCCGACGCCTATGCGATTCTCAGCGCCGCTGGACTGTCTGGGGAGCTGGCTGAGCAGGGCACTCGCCTCCTCGAGGGCCTCGAATCCGTACGCTATGGCGGCGCCGATGAAGGAACACTCACACGGGACATCACTCAATGGACCGAAGCAGCTCACAAGGAGTGGAGATGAGAGCCTCTCAACTCGCCGCTGCAGTCCTGGGGGCCTTGATCTTTCTGACCCCACTGCCGGGTGAGGCACCAAGAGCCCAGGAAGCCGACCAGTACAACTGCACGGCCCTCTATGACTCCGGTGACTATACGAGCGCTGCCAGCTGCTTCGCGAGTCTCGAGGCCAATGGCAATCACAATGGGCACCTTCTCTACAACCTGGGCAATGCCCTACAGCAAGCAGGCGAGACGGGGCAGGCTATCCTCGCCTACCGTCGCGCACAGTTGTTCCTTCCTCGCGACGGGGACCTGGCAGCCAATCTGGCCAGTGCCCGTGAGAAGGCTCGCGATGACCTCGCTCCCCCCGGACAGCGCAAAGCCCTGGCAGGAACTCTGCTCGCCCCGTATGACAGTCTCTCAGCCGCCGAGTTGCTTCTCGTGGGTACCCTCACCTGGGCCTTGCTCTTTGTCTTACTGACCTTGCGTAGTTGGCGAGACGAGCCCCTTGTTTCACTGCCCGTCGTGCTGCTCGCCGTGCTCGCCATGCTGGCACTGGGCGGTCACATGGCTCGTTCCTATGAGATCAGCAAGCAGCCCACAGGAGTCGTGCTCGCCGAAGAAGTCACCTTGCGCTCAGGACGCGACCTACGCTCGGTAGAGTTGGCTCGGCTGCACGAAGGAGCCGAGTTGACCGTACTCGACGAAGTATCTGACTGGACCCAGGTTCGCCTGTCTACCGGTCAAAGAGGATGGCTGCCCCGCTCTTCACTGGGGCTGGCCCGCTTTGTGCCTTAACCCGAGGTCAGATGATGTCTGGCAGCAGCGCTCAGATTGCTATAGTCCCTGGCGCCTCTTGGAGAACACCAACATGAATCGCTTTTTTTTGTTCCTGACCATTACACTCCTCTCTATCGGCCTGACCGCCCCCGCACTGGCAGGACAGGTCAACCCCCGCAAGATCAAGAAGTGGCCTGCGTTAGATCAGGCCTGGGCGCGAAGCTTTGACGCTTGGATGAGCGATGAAGAGCTGGACGTCTTCATTAAGCTCAAGTCCACTGACGAGCGGAAAGACTTTCTGAAGAAGGCCGGCCACTGGAAGAAGTGGGACAAGATCGAAGACGAGATGCTGCCCAACGTCATTAAGGGCGAAGTCGTGCGCGGTATGAACAAGGATGAGGTCTTCATGTGCTGGGATAAGCCCGCGAAGATTCGCAAGGACTTCCGACGCGACGCATACGTTGACGTCATGAACTACAAGTTCGAGATTGACCGAAAAGGACGCGAGTTCCTCAGTCCCGCCAACAGCAAGACGGCCTACAAAAACGAGGTCATCACCAAGTTCGTCTACATGTACAACGGCAAGGTATTTAGCATCGTAAACGAGGGCGAAGAGGAGAATGTCATGGACGAGCTCCCCATCAAGCAGGCGCCTAAGCCGACTCCTGAGCCCGAAGCCGAGGCTCCTAGCGAAGAGCCTGCTGCTGCCGAGTAGATTCAGCCGGCGAGAACAACCAGAACCAGCTGCCACTCAGCGAGCACGCTACTGCCGTTTCCGAGGACCTGCATCGGAAACACAAACACCTGGTCGCTTTGCGTCTGGGGAACACTGGTCAAGAGCGTCAACTCAAAGGTCACCGTCGTGCCTACACTGACCCCTGTCGCCACCGACGGGCTGATGGAAGTAACGAAGCCAAACGGCGAATCATCGACGCTCAAGCTGACATCAAAGACCGCCGAATTAGCCAAGGCTTCAACCCCATCGATGACATTGTCGACAGTGGATAGCGAAGTCCCTTGAAAAACGAGTGGCTCCAGCGTCCCGTTGCTGTCGATGTCAGCAAGAGAGCCTGTCTGATTGGCCAGTGAGGTCATCTGACCAATGGGACTGGTGGAGTTCCCTGCCGTGCCCTCAACGCCGATACCGATAAGCTTGGCGCCAATGTCTGAGGCAGCCAGCACTACATCACTAGCGCCCGCTGGATCGCCACAAAGAGGCGGCAGAGAATAGTTCGCTGGCTGGTCTGCATCCCGCATGTAGGTGTCTGTGGTGTAGACCAGAATGGGCAGCGCACCCTCGCGAAAGCCAGCGCCGCCGATGTAGCCAGTACCGGGTACACCGGCATCATAGACACCGGGTTCGTTGCCGTGAAATGCATCCATCCCGGGACCGGATGGAATGGCATGAAAGGGGTGTACATCGGTCTGCGCGTCATAAACGAGATCGCAGTCGAGATCATAGCCCCGGCCCGAGGCCGCTTGATATAGGCCTTCCATGGCTGATTCAGGAAGGTCTCCCCCATCACGGATCCCCAGGGAGGACAAGGCTGCTCCAACCATGGCCGTGTTGGTTGTCACCTGCTGGCTCAGACGAAACGGTTTGTCGTTGGGGTAGGTCATCTGCAGACCATTTGAGACCTGCCACCAGCCCAGTCCTGCATAGACGTAGTCATCAAACTCGGCGACTCCAAAGGCAACATCGGGAATGGTCACACCGCTGACCACATCGGAAAAGTTGGTAGCCATAGTGGTCAGCACATCCTGCATGCTGCAGGTGGTGTCGAGAAGAAAGAGGACATCAGCGCGCAGGATCTCCGGCGTGAAAGGCACGCTCAAGGTGGTCGTGGTCCGTGGCGGCAGCTCTGCATAGAACCCATAGTCTTCCTGCCAGGTGGTGTGGTCATCAGCAACCGTGGGATCCGAGCCCGCTAGGATCTCTGCAAGATCCGTGAAGCCGTCGTTATCCGTATCGCGATCGATGCGTGAAGTGGAATAGCCTGCATAACCAGGCTCGTCGCGATCGGGAATCCCATCGTTGTCCGAGTCACTATCGAGAAAGTTGGGGATGCCGTCGGAATCCGAATCCATCGGGCTAGCTGGATCCGGACCCAGCTCATCTCTATCGGGAACGTTGTCGCCATCGGCATCGTCGTCGCGATAGCTGGGGATCCCATCGCCGTCAGGATCGTCAGTACCCTCGACATCGTCATTGATGCCATCACCGTCGGAATCAAGATCCATAAAGTCGGGAATACCGTCTGAGTCACTGTCGAGCGGCGCACCGGGGGTATCTCCCACCTCATCGGAGTCGTCTATGCCATCCCCGTCGTTGTCGGGATCGATGGCATCAACAAGACCATCACCATCTGTATCGGTGTGGCCCTCTTGAGCATCTGGAACGCCGTTCGCATCGCTGTCCTGATCCAGGTAATCGGGGACTCCATCGCCATCCGAGTCCACAGGAGGTGTCCCTGGGTCCCCGTCGCCAGCCTCATCTCGATCGCTCAGTCCGTCGCCGTCGCTGTCCTCATCTTCCAGGTTGGGAATGCCGTCGCCATCAATGTCCGCATTGCCCTCGTCCTGATCGGAAATAGTGTCCTCATCCGAATCACTCAGCTCAGCACCCGTGTCGTCGTCGTCATCATCGTCATCGTCAGGCGCCTGGCCACTATCATCGTCATCAGCCATCACCGCTGAGTCATCATCGTCAGCAGCATTGCTGAACGGGCTGTAACAGCCAGCCGTCAGCACAAAGGCAGCAAGAGCCAATAGCGTCAACCAAACCCTGGGATGAGGCAGCATGCGTCCCTTCCTCTTTCGTACAAGCAACAATCGTTCACAAGACCATAGCGCCGAGCCGCAGCGATCAGGATCTATTTGTGCAGATCCAACACCGAAGAGGACGCCCCCGGCGCCGCTGCAAAGGGCTCTAGTGCCTGGCGAAAGGTCTCCATCGACTCATAGCGGTCCTCTGGGGCCTTCGAGAGTGCTCGCACCAGAACCCCGTCGAGCCCTTCAGGGAGTTGAGCTGATGGCTGCACTTCAGAAGGCTTCTGAGCTGGGTCCTCAATGGTCTTGAAGAGCAACTCTTCCATGGTCTCTGCGGTAAACACGGGCCGCCCCGTGAGCAGATGGTACGCCGTCGCCGCAAGGGAATACTGATCTGCCTTATCGCTGGCGTGCTCTCCAACGAGGACCTCAGGCGCGACGTAAAGGGGGGTGCCCATGATCGTGCCTACGGCAGTCAACCTGGCATCTTGAGGCAGCCTGCCGAGATCACCTTGCTTGCGTTTCTTCTTACGACCACCAGCTTCGGCATCAGCATCCACCTTGGTTGCGATACCAAAGTCGAGCACCTTCGTTACCTCACGGCCGTCGGCCGTCATCGCCAGGAAGATGTTCGCGGGCTTCACATCTCGATGGATCAGCATGCGCGCGTGCGCCTCGGCCAATGATTCGGCGCTGCTCACCAGCCAGCGGCAGACAATGTCGAAGGGCTGTGGACCGTCCCGATCCAGGCGGTCCTGAAGAGTCTCTCCATCGAGGTGTTCCATCACGTAGAACATCTGCCCTTGCTGGGTAATACCAAAGTCAAAGACCTGCACGGTGTAGGGGGAGCGAAGTAGTGATGTCTCGCGAGCCTCCCGCTCAAAACGACGCCGAAGCATCCCAGAAGTATCCTTCTCGGGGTTCACCACCTTAATAACGCACGGTCTGCCGAGATCTCTGTGCCAGGCCAGATACACCACACCCATGGCACCGCGACCCAGCTCTTTTTTGATCTTGTAACGCCCTAGGGATCGCGCAGAGATCAGTCTCTGATGCATGGCATGAATCATGTCCGACCCCACCAGGCCGACACCAGCTATCCCAAGTAAGGGCAGCATGTTGGCGGCTAGGAAGCCCATCTCCTGAGCATCCATCATCCAAGCGATGAGATCCCCCTGATGTTCACCAAAAGCGAGAATACAGGCGGGATACGACAGGACTAGGAAGCTCACCATGGGTAGATGCGTGCGCGCCTCGCCAGGCACGAGAATCGTGCGCACGACCACCAGCAGGATCGTGCCGCCAATGTAGGGACTCGTGGCTCCCCCCGTCACCGCGGTCATGTAGCCCAAGGCGATCGCGGGAGGCGAGAAGATGAGCCAATCCATGGCCACCACTGAGAGCCGATCGGCTGACCTCAGAAAGACCCAGAGAGCGACAAACCAGAGAAACATTCCAAAGCGCAGCACGAGAAACGACTCAAGCATCGGCTTGGGGTCTGGCCACCAGGAAGCTTCTGAGAGCCAATCAAGGATGCCAAATAGAGGCGAGAGTAGCGCCCCAAACATGGCTGCTGTGAGCAAGCGAGTTCGGAATAGGGCGGTGGTCTCACGCTCAAAGCGCGCCTCGAGATTTTCCTGGATAGCTGTACCGCCGCGGCCTTTACTGCCGCTACCGAGCCGAAGTGCTGCTTCTCTGGCTGGTTTCGCCACCGTGTTCTCACCCTTCGAGGTCGTAGTACCTGCAGTTCCAGGCACCTGACCACTGCCGCAGGCCCATAACTGAGATGCTGCTTCGGCTACTTGCTGAGAAGGAGTCTACGTTTCGTCGCTGGCGGCGGTCAACGCGCCGCAAGTACTCCTCAACGACAACCCAAAGACGAGAGGCACCCCCCCCTTGGCACGATCTCAGCATCCTCATCGGCAACAAAGAGACCTATAGCCACCGGCACCGCAAGGCCACCAGGCTCCTCAACCACAATCCCAGCGCGGCGCAGGTAGAGCTGAGTAGAGGTACCGCCATCGAGATTAAGGGCATCAGTGCAGCCCTCTGAGACAAAGAACTCGGCCAGATCCTGCGCCCTCATGAGTCCCCCTGAGACCAGGACTTCGACCATGTCTCCTTCCTTTACACACAGAGCTGTCCTACGCGCGCTTTGAGGCTTCAGCGCCACAGGCTCTCCATCCACCACAAGCCTGGGGCCCACTTGAAAGGCAGCGGTCACTCCAGTGGGCCGCTGCCACTCTTTTGTGTGGACGATTGCAGGACCTGCTTCACTAAGTGAAAACACACCCCAATCCACCGGGCGCAAGGGAACACGCTCCACTCCATCCACTATAAGCAGCCCCATAGGTGAGCCATCCAAATCGAAAAAAGGACCGTTAAACACCACGGTTGCGCCACTTCGATCCAGAAACTGGCGAGCAGTCAGAGCCTTTTCACCCATGTCCCGGGCGTACAGCATGCGGAACTCGACCTGTTTCAAGTCAGCCTTGATCAGGTGTGCACCGACACCCGATGATGTCTCGATGAAGCGATAAGACAGGGGGGCATCCGACTCACCCGAAGCTTCACCCTCAGCCCCTGCAAAGGACACGAGCAAGGCCATGACTGCGATCAGCGCTGAAGTGCGAGCACGCGGAACCGATGTCCTGCGGCTCACTGGGACTCCTCTGCAGTGAACTGCTGCGCATGCAAAGCCAAGATCTCTTCTCGTGCAGCGGCAACGGCATCCTCCACCTGCCGAAGAGCGATCAGGCTGGCACGCAGACGACTCCAGCCCGCCGGGTCGCGATCGCGATTGATCTCATCGCAGGACTGCTTGACCAGATCCAAACGTTCCAGCCAGGACTGAGCGTCCCGCTCAAGACGAACCCGTACCTCTCCTTCCGAACCACCTTCAGCAGACAAGGAAGCCAACTCTGCCGACAGCATTCGCAAAGCGGCGTAGGTGGCATCGATGCGGCGGCGGTAGTCCTCAAGAAGACGGCCAAGATCCAGGCCATGCCGACGGCCGGAAGGTAGAAAAAGGACCGGCACCGGGCCTTCGGGGGCGGTGGCTCGACCCACTGCGAGATCCAGGGGCGCGTCGTGGAGTGACCACTCCAGCAGCGACTGGTGAAAGAGCAACTTCCGATCCGAGTCCCACTGAGGTGGAATCAAGACGGCAGGAGGCCCGCCTCCCGATACGACGTCGCGACAAAGAGCCTCGCACCGCTGTTGTAGGCGGCTGTCCCGGTCCTCAGCGCAGCCAGGATCCAGCAGCCAGAACCTGGCTCTGGACCCAACAAGCAGCCCCTGCAGTCCGTCGAACATGTAGGCAGCAGGTAGACGCTCATCTTTGTCATCAGCAGGTATCACCCCTGGACGAAAGAAGATGACGTCGAAGCGCTCATTTGCAGCACTACTCGTTGTTTGCCAATCAAAACGTGGACGCTGCGCGACCACCAGCCCTTCGGCGACCCCAAGGGACTCTGCCGTCCGTTCCAGACGATCGGCCAGGCTGCGTCTTCCCTGCTCTTCGACTCCGTCGGCCGTGACTACCAGCACACGAACCGGGAGAACCGGCAGGGCATCGAGCACCGCGCACTCAGCGGGGAACTCGACCACACGGGGACTCCTCCTCACAGTGCTCTGCATCAACACCCCCTTACCAGACGCGCTGATTATATGATGAATTGATCTGTTCGCTCACAGGAGGACAAAAGCATGGGCTCTGTAACCGTTTCGGTCCTTGTCATGGTGGCTGTTGTCACCGCCACCGGCTACTTACTGGTGCGCTACATTGCCTACTCACAAAGAACCCAATTAGCTCCCCAGCATCGGCCCCTGTGGATGGGGCCGGATCTGCTGGAAGTCACCGAAGTTGTACGCGAGCAAATGCTTGTCTTGCTCGCCCAAGGGGGCTACTCGGGGATCGTGCGTCATCCAGCCAGCGACGAGTTGGCCCAGCACCACGCCTACGCCATGGCCGCACGGGGATTTTGTAGTGCGATCGATCCGGAAGGTGAGGGGCCAGAACAGCGTCTACAGCGCCTACACCCGACGATGGTCATGACACTCGTCGAGTGGGAGCGCAGCGTGGATGCCTTGAACATTCAGGACCCCCTCGAGTTGGCCAAGCTACTCCTCAGCGGTCCCGGCGCTAACGGAAAGAAGCTCGATGAACTGCTCACCTCCGGCCAGTTCAACCTGCTGGGGGTCAGTGCGTCAGGATCAGCATCGCGTGCCAGCCTTTGCATCGTCCTGGGCCACCATTGGGCTACCATCGTGAAGGACAGGCCGCAGATAGAGCGGCCAGAGAGCTGGGTTGTGGCCGCAGAGTTGGTCGAAGGCACCCGATGTGAGCAACTCAGCGCAGCACTGCTAACAGAGAGCGGCCTGCAACTAGGCGCAGTTCAGGCGGAGCCATTCAGTAACGATGACTGGCCAGATCAGAGGATCTGCGTTTATCCCGCTGCCTTAGAAAATATGGAGGGTGCGCGCATTCAGTGGCGACGCGACGGAATCGACGCGGTACCCGTGTCGCTACCCTAGCGCCGGATCTTGCCGGCAGAAGAAGTGGCCGGCGGCCGAGCAAGGTCAATGATCAGGTTACGGTCACCCAAGACGACTCCAACCAAAGCATCTCGCACCTGTACGGCGGTCTCCTTGTCCTCAATCTCGACGAAGCCAAAGCCCTTTGAGAGGCCAGTCGAACGATCCATAATGACTCGTACATCCACTGGCTCTATGCCCGTAGAAGTGAACACGGAACGAAGGTCCTCGTCGGAACAAGAGTAGGGAAGGTTCCCCACAAAGAGCTTGGCGGTCATGAAGCTATCTCTGGAATGGCTGTACGCTGAAGACGCGCTGCAGCCGGTTGAATCAGCGCTGACGATAGGTAATGCGGCCCCTTGTGAGATCGTAGGGCGAAACCTCTACAATCACGCGGTCACCACGAAGCACACGAATGCGAAACCTGCGCATCTTGCCACCGAGGTGGGCAAGAACCTCATGGTCCTGATCGGTCACCACCTTGAAGGTTCCACCTGGGAACACCTCCATTACGGTGCCTTCCATCTCAATGCCGGACTCTGAAGCCATTCGCCTATCTCGATCTCTAGTAAGGTTCCCAGCCTGCGCCGAAAACACTTCGGCTGGACAACTGAGGTCCTCTTCATTCGCGCGGGATGATAGTTCTGGGGTCGGATGGCGTCAAGGAAACCCATGACTACAGAAAAAAGCCACGAGACTCTTGAGGTCAGAGCAGGGCCATGGGGCAGCGATGCCGTCACCAGAACGCAGCTAACGAACGGCCTCGAATTGCGGCTCGCGCACGCCATACCAGGAGAACTACACAGAGTTCGCATCACCCATCGCAGTCAAGGTGGACCGGTCGTGTGGGGGAAGAGCCTCGAGCTCCTTCCCGGGGGTGCCCCTCAGGGACGCCGTCAAGGGCCGCCGTGCCCCATTCACAAACAATGCGGCGCGTGTGGCATTCAGCATGTAGTCGATGCAGACCAGCTGCAACTTAAGGCGAGCAGTGCCTTACGTGTCTTTCCCGCCGAGCTCCGTGAGGCCCTCGCAGCCGAGAGCCACTGGCCCAGCCCTGGACCTACCTTTGGCTATCGCCATAAAGCTGTCTTTCTTCCCGCGATTGAAGGCGGACGCTTGCTTCTTGGCGGCTTCAAGCGTCGCAGCCACGACGTAATCGATCTACAAGACTGCGCCGTTCTCGCGCCATCTCTAATCCACGCACAAGAAGAAATTCGCAGCATCCTCACCCCGATTTTGACACCACAGCCCCTGCGCATCTTCCGGCCTGGCTCCCAGGGGAGACCAAACAACCAAGGGGCGCTTCGTTCTTTGATCATGCGCTCGAATCGAAAGGGGCAGGTAGTCCTCTGTGCGGTAGTCTCGGCCCCCCAGGCTCGCTCCTGGCTTGAGCCTGCCTTACACGCACTGGTCGAGTCCTCGGGACCCATTGTCGGCTGCAGCATGCAGGTCTTTGCCAGCACAGGCGATGCCGTTGCCGGGCCGGACTCAGGACAGCTGGTGGCAGGAATCGAGACCATTGATGAGCAGGTCGGCTCTATCTCAGTGCGCGTGCAGCCGCTTTCCTTCTTTCAGGTCAACCCCTTCGCCCTCGAGAGCCTCGTCGCCCTGCTTAGCAAACTCGCACTGAGCAGCAGCAAAGAGGTCGTCGGATTGCTGGACCTGTACTGCGGTGGTGGAGTGCTTGGGCTTGCCATTGCGTCCACTTCTGGCGGGCAGGTCCGGCTCACCGGGGTCGACATCGATTCGCGGGCCATCCAGAACGCCCGAGAAGACGCAGCCCGTTCCTCAGTCGACGCCCGCTTCCAGGCCGGCCCCGCAGCAACGTTGTTGCGGCAACTGCTTCCTGAGCGCGGCCCCTTTGATCTCGTACTGGTAGATCCACCTCGACGAGGGCTTCGAGGCGAGGCCATCGAAGAGCTAAAGGCCAGCGAAGCCAAGAAGATCCTCTATGTCTCATGTCACGGACCATCCCTCGCCCGCGACAGCCTGCTGCTACAGAAAGCGGGCTACCGGCCCACCTTGCTGATGCCCCTGGACATGTTGCCGCAGACAGCCCATCTGGAATGGATCGCGCTGTTCTCGAAGAACGGCTGAGGACGCCACCTGAGCTAAAAGAGCTCAGTCGAGCAGGTCGGTGGGTATTTCCTCGGTGGCGTCCGATGGCTTAGCCGCCCTGGTTCGAGGCTGCGTCGTGCGAATATCCGGCCGGCCACCTGGTATCTGGATGCGCGGATCCGTCGCCGCTGCAGCGGGGTCATCGGCCACAACAGTGCGGTTTCTGCCACCGTCTTTAGCACTGTAAAGCGCCTGATCCGCCCGCTCCAGCCAGTCGCTTGCTGGCTCTCCTTCATGACGCAGGGCAAGCCCCACTGAGAGGGTCACAGAAAGGCCCTTCGCGTCCTCGGTGAAGTCGATTTTTTCAACTCGACTACGGATCCGTTCGGCGACCTCCAAGCCCCATTCGAGAGCAAGATCGGGCATCAAAAGCAGGACCTCCTCACCGCCATACCGAATCGCATAGTCAGTACGACGCAAGCTCTCGTGCACTACGGCGGCTACCCGCTGCAGAACCAGATCGCCGATGGGATGGCCGTAGGTGTCGTTCACTGCCTTAAAGTGGTCGAGATCCAACATCAGACAGCATGCGTTCTGGCCACGCCGGTCCAGCTCTTCAATCAGACCGCCGAGGCGCTGCTCCAGAAAGACACGCGTCAACAGACCTGTCAGATGGTCGCGAGCTCCTGCCTGAAGCTTGTTGGAGACGTCGCGGTGGTAGCGAACCTCAGCCTGATTCATCCATTCGAAGCGAAGCAGGACATCGCCAGCGCGGATCTTGTCGCCACTGACCAGCCACATCTCACTAACCGACTGACCATTGACCAGCACGCCATTTGTGCTGCCGTTATCGCGCGCTTGGATAGCGGGCCTTCCCGCCTTACGAACCACCTCAAAAGCCACATGATGTCGAGAGACTGAGGGAGCTGGAATCTGGACGTCAGCATCCTCAGAGCGCCCGAGCGTGTAGCGGCCAGCACCTACTCTAAAGGCAAAGAAGGCTCCGACCTCTGGTCCTTCAAGAACCGTGAGCGTCGGAGAGACCTTCTCTTCCGTCGAGCGTCTGCCACCTTCGGAGACGACAACTGTACGTGGATCATCGCTCGCCAAGCAGACCTCCTCCCTCCCGGTTCACACCGGGAGGGGCTCCATCACCTAGAGCAAGCCCTTGGCCTGCAACTCGGCATCAATGAGTTCCTTAAAGGAGTCGAAAGGTCGGGCTCCATTCAAGAACTGACCGTTGACGAAGA
>Ga0163179_10002728_pt1 | contig 12162 bp, 19 predicted proteins | sample AtlANTMetagenome_FD_109643 | JGI IMG/M metagenome (GOLD analysis project Ga0163179, IMG submission 109643) | Marine eukaryotic phytoplankton communities from the Atlantic Ocean - Atlantic ANT 2 Metagenome | ecosystem: Environmental > Aquatic > Marine > Oceanic | place: North Atlantic Ocean...
AACTTCACTGCATTTGCAAAGCTGCTTTCTTTTCTAAGGATGAACTCTCATCATCAGATGGGAGTTTTGTCTATTGAATCACTTCTATTGGTAGCAGAAACACCCAGGACATTAGAAGAATTGACTCACCTAACAGGCGCACAGAACGGTAGCGTGTCTAAAGCAATTCGTTCTATTGCTCCACATTGGAATAGAAAAGGTGAAGTAATACAAATGCCTCACCTTCATTTGTTAACCAGGAAGAAACGTAAATCACCCTTAACTGGCCATGAATACCGTTTAGCCAGAGGTGGTAAACAATTACTTCAAGAAGCAGGTTTGATAAAATAGTGTATCTAGGCGAACTAGTGCATTTGATACAAGGGGGCGTAATAGTCCTCTTTTTTATGTACTCCCACTTTACGGAAAGTCAAAAACCGTGTAGATATATTAAATAGTCAATCTATGTTTGATGAAAGAAGGAATCATAGAAATGGTCGCATCGGTGATTTGTCCACACCCCAGAGGACAAAGGCACTATGCTTGTTATATTCATTTTCAAAAGAAAGGGCCTATCCTATGTATCAGCTCTACCGAAAACTATCGGGTGGCAAATTGTCGAAAAGATCCGTTTGAATCATGGATCTATCTAAACTTGCCGCTGCTCTTGAAACTGTGGGCTCACTGGCCCCAGGTAATTTTCCAGTTCATCATGCACAGGTACTTCTCTTCATATCTGAAAAGGAGTCCTGCACGTACAGAGAGATAGAAAACAAATTTGATGTATCAAATGCTTCTGCCTCTCGTATCGTTCATTCACTAGGAATGAATGCAAGGCATCGTGAAACATGCCTCGGCCTCGTAGAAATCTATATCGACCCTGAAGAAGGAAGACGTTACAGGGTCAGGCTTACTAAGAAAGGTAAGTCAGTGATCAGATCTTTGGAGGCTGTCTAACCCACAAAACCACGACCAACCACGACCAATGGCAAACATCTTAAGTGCCAACATTCATTACCGAAAGACAGGCTGGACAATTAATGTCATTGATTCTGATGGCAGAAGAAGACAGTTATCAGCCAAATCAAAACGTGATGCCCAGGAGAAAGTTAAACAACTTAAATCAGAAGAAGAAAGTCAATCCATTAAAAAAGAAAACGACCTGATTAAGCAATTCAAGGTTTATACAATCAAAAATGCTTTTGATGATGCTGTAAAACATCAATGGACTGGTACGGCTGGAGAAAGAGCAACCATCCTTTATGCGTTACAGGCTGTTGATTTCTTTGAGCCAAACACTCCAATGGCAGACATTGATGCAGGAGCAGTATTAGATTTTAAATTACATTTGAAAGAGGAAAGAAATAATAAACCTCAAACAATTAATGCCAAGTACAGCAAGATAAGAGTGATGCAGCAAATGGCCATACAATTTGGCCGAGTTAGAAATCTTCCTGTTCTTCCTAAGAATTTAAAATTAAACAATCACAGAGATCGGTATTGGTTGGATTGGGAAATAAAAAAAGTTTGTGCTTACCTTGAAAAAATTGGAAGGGATGATGTTATTCGTTATTTTATTTTTTTATGTGAAATGGGTTGTAGACCTATTGAAATGGAAAGGAACATTGTTTCTGAATTTGACCCAATAAAAAAAACAATTACATTTTTTAAAGAACAAAATGATAATAAAAATGGAAATAGAACACTTCCTCTTACTCCTTTAGCCCTGCAAATGATCCAAGAACAAGTGTCAGGGATAAGCAAAGCAAAGATATGGCCTCAAACAACTGCTTCAATGTATTTTCAGTTAAAGAAAGCTGCTCAACATTGCGACATCAAACCAATTCGAGTTATTAAAGACACAAGGCATACCTGTGGTACTAGACTCGGTATGGCAGGATTAAGTTCCTTACAAATAGCTGCTTGGCTTGGGCATAGTTCGCCTGCAATGTGCGAAAGATATGTCCACATGCCACACGACCAGCACGCTGAATGCTATGAAGCATTAACGAAGCTAAGAGTCGCAGCATAAAGGGGGGTCTAGCGATCTGGTGAACGCACCAAACTCATAATTTGGCTCAGGAGAGTTCGATCCTCTCGACCCCCATGTTATTTTTCTTAAAAATATTCAATGGATTCAACATTTTTTGGATCTTGCTTAAGTCAAAAGCAACTTGCTTGCTTTCCTACCAAAGAACCCTTTCTATGACTAGGGTGTATAGAACTCATAATTCATTATATACCTCCTTACACCCCCGAAGAGCAAGTCGTACACTCCTAATAGAAGGAATAACTACTGGTCATACATCCTTGTAGAAGATAATTTGCAGAAGCAAGACACTTGCGTAGCATTTGCAAGTTATACATTCATACGAAGAGCAGATTCAGCGACAGTTAATTGCTGAGTCCAGGGCCAAGGATTCTTTTGATTCCAATCAAAGGAGGTTAAAAGCTGTCGGAAAAGAGAGTGCTCTTTCTTATGGGCAGCATCTTTACAGTTCGTTAGTTGCTGATGTTGCTGATGCCTTAGATAAAACCTTTACGGAATATCTGCTCAATCCTGATCAAGCACGAATCAATGGAGCTGCTATTCCTTTCTTTGATCCATTTAAAAGTGTTGATCAAATTGCTTCTATTGCTTTAGTCGCAACGATTGACCAACTCAGCCGGAAACAAAGGCTTGCAGCTTTCTCGCAGAACTTAGGAGCTGCCATAGAAAAAGAATGCAGGTTGATGAGACTTGAAGGGAAGAGCCCTGTTGAGTTACGTCATTTGATGAGGCAGGGAATCAGCCGGAACAAGATCAGCAGTACCCAAATAATGAGACAGCTTGGCTGTCCTGTCCCTGTCTTTAATGATTTAACGCGACTACATATTGGCCAGTTCCTTTTAAATCACATCCTTCCAACAGGTCTTGTCAAAGTAGAGCTTCACAAGGTTGGCAAAACTACTCCAAGGTTTGTTCTACCGACTGAAGAAGTTGAAAATATTATCCGTGAATGCAGGGTTCATAAATACAGAACAGCTTATTCAGCAATGGTTTGTCCTCCTGAAGAATGGGAAGGACTTTATGGAGGTGGAGTTCTTGGAAATGAGGAATGCTTAATCCGAGTACCAATTCAAGATGCAGAAGAGAAAGACACAACTGCTATTGAGCATTACAGAAGAGCTGATCTATCTAAATACATTGCAGTTGTAAACCATCTTCAATCGTGTCCCTTAAAGGTCATTCAAGAGATCGTTGAGATTCAAAGGATTACATGGGATAACGGATTTGATGGCCTTTGGCCTTGTGCCAAGATTCCTAAAGCTGTCCCTGAAAGATTAGGTAATAAGCCAAGTAAAGAAGATTTAAAAGAAAGGAATCGGATGGCTGTTATGGCCCATCGAGATCGAGAACAAAACAGACCAAGGCGAATCAAGATTGAAAGATATATGCAACAAGCCGAAGAACTAGCAGGACGGACTATATGGCAGGCATATCACAGCGACCATAGGGCAAGAATTTATACATCAAATAAATATTGCACCACTCAAGGGCCTGATTATGAGAAGTCAATTCTTGAATTTGAAGAAGCTTTACCTGTTGATGAGGCAGGTTTTGAATGGTTGTTAGCAGGAGCAGCAGGACATTACGGATATAGCCGATCACCTTGGGATGAGCGTGTGCAATGGGGTGAAAAACATATTGAAGAGATGAAAGCCGTGGCATCTAACCCATTAGGAAGGGTTGAATTATGGAGAAATGCAAACGATCCTTGGCAATACTTACAGGCTTGTAAAGGTGTTAAAGAAGTCCTGGAGGAAGGTAAAACAGGGGTTCCAGTTCGCTTCGATCAGACCACATCAGGGTGTGGAATATTGGCAGCCCTGTTGAGGAACAGAGAGATAGGCAGATTATGTAATTTATATGGAGACACCCCTGCAGATCTATACAGCCTTGTAGCCGAGAAAGTTGTTGAGAGATTGACCCATGATCTTCAATTCGGAGAGCATAAAGAAAAGGCACTAGCAGGGCTTTGGTTAAAGAGAGGTATTTCTAGATCTCTTTGTAAGAAACCAATACTTGCAGCCCCATACGGAGGCTCCTTCATGTCTTTGTGCGATTCATTGGTAGAGAACTTGGATGAATACCTTGGTTACGTTCCTTTAGAAGACTTCACTTATGAGGTCGCAATTCCTTCCAAGTATTTAGCTAGTCATCTATGGGCTGAGATGAAAGAACATATTCAACCTTGCCTAGATTTAAAGAAATGGTTGATGCAAGTCACTAAAAAAGTGATGGCTAAAGGTCATCCAGTTGAATGGACAATGCCTAATGGTTGGCCCATGAAGATTGCAGACAGAGAACCTACAAAATCCATTGTTAAAACAATTTTATATGGCAAGAAAATTCATATTCATTTGAATGATCAACCAATTACTTCACGTTTTTCATCAACACAAGCAAATAAAGGAATTGCTGCTAATTTCACTCATGCTTGGGACGCTACTTTTCTAAGTAACTTATGTTACGAGGCCGCAGAACAAAATATCCCAGTGATCACGAATCACGATTGCTTCGCTTGCCATGCGACCAATGCAGGCAGGGTTCATACAATGTTACATGATACTTTTGGGGCTCTATATGCACCTAACTGGCTAATAGGAATTAAGGAAGAAATTCAGTTAAGTACAGGAATCTCTCTTCCTAATCTTCCTAAGATGGGAACACTTGATCCTGGAAAAATAGGAACTAACCCTTATTTATTTTCTTGAAATAACAACTTTGAATCATAGGACTTGCACAGGGGCGAAGAGTAGTTTACCTTTATGAAACACCCTATATATGGAGTCTTTTGGCCAAGGAATTAATCAAGACACCACAAGGAGAGATCCGTTGGTGCAAACTCTTAGGCGACGCACGACCAGCCTATGAAGAAGGAAAGCCTGATGAATGGACGGCTGAATTATTACTAGATGGCAGAGATAAAAATGTCATCGAGTGGACCGAAATGATGGAGCAAAAGTTCTATGAATTACATGGAACTCAAGCCAAAAAGAATACTTATTGGTTCAACTGTCTTCCTGATAAAGATGACAGTGCAAAGCTCGTCGTGAAATTCAAGTTACCTTGCTTCACTCGTAAAGACGGAAGTAGATCAGAAGGTCCAACAGTATTTGATTCCAAAAGAACTGCTTGGCCTGTTTCTACAGAAATCGGTAATGGATCAAGAGTGATTATTGCTTTTGATATTTATGCCTGGAACAACAAAGCCGGATCAGGAATGACCTTGCAACCAAAGATGATGCAAGTCATTGATCTTATTGAGTACACAGGCGGATCTTTGCCCAAAGAAGATGATGTCTTCGATGAAATTTCAGGCGGTTATTCAGTAGCTGAAGCAGAAGGTGCTCCATTCTGATGGGCGTTAAGACATCAGAAGTGATTCTGCCTTTACGTCCTATTTCAAAACCAAGACCTAGATCCTTTATGGGTCAAAGCCGACCATACAACGATCCTGTTTACAAGAAGTGGATCAAAAATGCCAGAGCACACATCACTGAGTTCTGGACAAGAGAACCACTTGAGTTTGTAAACAATTTGCATATCAGTTTTCGCGGCCCTGCTCGTGGAGATCTTGATAACAGAGCCGGATCAATTCTTGATGCAGGTAATGGTCTGATTTGGAAAGACGACAACGTAAAAGTTATCGGGAACATGACACTTCAATGGCATCACACAAAGGAGAAAGAAGCACACATCATTCTCCATATCACATGGGAGGAAGATGAATGATTCCTTGTCCTCACTGTGGTCACGACAAAAGCACTGTTCGTGAAGTCCAAAGCAAAACACAAAAACTAAGGCGTTATCGCATTTGTAAAAAGTGCGGTAAGTCCTTTACTACCGAGGAATTTCTAGCTGTCTTTGCAGGTCAATCCAGAGGTTTAGTTGTTGACAAACCTCCAGGGGAGGGAGATGGGTGAATCCCGTTTTATTCGTCACGATTCTTGCCCCGACTGCGATAGCTCTGACGCTTTGGCGATCTACACGGACCACACGTTCTGTTTCGCCTGCCAAAAGTTCACGAAAGGAGAAACCCCTGAAAAAGCTCCCAGACAGGAACCTTTTCGGCCAATGAAACCTATTGAAGATTTACCACCTTGGGAGTCTGACCATTATCGAGGCATACCTAAACGTGTACTTGATCAATACAACATTCTCAAGACAGAAACAGGCGTTGCTTTCCTTTATCGAGACGACTCAGGAAAAAACATTGCAGTTAAACAAAGATCTAATGAGAAAAAAATCTCCTGGAAAGGTGACGCGAAATCAGTCGCAGGGTTTGGTTCACATCTCGCAAATCCTACCCACCATGATGCAATCGCTATATGCGAAGGCGAGTTCGATGCCCCCTCAGTCTATGCAGCCACCAGTGGAAAAATAGTTGGAGTCTCTGTTCCAAATGGAGCACAGAATGCAGCTAATTTTGTAAAAAAGAAGTTCAATTTCTTCAGTCAGTTCAAAGTTATTTATGTCTGCACTGATAACGATGATCCAGGTAATGCTGCTGCTGATGATCTTGTCGCTCTCTTTGAACCAGGCCAAGTTCGTCGTGTTGTCTTTCCTAAGAAAGATGCCAATGACACTCTCCAAGAATTAGGTGCTCACGCTCTAAAGGAAGCAATTTCTGCAGCTAAAGAGTTAAGACCTGATGGAATTAAACCTGCCTCTGCTTACGCAGGGATAGCAAAGAAACCACCAGATCGAAGAGCAACAAATTGTGCTTTTGGTTTCTGGAATGACAAGACACCTTTCTATGACAACCAACTCATCGTATTAATTGCGGGGTCAGGCATTGGTAAGACAACCTTTGCAAGGGCGTTGGCATTACATGATATGGAGAGAGGTATAAAAGTAGGCTGGATTGGATTAGAAGAGACAGCAGAAGAAGCAGTCTTTCGCTTCGTTGGAATGGCCTCTGGTTTGCAGCTTCACGCTCGACAAAACTATGCAGGACTAACTGATGAACAAGTTCAGAACATCGCACAAGCTGACAAGTTTGTTACGGGTTCTGGAAACCTTGAGTTGTTTGATCACTTTGGATCTCTTGATGAAAAGGTCATCCTCCAAAGGATGAAGTACATGGTTATGAGTCTTGGTTGTCAGCATCTCTACCTTGATCATCTAACGATTATTGGTAGTGGTTTGGCTCAAGACACAAGACATTTGGATTCGATGATCACAAAGATTAGAAGCTTCATCGCTGCTACTAAATGCACAGTGTTCGCTATCAGTCATCTCAATCGCTCCTCTAGTGGAGAAAATTTTGAAAATGGTAGTTCACCAGAGCTACATAACATTCGCGGTTCACATGGAATTGTCCAGTTATCAGACACGATTTGGGCCCTCTCAAGAAAAAGAGGAGAACATACTACTCACTCCCAATGCTTGAAAAACAGAATGTTGGGACGGACTGGGTATGCAGGCTCATTTCACTTCGACGAACAAACCCAATCTCTAAATCACACATGGGAAGACCAGGCCATCCCGTTCTGAATTGGAATCAACTCAGAAAAGCACAAGCTGTTTACTTCTTCTTTGGTTCTACCTGGAAGAAGGCAATGGTTACTGAAATTTATCCAACATCTTGCACCATTATTTACAAAGAAAATGAAAGAGACTATGCCAAACGAGTCGCTGATCTCGAAAATATACGCTCCGTTCTTGGATACGACTCTTTTCCAAACGACACCGCCGAAAAAGACTCCAGTGAAAGTAAGTCAGGAGACGATCAAAGCCATGATCATTGACGCTAATGAGTCTTACTGCGATGAGTTTGATAAAGGTAACAAGCTCAAATCTATGTGGTGGGATGGCTATTTAGAAGCCCTTCATAGGATTAAGGACTATCACGAAAAATGACTTCTACTTCTTGGCGAGAAGAACAACTCAAAGCTATTGATGATCGGATAGCTGAACTAAAACTCCTTAAAGCAAAACTAATTCTTGCGAAACAAAACCATGACCGAGCCGAAATTGATCTATGACGTAGAGCCTGATCTTTATCGTTGCGCCTCTAGCGCGGAATATGAAGTTGAGTTCTCTCCAGATGTCTGGACTTATCAATGTCGTATCACTGAAGCCAAAGATGCCATCACCTCAGAAATCGAACGTGTTCAATCATTTGCCCCCAACCATGAAATATTCTTGGCCGTGGGTGACAGGACGAATTACCGCTATTCGGTCTATCCCTTTTACAAATCAAATCGCCTCAAATACAGAAAACCTGCAGGGTATTCAGCACTACGGAAGTGGCTTAATAAAACATGGCCCATCCTCACGTTACCCAATGTCGAAGCCGATGATGTAGTTGGTATTTCTTATGAGGAAGATGACGTTATCTATTCAAGAGATAAAGATCTAAGAACTATTCCTGGAATCCATATTGATTCAGAAGGTTCTTTGCAAGAGATCTCTGAGTGGGAAGCTGATTTGTCTTTCTATACACAGGTTTTAACTGGAGATGCTTGCGATGGATACCCAGGCTGTCCAGGTGTAGGTCCAAAAACTGCAGCCAAGATCATTGCAGGGGCTACTGATCAGCATGATTTATGGGAACTCGTAAAAGCTACTTATATAAAGACAGCAAAAAAGAAACCAGAGGAAACACCTTCTGTTTTAACAATGGCTAGGTGTGCTCGGATTCTTAGAAATGGAGAGTATGACCACGAAAATGGAAAACCAATTCTATGGGAACCTCCATATCCAAGAGAAGTATTTATTCCAAATTTCCACGACTAACAATGCCAACCCCCAGATACAAAATTAACGATCAAGTTAATAAAAAAATAAACACAGGCGTTTATTTAGCAACAGGTGCAGCAGTGGGTACGGTCATTGAAGTAAAGGACAAATACAACGTAAGGAATCGTATTTCTTATTACTACGTTGTTAAGTGGCCTGACGGTAGAAGATCAGAACATGCTCAACACATCCTCGTTCCAGCCCCCTAGCCCTTTTTCCTTTGCTCCTCTTCTAAATGAAGACCAGTAAAAAGGCAAGTCATAGGGTGAGACGGATCTGATCGACCTGATTTTTCATATAGATCGTTCTGATATTTCACACGATCCATATTATTTTTTAACTCATTATTCATTTCTTCGTTTTCATTAAACTTCGCTCAATCAGGGCCACTGCTCCATCGTCGAGTGTGTTATCTGTTGACTTAGCTAACGCATGTAATAAATCAATGATTAGTTTTTTAGTGCTTTCGCTTTTAAGAAAAGCAAAAAGAATTGGTCGTACTAAAAGAAGCATAAATAAGTTGCACTTATCATTAGAATAGTAGCTACATGGCCGTAGAGCAATTATGGATGAACAAGAAGACGTTAAGAGTAGCGAAGAGAAACCATCCCTATTAGCAAGTGTTTTTTGCAGTATTATTCTCTGTTGGTGCTTGGGGGTCATATCGTATTCATACCTTTCGCCTAACACAACCCGTGTCATAGACACGACTTTTGCGGCTGGTTTATTATCGCAAGTGCTTTCGACAGTAACAGGAATTAAAGTTAAAAAACCTGGCAGTGGGAATGGTAACAATAAGAAAGATAAAGTTATACTAGACAATAAGACTACGACCACGACGAACAAATGATTAAACCATTTGTCCTTTTTCTTCTTTTAGCTGCACCAGCTCAAGCTGAAATACGACACTCCATAGTCTCTTCGGCTCAGATAACTGTAGGAGCCGCTTCAACAAGTTCTACCAGAATGCCAAGTACCTACAGCATTTCTGGCAGTGGGGTTGACACTGCGATTAGCGATAATGCGGGACAGCTATCTGCAGGAACAATTACGTCGGGAGTTTATAACCCTGGCACAGTAGTAGGAACACAAAACGCTACCGGAGGCGAGAGTTTTAGCTTTAGTCAAAGCTACATCCAAGGCGATGCTGTTCCTACATCTGCTCCTACGGTTGGAACTGTTGGAAACTTCAGCGATCAAACAAGCACCAAGGGTGGTACAGCAGGCTCATTGGCTGGTGGAGTGACATCGGCTGGTGTTATCACGCTGACTGCGGGAGGTGAAAATTCTACGGCCATAGGAAGTATAAAAAGTGAGATATTAATTGATTAAATTAACGCTGCTACTTATATCATTTATAGCAGGTCAAACCGTAGTAGCAGCACCATTAGTTCCAACATTTAGGTCAGGAGAAATGCGTGTTTCTAGTACTAGCCAATCTGTACTGACGGAGACAGTGACCAGCCATTCATTCAACACAGGATATACATATTCCTCGTCTGGAATGAATATCAAACCAAAAGAAGGAACTGTTATTAATCCTTCTGCAACATCCACCACGACCCAAACAATTAATGGAGTTAATTACAACTGGACAAGTCCACAAATGGAGACGATTCCACAATGGCAAATAGTCAACGAGGCCGCCCCATTTTCTCTAATCGAACATGTAACTTCACCTGGATTAGAGAATATAACAACCGTTTCTCGTACTGTCGAGACAACACAAACAAGCGAATCAATAAGTATCTTCGGTCAGTAGCAATTGTATTATTAATAGGGGGTCAAACTCCTGTTACAGCCAATACGACGGTGGCCTCGCCTTCAAGTAACTCCTCTGGGGTCGTTAACAATAATGCCACGCAAATCGTGCCAAATTCAGGCTCAGTTATGCGCTATTCACAGGGGATTCAATGCACAACTCCCAATATTAGTTTGTCACCTTATATTGTAAATTCCCATAACTTTGCAAGACCTAAATCGACTGTTACGAGAACGCCTATTTATAATGATGATACTGGAGAAATAAAGTATTACTCAGAGATCCCAAGATTTGAAAAGGACAATTACGCATTGAATTGGGGTGCATCCCTGCAATTCAATATTCCAATTGGAAAGGGTGTTGATCTTTGCCACCAAGCTGTAAAAACAAATATCAAGAATCAAGAGTTGCTATACAAGAAGACTACTCTTGAGGTATCACTTCATCGCCTCAAAGTTTGTGCCTCGCAATATAAGTTGGGCGTTCGCTTCACTCCAGGCAGCCCATCAGCAGTGACTTGTGAAGATATAGAACTCTATCCAGTTCCAGGAGTTGTTGAACCTCATACTCACTCAATCACTTTCGAGACTCCCTCTGATTCTTCTTCCTCTCAGAAACAGAAAGAACCTTAGTCTTTTTACCAATTAGTTTTTTAGCTCTATTAATTAACTGTTTAAATGCTGGCTTGAGAATCTTATTGAGGATGGTTGGCGTGAGAGCAGCAGCCGAAGTAGCTACAACAGTGATGCCAAAAGTTGTACTAACAGTCGTCAATTTTGGAACGTACTTATCTACGAATGTTGTTGGCTCATAGATCTCTATACATTTTTTATCAACGACTTTATGACCAACGACCTTCTCTTTTGATTCTGCATTTCTTATATCTCCTACCCGTAAATTAGTTGGCCCTGGACATTCAACTGGAATTTCTGGAATGACAGGTTTCTGCTTAGAAGACTCAGGAGTTTCTTGTTTTTTTGATGATTTTAATTTGTCTTCAACGACCCGTATATCCTTTGCGTTCCAATCCATTGGATAAAAACTAGGGATTCCAGCATTACCATCACAGGTTGTATAGACCCCATTGGGATCTGTGACTAAAAGTTGTGGTTGTAGATTCTGATCTCGATGTTGATAACTACAACCTGGAACTTCTATATCTAAATGATTAGTCTGACGATGAACTCTTATCGAGACATCGGGGATATAGATCTCTGGTATCTCTGGTATCTCGCTCATATAATTCCCCGTGACGAATCTGCTGTCTCCTTACCTCTCGACAATGAGAGCATTGACAATCCACTAAAACTTAGGTGGTGAAAAGCTTTTATTCGGCGCAGGCATCGCTGGCCCTGACAAATTAGGAAGCTCAATAGATCCAGTGACTTGTTCTATTAGGTTCTGCTTTAAGGTGTCCTTATTATTTTGGAACCAAAAGTAGCCATAAGCACCAGAGCCAAATATAGCTAGTAGTCCAACACCACTAGCTATTGCAATTCCATCAATGACTTTACGCATTTTCCACTGGTGCAGGAACTACTTCTTCAAACTGTGTTCCATCTGGTGTAGCTTTAACAGCATTTTCTTCACCAGTTAAAACTGCATAACGCTCTTTAAGTTGAACTTGTGC
>Ga0163179_10002729_pt1 | contig 12149 bp, 8 predicted proteins | sample AtlANTMetagenome_FD_109643 | JGI IMG/M metagenome (GOLD analysis project Ga0163179, IMG submission 109643) | Marine eukaryotic phytoplankton communities from the Atlantic Ocean - Atlantic ANT 2 Metagenome | ecosystem: Environmental > Aquatic > Marine > Oceanic | place: North Atlantic Ocean...
TAAATCACACTGGCCACCACTAGCACAAGAAATAGCAACATCACATCCAATAGTAAAGATAGAAACTAACTGAGCATAAGCATTATTTGATAAAGAAACACCAATCCCATTTTCATTATACTGAGTAAATGAATCACAGACCATAGATTTCAAATCTTGTCCTAAATCATTAACACCAGTAAATGCAGCATTAACATAATCACCATTAATTTTCATTCCAATACTACCAGTCATGAAATTAGTGCAGTTCCTTACATAAGGTGATCTCCACCTTCCACCTTTTGATGGATCCACTCTATCTGGTCCTTGGTTTGCTGGGCCTAATGAAGTATATCCAGTTACTGCCTGAAAATCACCACCTGCTGCTACACCAGCTGCAGTTGGAGGAAATGCTACAGCACCACATCTAGGATGATTAGTAGAACCTGTAGATCCAGCAAAGTTTAAATTCTGTATTAAACAACCTGCTCTAACTTGAAATACATCTTTCTCTACATTAAGAGGAACTACAGTTACTAATCTCAAATCTTCACCAGAAACAGTAACTTCTGTTCTCAAACCAACTGGATTATTCTCTGTATAAACTCCTGAACGAACAATAATAGTATCTCCACGTTGTGCTATTGCTGCTGCACCACCTATAGTTCTTTTTGCATCTCCTTCCAACAATCCACTATTTGTATCCAATCCATTTACAGAAACCCAAATAGTATTTTTAGTTTCGACACCAGATGGTCTCCATGATACACCAGTACCAACTGCTGCTAAACGATAATCTGTTTTAGCAAGACCTACACCAATATCATTATTAACATCCTTTAAATTAGAATCCAATTCTAATATTCCACTAATAGTAGCTGCTCCACCAACTGTGGCACCTCCACCAACAACTAAATTTTTCTCAATACCAACACCACCATCAACTATAAGTGCACCAGTATCTTTATTAACTGATTCGGTATCATCCAAAATCTTAGCAACACCACCAACATTTAAATTTTCACCAATACCAGTTCCACCAACAACTTGTAAAGCACCACTTGTTGTATTGGTTGAAGGTTTATTAGATTCTACTTTAGTCTCCTTACCAACAAATAAGTTACCAACAATACCAGTTCCACCATCTACCGTTAATGCACCACCATTAGCAGAATCAGTTGCATCTGTAACATCATTAAAATTTACTACTCCATCAACATCTAATGTACCTTTAATAAAAGTATTACCACTACTAGTATCTACCGTAAATGTATTAACGTTAGATTCTGTCTGAATAATAAAACTCTTGTTATCAGCATTAATGGTTACATTATCTTGGAATGTAGCAGCACCATCTACATTTAGAGTTAGATTTAATTCTGTATGTTTATCAACAGTAACCGTTTCTCTAAAATAAGCATCTCTATGAACATCTAAACCATATTGAGGAACAATAGTTCCTATTCCAACCCAACCAATATTAGTAACTACTGAAGATGCAGTTACTCCACCTCCAATCTGAAGAGGTTGAAGTGGATCATTAGTTCCAATACCAACATATGCATTTCCTTTAATAACAAACGGGGAACCTATTCCTGCATGATCAACATTTACTGCTAGTCCAGTACCTGTTGGAGTAAGACGAAGCATATCTCCTGATGTAGTACCAGAAAATAATCCCCCCGTTCCCGTAGTTGTTGGTAGAACAGTTAAACGTACTGATTCGGGAGGTATAGTAGTTCCAATACCAACAGATGTCATCCTATAAATTGGTGCAGTCTCTCCACTATCATGATATCCCCAAAAATCTTGAGTGAATATCGTAGCTACTCCAGTTGGTGTAGTATCATTTGCTGCAGTAGGAACTAGAGTATCACTTCCAATACCAAGACTGTTTCTTTGTACAAAGTTTAGAGTATCAAATGTTTGAGCAACACCTACCTGTCCTATTGGAAGATATATACCCTCATCTTGAAGTTTAATACCTTCTGCATCCTCAGTAGGAGGTGTAGGTTGCCATCTAATACCATATTCATCTCTCTTTAACCAATAGTTATTTTGTCCAGGAGAACCAGAAGAATCGTAAATATTTCTACCAATACGAATCGTTTCTGAAACATCTAATTTTAATTTTCCTTGTGACCCATCATTATATAATACATTATCTTTAGTCCAATCGCCACCTGGATAAACTGTTCCAACTCCAACAGTACCAAATCCAGTAATTACAAAAGAAGAATCTCCACTATTAACATGAAACTTCTCTGTAGGGGTCTGATTTGATACACCTACATTCGCTCCAGCTGTAGTAGTTTTAGCAGTAAATAAAGTACCTCCTACACCAACTTCAAATTCTTGTGATATAGTTAACTTATCAAGATTTAATCTACCTTCAATAAAAACATCATCTTTAAATGTAGCGATTCCACCATGAACGGAATATCTATCTACTGTTAAATCTTTAACTTCAATATTCTCAAAGTCATAAATTAAATCACCATAGATATAGACATTCTCAAATACGGAATCCCCATTCTGATTAAAATCTGCGTTAAATCCTGGCATATCTATTTCCCAAAGAATTTATCTGATACTGCTTGACCAACAAAACCACCTGGTCCAAATGAAATACCTGCACCCCAACTAAGTTTTAAATGTTGTGGAAGATTTCCTTTTTTACCAGAAACCTGTATTGTGGTAGCAGTTAAATTAATTTCCTTTGTACCATGAGCAAATTGATCTCCTACTTGTATACTTACTCCCTTCAATACAATATTCTTTGCTTCTAAAATAAGATCCGAATTTGCTTTAATATGAACTCCACCCGTAGCTGCATTAATTTCAATATCACCATTTTGAGCTAGTGCAAATATAGATTTTGAATCACCACCAGCTTTACATCCAGAAGTAAACTCAAACGTGCCCTGAGTTTCTAATCTTGTAACATTATTTTCATGATGACTAAACAGAACATTTGTATTATCATCATTAGTACCTTTTAGAGAAAAAGCTTCTGGCCCAAAACTAGTCTGATCAGGATTACCTGCCTCAATAGCAAACTTAGGACCAAATACTTCTCTACTTCTACCATCTTGTGGATCAGAGGATTTATTACTCATACCAATTAATACCTCCCAACACAGTCAATTACTTCAACAACTTTACCCTGAGGTCTAGTCTTAGATAATACAGGTCTCAAAATTGCACCTACTCCAGTTTCACTATTGATATTTAGTTTAGGTAGATCATCATAAGTTATGATGTTCTTTAATCTACCTCCTACTATTTTCCCATCCTGTATATCTAAGTCAAAATTATCTAAAGTATCATCATCTGCATATCCTCTTCCTGGATCCTCAATAATAACTCTGTCAATAAATAATGGATCTTCATCTTCAGCAGGATAATTAGTACCTGTACTTAATATTGTAACATCAATAACCTGCCCATAAGTAGGAGATTTGGGATTATGATCTATATGTGCTCTACCATATGCACCATATCCCTGATTACAATTATCCTGTAATGTTATTACAGGTTCCGTAGTATATCCACTACCACGATTAGTAATTTTCACTCCCACAATACTTCCAGTTTTCTTAATACCACTAAAGATATTATTAGTATCAAATTTATCAATAATTTTACCCATAATAGGTGTACCAGTTGCACCTGATCCACCACCACCGAAAAAATCAATTTTAGGGACAATACATTTAGGTGGAACGGGATTACATTTATCAACACCTTTTTTAAGAGCAGCTGCAGAACTTCCAAAAGATTGCCATACACCATACTCCTCTTCAAATGCAGTTTTGGCTATACCTTTTACATCTCCTACTGCCTGAGCAATTGCAGTTCCCTTAGTAATATTTTGAAGTCCTTTTTTATTTTCTGCTAAACTTTTACCTTTTTGTATTCCTTTACCAATTGTATATACTGCACTAGTTGGACATTTTACTTTATTCTCATCAGGGCATTTTAAACCAAGAGAAAAAGCACCTACTTTTGAATTAAAATCCATCCCACCTAACATAAAACCTTTTACATCAAATGATATCTGTAATATACCCAAAAGAGGGTCTAATTTGGGAGTAACCACAGAATCAAATAAATTGACCATTTTAAAATTAAGTGCTCCTATTGTTTCATCAACTAAACATATAGGAACCGCAGATGCCTTAGGAATTGCTGCAGCAAGTAAATCTGATATCATATTAGGTAATAGTTTTTCAATTTTAGTATTAAGACAAAATACATCATCCAATAAACCACTAACAGCAGGAAGTAAACCTTCCTGTGTGTTAGTAATGTCTTTAAGAGCTTGGGAATAAGGATATCCTGCACCTACTTTTGCAAAATGAAGGGCAGCTATGTTTTGAAAACCCTTACTGATACTTTTCTCTAATTGATCGTTCAAAGAACCAGATGTCTTACTAACAAATGCACTCATATCATTAGTTATAGCTTTAGATATACTTTTAATTTCCTTTGGCATATTTATTAAATCTTTATTAGGACCAGTAACCTTATTAAAGAAATTAGTCATATGAGCCTTCTGTTTGTCAACCGTAGTATCTTGACAAGGATTTGGTGAAACAACTTGAAATCCTACAGATAATGAATCAGCAGTTCCTGTTTCATCCTTACATGGAGTATTGGATTTAATAAAATTATTTTTCAACTTTTCCATTTCTGGAGTCATATTAAAATCTGGACCAATACCTTTTAATAGTTCTGCTCCCTCAAGACTCTCAATTGCTTTAAGAGATTCTCCAAAGGTTAAATCATCTTCTGTTACACCTGCTTCCTTTAATTTTTTACCAACATCTAAAAGTTCGGGAGTAACTTCAGTAGGAACCTCACCATCGACATTGGAAACTTGGGGTAATGAAGTTGATTCAGGTAATATTTCTGAAACATCTTCTGCTTGTGAAACTGTTTCGGAAACTGTATCTGAAACTGTTTGATTAATATTTCTTTCTTCTTCTAACAAGTTAAGAATTTCAGGATCAGTAACCTTATCTCCTACTTGCGGTCCTTCTGCCTCTCTTTTTGCAGTTTTAGCTCTTAGTTCTGCAAGTCTCTTTGCTCTTTCATCTGGATTTGTAATATTATCAAATGTGTTTGGATCATTAGTAGTAAAAGATTCACTTGAGTTATAGCTACCTGAATTAGTCATAGTTTAAATTATTTCCTCTGTATTTTATATTTATTATGAATATTTAAAACATATCCAATCCAGAAGAATCTGGATCATCTTTCAACTTTTGACTTTCTTTTTTATTCCATTCATTCCATGCTTCCCGATTAGTTTTGAAATCTGGTTCACCAGCAAATAAATCAACACCTTCATACTCTGCATTACGTTGTTTTACCTGTTCTGCTGTTGAACCAGATAGATTTACTGCCCTTTTTGCTTTTTCAATTTCCCTAAAGTCAGTTGTTGTGGATCCATCCTGTCTTATAATGGTAATTTTACCTTCACCAGTTTCATACTTATTTTTAGCCTCTTTCAAACTATTCACTTCACTTCTAGCATCATTTAACTTTTCTTCATTTTCCTCATATGTTTCACGATCTGTACTACCTTCAGATGCTGCTTCTTGTGCATCAAATGCAGCTTGTGTGTCTTCCAATCTCTGCACATCAGTCTCAGCATTTGTTATTTTTTCATCAATATCAGGATCAACTTCAGTTTCTCCCAATTTAGGTGGAGGAGGAATAGCACCAACAGTTGGTTCAGTGGGTACTCCACCTTTCTCCGAAAGCATTTCAGCACCTAACCTCATAGCATCTTCAAAAGGTATGCTTATTGGAGTGCAATCTCCATCATCCTCATTAGTCTGTCCTCTACCAAAAAGTTTTAATGGTTGAGTCTCCCCTACAAATCCACTTGTAATATCATATCGACCATATACACCTTTCTCATATGTAACATTACCAGTTCTTCCCAAAACTCCCAAAATTATAGGTTGTTGCTTAGTTTCTTCATCTAAAAAAGTTCCATAAACAACATCACCTTGAGTAATTCTTGTTGTTTTTTTCCTATTACCTGCACCTGATCCAGCAGTTGATGGAAGAGCAACAATTGCAAACACCACATCCTTATCATCTATTTCACCTCGATTTGAAGGAGTATGACCTATAATAGCAACTTTACGACGAATAGCATATCCACCAAAACCTGTCATTTGCCTCTCTTGAGAACTTTTAGGCAATACAATTCCCAACCAATTATTATCAAATTTCTTCCTATTAAAATCTTTAGCGTTTAACATTATACTCCTCTAAAATGCCCTGAAATTTCCACGAGATGGGAATTTTACTTCATCATTACCTGAACCTGCATTTAATAGATCCTTACCAAAATTACTGGATTCGACTTTAATTCCCGTATCGGATGCTTTCTCAAAAAGTCCCTTACCATCTGTAAGGAGTTTTCCAGAATCATCACCAGAATCATCTCTCTGAAAAGATAAACCATAAGAATCACGAATTACTTCTAAAGAAGTTACAGATTTAGTACTATCAAGATAATGGCAAAGGGACTGTATTATATACGTACCACTATTTTTTTCATCAGGCCCCATTTCTTTGGAACAATAAGAAATATTCTCAAGTTCAAGATTAATAGACATACCTGCTTCTAAATCTGTGTTGCAAGGAATAGTAATACCATATTTTTGAGAAAATAATATATTATATCTAGCAGCAGTAGCAGCATGGTATAGTTCTGGACTATTATTTGTCTTCGCTTCACCTCCCACTTCTTCTACATCTAATATTGAAGTATATATTTTATGATACTTTTTACCATTTTCTAATTCTACAGATACAGGTGTTGGTACACCTATAGTAGGCCCTAATGTATTAAAACCTTCATCAGTCAAAAGTTTCCTACCATCTACTGAAATATCTACTTCTTTAAACTTATATGATGCGGGATTAAAAAAGATAGTTTTACTAGCATATACTCCTGTGTCAATTTGTTCTATCAGATCCTGATCTTTATACACAGTTAAAGATGAAATTTTATAATCATTATATTCTTGATTTAAGGTTTGTGCTCCATTATAAGAGTAAATTTGAGGATAAGGGTCTTGTTTAATCAAACCATCTATTGACTTGAATTTAAATTTATTTTTAGTTTGATATGAAAAATAACCAGGATTTGCTTTTCCTTCTCCAGAACCAGACTTTGCAGGTATTGATTGTTTTGCTAACAACAAAAACCATTCAAATGGTTTCAATTCTTGCCCATTAAATTTATAAGTACTCTTCGTTTCATCTACTTCATATTGTTCTGAAGATAATTTAAATTCATTTTTAAGAATCTTCTCTACACTTTGAGAAATAGGACCATCATATGATTTTCCAAGTGTTTTCGTTGATTCTAAGTATCCTATTTTAGATGTAAATCTCAACTGAATAGTTTCCTTTTGAGAATTTCTTTCTATAATTTGCTTCCCTACAATATACAGTTGTTTATGTTCATCATCTTCAGAAGAGAAATCTATACCAGTTCCAATTCTACTTCTCACCTTCATTAAAATTTTCTGTCCAACATCAAGATTAGCTGATAAAGATACCTTCCTTTCCTGTTTATCAAATTGAGATACAACAACATCTGATGTACTAACAATATTAACATATCCTGTTATATAAGGTGCTAAAATATTTTCATAATAATAAAGATTAACAACTTCCCAACCTCCACCATGATACATATATCCACCACTACCTATATTTTCCACATTCTCAAGACCCATACTAAAATTACCACCAGTTGAAGGTTTATCCGCAATCTGTGGTACCTCGATTTTAAATTCTTCTATTATTAAATTAGATGCTGTATTATCCATTTATTTACCTAAAAACGAGGAGAATATGATGCCATCCTATTTAAAGGACTGGGTGTAGATTGAGATTCAGGATTACTAACCAAAATGGGTTGAATATAATTAACACCTGAATATGGAAAAGATGGAGTATTTAATGTATTTACTGAATTTCCTTTATTAATTTTAGATATCTTAAGAGTAGGTACTGAATTCGGTGACATATTAAAACCAACTGGTGTTCCCATCAATTTCATATTATCTGAAGTTTCTGATAATTGATTAAAAAATTGAGGAGCAAAACCAGTTTGTTCTTCTATTTTTTTAGATGCCTTTTCAGTAATAACTGTTTCATTTTTATGAATATATGCAAGTCCAGGTTTAACAATCTCTCCACCTCTTTTAAGTGCTGGAATATCAATCCCTATAGATTGAGGTTCTATTGCAGTATTAGATGAAATAGGCATATTTCTAGATTCAGTATTCACTTCATTATCTACTGACATACCATTATTAGAAGAAGTCTGACCAACAACACTCGTGGAAGTACCTTCCGTATAATCAATATTCTTATTAAGAATACTCAAATCTCTTCCAACTGTTTGTAATCTCCTATTTACATCAGTTACTCCAAAAAGACCTCCCACAGCATTATAAATTGAACGTATTCCATTAGAAATAAAAGTAATAGATTTAACTACCCCATTCAATATTGGTTGTATTCTATTGACAAAAATATTCTTTATACTTGCAATAAGTTGAGGAAGTTTATTAACCAAAAATCCTAATAACAAATATCCAAAAAACCCCAATATTCCATCCTTAAGACTTTTTACTACACCACCAACCTTTGCGAATATATTTTTAAATATAGGAGTTTTAATTTTAGTTTTTTCAGACCTTTCCTCCAAATTTTTTCTTTCTATCTTTTTATTTTCAGTACGAATTATCGAAGATTTTCTATATTCTAATTTTCGCAATTTTTCATTAGAGTTAATTAAAAAACTCTTAATGTTAGTTACATTTAATTTTAATTTTTGAGTTTGTGTTTCCATTATCTACACCTACACATAAATTCCCAATTTTTCTAGACTTATTTCAATCCATGGATTAGCCAAATCTACTGCTTCTACAAAAGGTATTGAATCACCACCTGCAGGTGGTGGAGCAAGTGCAGCAGCTGCGTCTGCTCCTGCTGATGTTGCTGAATCAAATGGTGGAAGAACTTTCAATTCAGGATTTGCTCCTGTTCCCTGATTCATTACAAGAGAACCTTTTAGTCTATTGTTTAACTGTGATGGGGATAATTTACCCAACTCATTAGTGGTTATACCCTTTCTACCGAGAAGAGATCCATCAAATGCTCCAAATTCCCTTGAAACATCAATCGCTGCAGCACCCCATCCAAGTACAGGAATAGCACTTAAAAGTGATAATACACCTCCAACCGCATCTCCTCGATTAAACCTATAAAGAGCAGAACCCAAATCCCAAACATTTCCTATTAAAGGAAGAGCACCTGCTCCCTTCCCACCAATTTTAGATCCAATTTTTTGCCCTACTTTCCCAAGTCTAGTTGATCTGGATGTAGATCTCAAAACATCTCCAGTAATTTTAGGAGCTTTCCTACCTACTCTGGCAGCAGCTCTACTAATACTACCTTTAATATTAGATGAGGATGAAATAAATTTGCTTATAATATTTGATGTTGTACGTGTAACTTTTGGAACACCAGGTGCTCTACCAAGAGAAGCAGTAAAAGGAAGTGCTTTATCACCCATTCTAAAGATTGTTGACCCTCCTCTAGAACCAACTTGCACCAATCCTCTTGATGTGAGTTGTCCTACTATAGGAGATATTCCTTTAGATAATGATCTACCTTTAGTTATCTTAGATCTTGCAATAGAAGAGCCTTGAGTTATCCTACGAGAAATACTTCTAACGGCAGCTTGACCACCACCTCTAGTAACTCCACGTAAACCTCCTATTCCAAATATAGAACGAACAACTCTATACGCAAAAGCTAACTTAGATGCTACATTAATTAAAAGTCCTCCAACAACTATACCTGTAATAAGTTGCCAATTATTTGCTACAACATCAAAAAATTTACCAACCTTCTCCGTATTCTTACTTAACCAATTTAATCCTTTATTAGCTAAAAATCCTGCACCTATCCAACCAAAAAATCCTAATAATCTACCAAAAATACCTTTAATAGGTGAAACAACTTTATCAAAAGTTTTACCTATAGTGGATTGTATATTCTTAGACTCTACTTTATCTTCTGCGGTTATTCTCCTTCTTTTATCAGAAGTTCTTCTTATCTTGTTTATTTCTTCCGTTTCTTTTGCAATTCTGTTGGCAAAATCTATTGCCAATTGATTCTGTATTTCTACAAGAATCCTATTAGTCTCCAATAAAGTTTCATCAAAAGAAGTACTCTTAGTAGAAAATTCTCCCAAATTACCACCTACTATTCTTCTTTTTGAAAATAAAGAAGAAATCATCCTCAAAGGTCTAAAAGACCCTACTCCACCATTAAGTTTCCCAATAGGACTTTTAATATTGGTTACATTTAATTTTGGTTTCTGTAATGTTTGAAGATTAATAAGTGCCACTCTGTTGTTTTTGTTTTAGATTTTCCTCTTCAATATATTGTTGGAGAAGGGAAACATATATTTCTCTTTCCCACGGAATCATGTTTTCAAGCTCTGTTAAACTATATTTATGGTGCTGCATCAAAGCAAAATTTGTCCGATAGTAATTCTCTAGACTCTCATGAGCTAGAGCTAACTGAAAAAAGATGCTAGACCCTCTATCGTCACGTCACTTTCAACTTTTGTCTCTGGATTTACCACTTTAATATTATGTGCAAGTTTTGGCATAGTATTAAAGAATTCTTCAACATCCTTAAATTGTTTTGAATTCATTTGCTCAACAAAATCTTTCAATTCTTTCTTACTACAATTAGAAGCTTCCCATGCCTCATCTGCAGTATATACTTGATTGATACAAGACATAATAACATCCAACGATTGATCAACCCCACTCTGTTCAGATGATATATCAAAATTAGATTCAATAAATTGTGTCAAAGATGGATAATTCATTTGAATAGAAAGATCATCATCTAATTTAATAATATTATTATGATTCACATCCTTTTGAATTTTAATAGAATCAATATCAATTTCTACTTGAACCTGAGTTTCTCCATCATCAGGACATGTCACATTAACCTCTACAGTTTCACCAACAGACTTAGCACGAACATTTAAAAACAAATATTCAATATCAAAAGTTGCTAATTTATCAACTTTTATACCTCTAGTAAGAATACAATCATTAATAACATTTTTGATCGCTGTAGTAATTTGTTTACTATCTTCCGATTCTAATGCCATGATTAAAATCTTTTCTTCTTTCACTAAAAAAGGTCTATATTTAACCTTCTTTCCAGTAGAAGGTAATACCAACTCATATGTTGGTGTAGAAATTTTTGGTAAAGGCATAATTCTTGGTACACTTCAGTGCTTTTATTTAGCACCATTATACAACAATATATCGATCATATGCAAATTGAACATTAACTTTTAAAAGATCAGCATTACCATATTGTACAGGCATAGAAGTCATACCTTTAGGAAAGGCATTTATAAATTTATAACTAATTTCCGCAGATTCGGTTACTTCACCAACACCATTACTTCTCTCAAATTTTGTAATCATCAAATTATCTGATTTATAACCTACTTTACCATCTCTACCCATGGGATAGTTAAATCTTCGATAATAATTATTACCATCTCCTCTATCTACTGATTTAAAGTTATCATCTCCTGCAACATAATCCATCCAACCCTCAAAAAATTTTAATGTATTATAATTAGTATCAACATAGAATGTAAAATCACTATCAATATATAATCTACTATGAGCAAACTGTTGATTGATACCTTGATAATTATCTTTAACTTCAGCAGTTGCAAATGAACTAGTCGGAAGTGTGGCATCTGAACACATTATTCCAATATCTTTACCACTTGAATATTGTTCAGGAAGATTATATAATTGTCTTAAATAAAATTCCAAATCTGCTGTTATACCAGAGATATTTACTTGATATTGATTATTCAAAGAAACCTTACTAATGTCCATCTTAGTAAGAGTACCCATCTTATATTTTGAAATAATCCCTGCCACTCTAAATACCTTATATTAATATTATTAAGTATTTAGATGTCTTATAAAGGAAGATATCAACCGAATAACCCCTTAAAGTATAAAGGTAACTTTCGGAACATCATTTATCGTTCTCTATGGGAA
>Ga0163179_10002731_pt1 | contig 12143 bp, 20 predicted proteins | sample AtlANTMetagenome_FD_109643 | JGI IMG/M metagenome (GOLD analysis project Ga0163179, IMG submission 109643) | Marine eukaryotic phytoplankton communities from the Atlantic Ocean - Atlantic ANT 2 Metagenome | ecosystem: Environmental > Aquatic > Marine > Oceanic | place: North Atlantic Ocean...
ACATAAGTGCAAGCACTACGTATACCACCAAGCAAGTCCCTAATAGTTTCTTCCACTGGTCCGCGGTAAGGTATAAGAACTTCTCTCCCTTCACTGCTGCGATACTCCTTTAATCCACCGCTATGTTTGTCATTTGCGGCTTTTGAACTCATCCCGTAAAATTGTACAAATTTTTTTTCTTGAACAATAGGCTTATAGTAATCCTTTGTTGGTATTTCTCCGCCAAATCCATCATCATGCATATGCTGGACTTCGTTACTTTGGTAATACCGTGTAATAATATCTCCGCCACCTTCATCGTGTCCTGCTAACATACCTCCTAGCATTACAAAATCAGCACCCCCAGCAAATGCTTTAGCAACATCACCAGGGCAAACACATCCACCATCAGCAATAATAAGTCCGCCTAATCCATGTGCTGCATCGGCACATTCAATAACTGCACTAAGTTGAGGATAACCTACGCCAGTTTTAATTCGTGTAGTACAAACGCTGCCAGGCCCAATTCCTACTTTAACAACATCAGCACCTTTAAGTATAAGCTCTTCTGTAACGTCTCCTGATACTACATTGCCAGCAATAATTACTTTGTCAGGAAATTCGTCTCTAAAGGTTCCAACAAAATTTAAAAATCTTTCGCTATATCCATTAGCAACATCAATACATACGTACTTGATGTTAGAACCAACGTTTACTGCTCGGAACTTTGTTAAGTCGTCTTGTGTAATACCCATGCTATAAACAGCATGCTCATTATTTAAACTAAATTGCTCAACCAATGTAGCTATATTAAAGTGTTTAGTTAGAGCCGTTAGCATGCCATAATTATATCCCAAAGCAGTGTTCATTTCCCAGGTACCTACGCCATCCATGTTAGCGGCAATTATAGGTATACCATTAAACACATGATTAGAGTGTAAAAATTTATATGATCTGTTTAGATCCACCTCTTTACGGCTCCCTAACGTGCTACGCTTAGGCCGTAATAAAACACTAGAGTAATCTAGTTTAATTTCGTTTTCTATTCTCATGATACCATTATAAGGTAAAGTATAGATTAAGTCAACTTATTCTTGTTCTAGTTTAACCTCAAGAGGAAACCCATTGTTTCTTGCACTTACTAGAACTTCTACACCTTTTTGTTCTGCAAGTTCAAATGGAAGCACTGCAACAATACCAGCACCTTGATCACTGATCTCTACACTTTTCTTTTGTGCTTTACTTGGATCGTAATTAAAGACTCTAACTAAACTTTCGCTCACAAATTCAAATGTAGTTACCTCATCATTTACATAGATAACTTTATAATCCTTAGGCGGCTCAATATCTAGTATGGGCCGAATTCTCTCTTTTGTGTCAGTTTGCTCAGACATTATACTTCTCCGGTTGTTTAGTTTGTGGGGGAGATTACTCTCCCCCACAATTATTTACACGAATGTAACAGGGATATTTCTGGGCTTTAATTCCTCTGGAACTTCACGTACCAGCTGAACGCTGAGAATACCATTTTCAACGTCTGCAGATTTTACATAAACATGCTCTGCTAGATTAAATGTGCGTGAAAAACGTCTGCCAGCAATGCCTTTGTGTAGGTATTCAGGCTCAGTGTCTTTAACATCTTTGGCTAGTTTTTCAATGTTAGCCTCAATTGTAAGTACACCTTCGTGTGTATTCACACAAAGGCCCTCTTTAGGAATACCTGCTACTGCTACTTCGATAGTAAAAGTATCATCGTCTTGTTTAATAACATTGTATGGGGGATATCCCTGATCACTAACAGTATGTTGTGCAAGCATACGATCCATTATACGATCGATACCAATAAAATTACGTGATAGTGTGGGGATGTCAAGTGTAGTTAATGTTGTGTTCATTGCTATATCTCCTTTTTAAAAGCAAGATTACTATTTTATGAAAGCCCAGCTAACTGGCGCCTTCTACCCTATTTATCATCTAACTAAAAATTATTTTCAAGTTCACGTTGTTTTTTTAACCAACGCTTACGAGCCATATCTTTAGCTTTGCGACGGCGGGCACTGGGTTTAGTGTACCGCTCTTTATCTCTTAGATCTTGTAAAAGACCATCTTCTTGCACCATCTTCTTAAGGCGGCGCCAGGCCTTGTTGATATTGTTATTGTGGACGTCTACTACGAATCCACGTTTAACTCTTTGTTTTGGCATTTATTCCTCTAGATCTTTCGTCCAACTTACTAAAAATCCAACTGGATCTTCAATCTGTTGTTTATTAATTAGTTCAAAGTCTATAATATTATTATAGTAGTTTGTCTTAGGTTTGTCAATTAATAATCCTGTTACTAATTGGTTTACTTCAGTATTTAACAGTATATAATCAACATTGTTAGAAACATTAATTAGCCAATTTAAATCACTGTCTGGCCCTGCCAGGTATATGGTTATATCTAAATCAATGTCTTTTATGTAGTTGCATACTGCTTGATTGTTGTCTTCATATCCAATACTTAAAATACTAGGTTGGTCCATTAAGTAAAAGTCTGGCGGTGTAACTATTGTAAATTTAGTCATCTAATAATCTTGCTATCTCTTCTCGTTCATCTTCTGTTAACTGTTCTATATTAATGCGTCCTGAATTTACATCACTTATAAGATGATCTAGGTATTCTTGGTTACCCAGGTAACTGCTTGTTCTAGTTTTAGGTATCTCAATCCACTTATCACTGGTAAATCTAAACAACTTGTTTGGGAGTACATCTACACGTATAAACAAATCACCTTTGTCAGGAGACGTTGGAAACCATGTGCCAAAGTTAATATTAGCACCCTCTGGTATACCGTATTCTTCTTCCAGGCTCCTACTAGGAATGTGTAGTGTAGAAGCCTGCGTTACTTTTTTTCTAGATCTTCAGCTAAGTCTGTAATGTTCATCTCTGGATCTGCAACAGGTATATTACTTGGAGCATCAGGTACTGCTGCAGAAACTAACTCATCACCAAAGCTATCTTTTTCTACTAGTTGATATTTTTCTGCCATCCTGCCAACAATCTCATCACGTCGTTCAACTTCTGCTTGTAATTCTGCAATTTGAGCTAATAGCTGTTCTATCTTTGATGTGTGTTCGCCCATATGAGCAGATAATTCATCAAGTTGAGCTTTATAATCGTCACGTTCGCTTTCAGTTTCTACTACTTTGTCCACAAGTAACTCTGTTTCTTCCTTGGATTTAGCAAGTGCCGCTTCCATGTCAACCTGTTCTGCTAGCAATGCAGCATGTTCTTCCTGCAACTTTGCGTACATTACAGGGTTAACGTTTCCTAGATTACTATCTAATAGTTTTTCAATTTCGTCTAAGATTTCATTATGTTTTTTTAGTTCCATTTCGAGTTCCTCTACTCTTTTTTCTGCGGCCATTAACCCCTTGGGTCTCATAGCTGCTTTATCTTTGCGCCACCAACTAATTGTCATTGTACCAGCTAGTACTAAACATACTGCTAACGGATCAAATACTGCGACAATTATAATTATTACCCAGCGGACCGCGGCTTCAAGTAAGTTACGATCAGCTTCGCCATAAATTAGTTCTGCAATATACTTAACTGGCCCTACTTCTGCTTCAAACTGCCTGTATAATTTTTCAAATGCAAACTTCTCTTGTCTTAACTTGTCAATAACAGGCTGTTCGTCTGCTATTTTCTTTTCTAATGCAACCAGTTTTGCATCAATGTCTTTGTTTGTAGATCCTGCATCAGTAGTATATCTAGTAATATTATCATTAGCACTTTGAATTGTAGGCTGGATGCTGTTACGTATATCTCGTATACCAAGTTCAATATCACCAATCTGCTTGGCTAGGCGTTCGTTAATCTTTCTAATCTGGGTTTGCACACGGCCAGCAACTCCAACCTCGTTAGCTTTTGCTTTAGCAATATCTTTTTGTAGTCTATCACGTTCAGGTTTTTGTTTTTTGCGTAGTTCTGCACCTCGGCTAACTAGATCAGTATCACTAAAAGTACCAACTTTAACGCCTCCTTTAGTATACGCTTCTACATCTTTATCTAGTTCTGCAAGTTGATCTTGAGCTATTTTTATATTACTACTACTACGTTTTTGAGCATCATTTAAACGCTTGTTTTGTTGTCCTATTTCTATCGCGGCTTGATCACGCAATGCTGGTATTTTAGCATTTTCTGCATCTATCTGTGGCTTAATTGTATCCTGTGCTTTAGCAATTCTATCACGCTCTCGGCTAATAAGTTTATCAACTCGTCCACTGGTTTCACCAGCGTTTAACCTGGCCATCTCTAATGTCCAACGTTCAATTTTGCTCTCGCTTCTAGCCATCTTTTCATCAACAGCATCTGCTTGTGCAAGTTGTTCTGTACCTACTGCACTTTGCTCAATATGACTTTTACTTAGAAAGCCAAAAACACCCATGCTTGTTATAAACATGAGTACAATAACTGCGGTAGTTAAGTATGTTTTAATTATAGTTGGCGCACGATGCCAATATGTGTGTAACCATATGGTTGCTAGTATCTTGCCAATTTCAAGAACACTGCCCATTAGCACAATAGGCAAAAATGCCGCGGCGAAGATAGCAGTTAATCCAATAATGCTATAATATGCGGCTATTGCTGATATACACAATGCTACGAAGAGTGTTAAAATGCCTAAGAACATTGTTTTATTATACTACCTTCCGGCGGCGGGTGTCGATATATTATCTATGAGACGTACTTCTTTACTGTGACAGTACTAACAGCCGAGCCGCCTCGTTTACCAAATGCACCAAGAGTAGCACCACTTGCTAGTTTAATTGTTAATGTATCACTGGAACTAATAGCCAAGCTATCAGCATCTGTTGCGGCTTCGTTAATCTCAATCTTAACATTATGACTAGTTGTAATTAAACAAGTCATTGTTTTGTTACTCTCACTGCCAGTAGAACGTGGATCTGTAATAACAGTGCTAACATTACTGGCATCAGGAGCAGAAATAGTTTGACTACCTAAATAGTCTTTAATTGGCCCACCAAATTCTCCAAAATTAGCCATTAACAGACTACCTTGTTAACTGTAACGGTAGGCGTACTAGCAGTTCCGCGAGCACCTAAAGTGCCGCCACTTGCTATTCTTGCAATCACCGTGTCACTGCTTGTAATAGCGAGACTGTTTGCATCTGCTACGCCATTTATTTCTAGTGTTGCGTTGCCACTGGATGTAATAATCATTGTTACTAATTTACTACTGCCTGAACCTGTCTGGTCTGGATGAGTAATAGTTGTTGCAACATTGGTGTTACTGACGCAAGTAATACTCTGCTTTCCTAACGTGTCTTTGATAGGTCCACCGTATTCTCCATATTGTGCCATTAATGATCTCCTTTAGTGTATTTATGCGTTAATAACGGCATACTCATCAGGAATATCAGTGGTATATATAACACGTTTGAAATCAAATTCTACAATAGCTCGCATACAACCTGTACAGGGTTTAGCCATACCGTTAACCCATTGTTTAGAATTTTCTGTTGGACGTTTAACACGATAAATGTACAGAGTAGCTTTCTTTAAATCCTCAGGATCTATATGGTTTAAGCTATTCTTAATAGCATTTATCTCAGCATGAAGAAATATAGCCTCGCTGTTCTTAGCATACGTTTTCTGGAACGGATCAGTTTTTATTTTATTAGTACCTACACTAATAATCTTATTTTTAATGCCTATAATAGCTGCAAGTTTTGCGCGACGGTAACCATCGTTATCGATGGCTTGGCGCCTAGCAAAATCCATAATACGATAATCACGCCGTCCCAAACCGGACGGCGTAATCGGGTTAACATCCATGTTACTTTTTTCCACGCTTGAGCTTGTTAGTTTTAGCATTGTAAAGGTTTCCTTTGTCATCTTTCTTATAAAGGACACCATCAATAGTTTCAAAACCAACTGACTGAACGTCTGGGTTAATTTGACGATTTAAGAATGTTGGGATAGCCAGCATTTCGTCTTGAATAGCTTTTTCTGCCTTAGTCATTTTGAGTCACCTTTGCAATGTCTTTAAATTCAACGACAAACTCTGCGTTTGATTTGTAATCGCGAACTTCAACCAACTTGCTTGCTAAATCACGTGCTAACAATAAACCAGTACCTGAATAATCCCCAACTCTTACAACGGGCACATCAGCAAGGCTGTGCATGCCGCCTGGGCGACCCCACTCATCAAGAGGAATATTAACAGTAAATTCACAATCGTAAGTTTTACCAATTTCAATGTTTTCAATATTCATTACACTTCTCCAGTCTTAAGTTGTTTAACTATATTAATAGTAACACAGATATCTAGAACATCAATCATTTTTCTTAATTAAACATTCATGTCGGTAGTCGTATAGATTAGCATGTAGCATAGACTCAAATTCACTATCATAGGGCATTGCAGTTATTTTACAATTATAACTTTCTACTAGATCATTAAAGTTAAAATTAAAATAACTATTCACATATTCATTCCCACCAGCAGTTAAACAATACCCACCTGGTACAAGATTTTTTAAAGTCCATTCCAAACCAATTTTTCTTAGTAATGGAGTATTAGTAAAATTACCAACGTTACAATGCACGTAGGCCACATCAAAATCTGGCATCTGTCTAATGTCACATATGTTTACCAATGGATGCTCGCCATAATTAAATATGTCATACCCACTGGTTCTTCCTGGAAACTGATTGGCTAATACTTCTAATCCCAGTCCGTATCCTGTTCCTAATTGTACAACTTTTCCGTTATCTGGTATACTAATATACTTAAAGATGTTTCTATGATACACGCAGGACTTGTATTTCCAACTTATGCTACTTGCAAGATCATCTTTCCAATATTCTAAACTAGTATGATCTGCATGTGTTATTTCGTTGGTTCTATCCTCTGTGTTCATCTAGTAGATCCTGGACATACCAAGCCGCGGCCATATCATACCCGCCTACGTGCCAATCATGTTGCCCAATGGGTGTTGAATCCATTTTCCAATCATAAATTGTAGCAGTAACGTAGTCAAAATCATCGTCAGCGGTATTATAGACTTTGAAACTTATCTTCCATTCTGAGGTAGTTTTATCGCCACCTTTAAAAGTAGGTTGACCAAACACTTCTACTAACTCAGAGTAAGTAGTTTTTACAGTGCCTACTTTACTTGATCCAGCAGCATCAATATGCTCGCCAGTCTCGAAACTCATTATTTCACCATCCATTATGCAGCCTCCTCAAACTCAACAATTTCCATAAGCTCTTTACTAAGAGCACGACCGTAGTCAGTAAACAGTATTCCCTGATTCCAAACAAAATGCTCAACACACTGCTGACTATAAAAAGTCTCTGTGGAAGTCATCCACCGCAATGCATTAATGCGGTTACCAGCACCAGCTTCGATAACTTTGCTGATCTGATTTTTAAACTCTTTTTCACACTCTTTTTCGCGAGCTATCTCCGCTTCCTGGGCGGCTTCCATATCTAGAATAGTTGTATCCCAGATCTTCTGCTTCTCTGCAGGTGTAGCTGTATAAAAGTTGTGACCGCGAGGACGAAAACCATACGCATCTTTATGAAGATCTGAAAAAATAGTTTCATCGTATGTATACATCTTTGGTCTCTTGTGTTGTTTAACTATACTTATAATAACACGATCTAACCGATAGTCAACCATTCCCTACAAAAAAAGCCCACAAAAGTGAGCATTTTCTGTAGTGTATATATAGTAATTACTATTTTTTACCCGCTCCACAGCATCTTCTATGCTTTGACCCTTTGCCGCGGCCGTCAGTAGGTATAGCTACCTGGTTAACCTTGAACTTGCCAAGATCCATCTGGTTGTCTACACGCTTTACCAAATGCTGTTTCCTGTTTACCGCCAACTGTAATAGTTTGCTGATATTCCCGGCAATATTGGCCAGATGCACGTTGGTACGTCTTTACAGGCATAACTGTTCCTGAGTTTCCTGAATTAGGATTTGACCAACTAGCTACTTGATTATCACGCATATTTTCCAAACTACGCTGACTAGTTTTCTGCATTTTAATCTTGTCCAACTCATCTAGACTGGCGCCAATGCTGTTACCCATAAATGCACCTAGTACTGCGCCAATACCAACAGCAGCAAGTTTTCCTTTGCCGCCACCAACTTGTGAACCAGCAAGTCCGCCCATTGCGCCGCCTAGTACTGTTCCCATGGTAGCTTTAGGAGCATTATTTCCCATGGTCTGGCATGCACCTAAACTTACTGCAACTGCTGATACCAGTAGAATATTCTTTATTTTAATGTTCATAGCTGTTTCCTTAAACTTATAACTATATTTATAATATACTACTGTGCATAATTAGTCAACCAAAATAAGTAAGTATATGGCATTAGACTTACACGGAACAACTATACACAATGGATGGAAAACATTCGTGCAAGAGGCAGACGATGCTTATTACCGTAGGGTAAAAGCATTTAAAGTAATCACTGGCAAAGGCGAAATGCTACGTGAGTTTCCAGCATGGGCTAGTAATCATCCTCGAGTTCGCGAAGCCAAATTAAATATTGATGGCGGTAGTTATAAAGTTGTTTTGCATAAACATGCCTGATACTACATTCCTTCCAGATAACGCAATTACCGAAATCGAACGTCAAGAAGCTGAAATGCTGATGCGTAAGGAGCAAGCTGAACGTGAGTATAATCGAAAAGTAAATAATGCAATAGTTGCAGAAAAGAAAGCAAAAAGAGAAGCCCAACTAAAGAAGGCAAGAGACAAACGACGAAATAAAACTAACAAAATTATTATGCAAGCATTATTTAATGCTATGTTTATTTGGATAGGTTATTTAATGGTTATTAGCTTATTTAAATGGTTTATATTTCGTATACTCTAATCATTTAATTCCCCATTAGTTTTTATTCTATAAGTTCCGTCTCTTTTAAAATGCCTGGCATTAAAAATACAATCCCATATACAGGATATGTATCCGTACTTGGGTGCTTGTTGCTTGTACCAGAACCAAAAGTCTTTAATTTTTAACATCATGAGTTAATTTTATATAAAACTGGTGCTAAAATCCAGTCGTATGTAAATTTTCCTAGATGATATAACCCTGGCATACTTGCAAGAGTTGCCAAGGGTTTATATCTGGGCATGGTTTGCCATAACTTAATAAATGCATCCATGCCTACATAAACGTTTCCATTGTGTTCAACATGCAGACGTTTCATAGCAGTCTGCTTATCAACACGCCAATAATCTAAATTACAATTATTTAAATCCTGATAATCTACATCCTGGCTATGCGCCTTGTAGTGATTTATTTCTTTGCTACATATAGGACAAGACCCATTGTATAAAACTTTAGTCTTGTCTAACATAACCACTAGCATATTTTAACAATTGTTTTAAAGGCCTTGCATTGGGAGGAAAGATCTGCCTGTGTTTATCATAGGCAGGTAATTCGTTCCTATATTTTTCAGGATTACGTAATGCATCTTCTGGATTACTGCTAGCCATAATTTCTTGTGCTAAATCATGACCATGTGCCATTAGCTCATGTGGATCACGGAAGTACGTACGAATCATGTCCTGTTCTTTGCCAGATTTCTTTGCTTTTTTAAGCCCTTGCATATACCCACTGGGTAAATTTTTATATTTGTCAGCACCCATACGATCTCGCTGGGCTAGGTGTATTGTTTCGTGTGCCAGAGTTTTTAGTACACTGTCTTTAAATGACTTTGGTCCCCAATAACCAATGGTACTGTCAGGATCAATGATAACGTCAATGCTACCGTCTCCTTGTACCACTGCACTCTGTATGTACCAGTCTACTGCTTTACGGCCAGTGTCTCCTACATGCCAGTCTAAATCTAACTCTTCAGAATCACTGTAACTCTGCAATATGTCTACTAATTCTTCTACGTCATCTTTATCATTATTTTTTTTTAGAAACTCTGCATATTCAGCATTAGCATCGTCCAATATATCGCCTATGTGTGCAAGATAATCATGGTCTGGCTGTAACCGTGCTTCTGTAAGTTCATGTAGTAGCATCTATAACCCAACACCTGCCGCTTCAAGTAGTCTTGGCATTATTATCTCTGGCATTTTAATATGACTTGTATCACTACCGTATGGAACAATACTGTCCCTATATGCTTCTGCATGTGATTGTTTTTCTTCGGCATCATTTGTTCTATAAAACTTATTTGCAATAGCCATATCACCTACTATACTGTTAGGTGGTATTTTTACTATTGCTGGTTTGTAAAATGGAATTTTCTTAAGATCTTTATTTGTTAAACTATAAAACGTACTTTCCCAAGCATCAGGGTGTAGTGCATATACTCCAACACGGTCTGGAACCATATCTGCAAGTTCATCTTTACCGTCATAGTACTTAGGTAACTTTCCTAAATGTACTGCCATACCTTTTTTAATCTCAGGTTGCTTTAAGTAATATGCTAATCTACCACGTTGTGTACTTACGTCAATATCTTCGTATATACTTTCTGATAACCCACTAGCATCTACAACCCAAACCTTTGCTTCACCAAACGTATTGATAAGTCCTATTAGTCTGGTATTACCAGCAACCAGGTCCATTCCGCCATCGGGATGCTTAATAACTATAGGCATTTCAATTGTACCTGAGTCCATGGCTTTTTTAAGTCTTGCAACCTTATCCGGCTCTAGGTCATCCAATGTTTCACTGCCATCAGCACCAGTATTACCAATTTTTCTAATACTGTTTCTGTTAACTGTGAATACTTTGCCTGTTTTAGCAAGTTTCACCCAGCCTTCTTGACCTAGTTTTTCTAGGTATGGATAGCGGTTAGCCTCTTCCCATTCTACATCAAATTGTGGTTTAACGTACTTCATACTAGTATTTATTGCACATCCTGTTGATCATATAACTCAAATATATTATCTTCTTTACTAGTATGTTTAAAGTATTTAATTTCTCCTTGTTCGCATGCAGCTTGTAACATTTTAGATTTATTCCATGGACAAACCCAAAATACCTTACCCCCAGGTAACAATCCCGGCATTAAGCAATTCGTTATCCATCTTATGTATTCGTTTGCATTCCAGTTAATATCAAAATTAGTTCTCTGCATGGCTATTAAGTCATACCTTCTTTTACTGGGAAAATAAAAATTTGTACTGGATATTTCCCATCTATAGATATCAACCTGCTTGTGCAAGTTATATGACTTCTTAACATCATCAAAGAAGTTTATAACATCAGGAGGTTGATAATTGTTTTTAACAGGAAGTTCAGTTACATCAACCTTGTGACCCAGTGATGAACATATCCAGGCAAACAAACCAATACCTGCACCAACATCTAATATGCGTATTCTATCTCGTTTTACTAGATCTAATAGCTCAACGGCGTTCCATTTATTTTCCCAATGAGTATCAAACTCGTCAAAATACTTCCTAGCACTTTTTTTTCTTGTTAGCTGATAGTAATCTACTATAGTTTGAAAATTATTCAAAGGAAAAGCACTCTTTAATATCTTAGAAAATTTAATATTTGCCATGTTTAAGTTCCCTGGTTAGCAATACTTATTGGTATTATACCATTAGGGTCTTTGGGATAGAACCAACCAGCCAAACTATAGCGTGGGTGCGGAGCAATGTAACTTACTGGACTAATAAAATGCTTGTTTTGTCTGTTCCCAGTTGTATCGCTAACATCCATAAGAACTAAACGATTACCAAACGGTTCAATGCTATGTTTAATAGTCTGCTCATCTTTATTCATTAAGCATAGTTGCCCGCCCCAGTGAGATTTCCAGTCTGGGTTAAAGTAAAATATGTAGGCACACCAACGTCTGGGATCATGGTGTGGATTTAGCCATGATTCGTGATCGTATGCACTGTAACTTGGTTCGTCAGTAAACATGTTCGGAAATTCAGTAACATGTTCAGCAATATCTAAAAATGTAGTATCTGGTTTTCCTAAACTATAATCTCCGCATACTACACGACTAAATTCAATAGTTTTAGGGTAATCATTTTCTATAAAATCTTCTTCTTTAAGCAACCATTTAGCTTTGTGCCAGTAACCAAAAGTCTGTAAAGCAACATTTTTGTGGTAACTTTTGTAACCTGCTAAGTCTATAGTGTTAGCTTTTTC
>Ga0163179_10002732_pt1 | contig 12142 bp, 11 predicted proteins | sample AtlANTMetagenome_FD_109643 | JGI IMG/M metagenome (GOLD analysis project Ga0163179, IMG submission 109643) | Marine eukaryotic phytoplankton communities from the Atlantic Ocean - Atlantic ANT 2 Metagenome | ecosystem: Environmental > Aquatic > Marine > Oceanic | place: North Atlantic Ocean...
CATTACAAAACTTTTGCATCAGGAATAAGTGCACCTGGTAGAAATTTTATTTTTTCCACACAATATCACTTTTAAGACTCTTTTCTAATAGAGCTTCCAGCTGAAGCAATGGTATAGCTTTTTTTTCACCTGGAGCATATAAGTACGTGTAAACCAGGGGGCCGCTGTCAAAAAAATAAGCTTGAAATATTCCGCCCATAAAATCATTTTCCATTCTCCAAAGGGATTGAATTTTAATATACTGCTGACCCCAAGAGGTATTAATAGCCGTGGGGGCTGATCTATCTAGCACCATATATGAGTGTGGAAGTGGCCCTGAAATGTGTTCAGAAATAATGCTATCCACAGCATCGTATGCCCTATCCAAAAAATAAGGCAGGTCACGTGGTAAATCTATCGAAACATATTGTAATTTGAGAAAATAAGCATGGTGAAAAGAGTGTGAATTTGCAATTACTAATCCCTGGCTGATTTTAGGTGTTTCTCGCCTTAGCCAAGTTATATTAGAGTCTTCATATGCAATGAAAAAATCTTTAGGCACATTTATGCTTAATCCATGACGCTCATCGATTTGGTTCAAAAGAGTTTCATTTGCGTGCTTTTTAAACTTTTGGGCTAACCTTTCTGTTTCTATTTTCTTGATTTTTGTGACCACACCCAATATTTCATTCTCTTTTTCTATTAAATCTTCCACAGAAGAAAGCTGAATTAGAATAGCCAATTGGTTTTCTGCAAATAAATCATGTTTGAATTGAATTGCGAAAGTGTCTGATTTTTCTATAAAAAGTAAGTTTTGGTGGCGCTGTAGAATACCTCTAAATTTTTCTGAATCCACCTCCATTATAGATAATAATTTTTCTGGCTGTGGAGAGGGTCCAAGTTCAATCCCGATAATTGTTTTTAGTTTATTATATAAATCATCATCAAAGTCATTATTGTTTTTAACCACAACTAATTCTAGTGGGTCGCCAATTGATTCTGGCAAATTACTTGAGCTATCACCCGATTCTGAAAGCCCTAGCCAACAAAGCCCAAACAGCGTAACTATAATAATAATAATATATAATTGTGTTTTTATCAAATTCAATTATTTAATAATTCTGTAAATATAAAGTCGTTGCCCTTGTTTTATTTTACTATTTTTTAAGTCATTCCAAAGCATAATGTCTTTGATTTTGCAATCATATTTATTTGCAATTTTCCCTAAATAATCCCCTCTCTTTACAACATACTTTAGCTTTTCTATATCACTAAAGGTTGGATATGTAACTTTTTCCACCGAATCAAATCTTGCTAACTCTTTATAAATACTGTCCTTGTTATTAATAAATTCTGCCCATTTATAATTGGGCAATATAAGTGGGAATTTTTCATTTTCAACATACGGAATAAGTTGTAGTTTATATGTCGGGTTTAAGCCTGCTAATAGTACACTATCTATAGACATGACGGCAGCTAAGTGTGGCAGGTTCACACGTTCGTTCAAATGCACAGAATCTATTCGATGCCTTTGAATAATTAGTTCTTTATCGCCGACGATACCATAATCTTGTGCAAAATTCATCACATATACCGCTGCTATAAATGCTGGAATATAATTTTGGGTTTCCTTTGGTAGGAATGGTCTAATTTCCCAATAATTTAATTTCCCGCCTGCTCGCCTCATAGATTTAGTTACATTTCGACGACCCGCATTATATGAAGCAATTGCAAGTTCCCAATTATTAAAGACCCTATAAGACTTTGTAAAATATTCACATGCTGCTTCTGTAGATTTATAAATGTCTTTTCGCTCATCTAAATATGAATTTACCCGTAATCCATGCTCTTTTGCTGTTGGATACATAAATTGCCACAAACCAATTGCGCCAGCTGGAGATTTCGCATTCGGATTTAAGGAAGATTCAATAATAGGTATGTATTTTAATTCTAAAGGTAAATCGTGCTTGTCTAAATATGCTTCAAAAATTGGAAAATAATATTCTGCTAGTGTCAATAGTGTGCTCACTTGTTCAGGACGCTTAAATAAATAGAACTTTATATGCTGACCAATCTCTTTTGTATATCTTATATCTAATGGGGTAAGTTGATTTAATGAATCTAATTGAGATTGTATTTTTTGTGCATCAAAACTGTTGTTTTGTATAGGCTTTTGGGATTCAATATTAATATCTAATAAAAAATCATACTTTAAAATAGTGTCTTTTTCAAAAAACAGAACCTCCTTGTCTTCTTGCGAAAAACAAGAAAACATAAAAATCAAAACAGATGTTAAAATTCTATTTTTCATTATATATTTAGTTGCTTATTATTTCGTTGGCACAGCCCAACAAATCAGATTCCGAAAAGAATTTACCTATTAATTGTGCGGATGCAAAAAAGCCATTTTCAACTTCCCCTATTGGAAAAGAAACTGCAGGATGCCCAGATAAATTGGCAATTACAGTAAAAACATCTTCATAATATAGTTGTGTTGGATTAATATTTTTCTGCCCAATTTTAAATGGCAAATTAGGTGTTGTTGGTATTAAAATATAATCATTCTCTAACAAAATTGATTTTACTTGTACTTGAATTAACTTCCGGATTTGTTGAGCTTTTGTATAATATGCATCATAATATCCTGCACTTAAAACATATGTTCCTAGTAGTATTCTTCTTTGAACTTCTTTGCCAAATCCCTCTGTTCTTGATGTGCTAATTAATTCATCTATCCCCTTCGATTCTGTTTGATGGCCATATTTAATTCCATCATAACGAGAAAGGTTAGAGGATGCTTCTGCGGTTGTTAATATATAATAAGTTGGCACAAGGTGTTCTAATAGTGGCAAATCAATGTATTTAATTGTGTGGCCCTTTTCCTCTAACTTTCTTATTGTTTTTTTAAACTTGGATTTGATGGATTTATTGAGACCGCTGAAATTTAAAACCTCTTTAAAAACTGCAAAGGTTTTTTTCTTTTCACAGTCAAATACTTCTAAATTCATCTTTTCACCAATACAGGTACTATCATACTGGTCTGTGCCTGAAATCACACTCATAACTGCACAGATATCTTCTGTAGATTTGGCAAGAGGCCCTATCTGATCAAAGGATGATGCAAATGCGATTAAGCCGTGTCTGGAAACTAATCCATATGTTGGTTTAAGCCCCATTACCCCACAAAAAGCAGCCGGCTGCCTGATTGACCCCCCCGTATCTGTGCCAAGTGTTAATTGACAAAGATTTGCCTTTACAGCTGCAGCAGAGGCCCCAGAAGATCCACCTGGAACATATAGTTGATTAATTGGGTTTTTAGTTGGACCATATATGGAGTTTTCATTACTTGATCCCATTGCAAACTCATCACAATTTAATCTTCCCAAGATAATAGCATCTTCTTGGATCAATCGATCAACCACTGTAGCAGAATATGAAGATCTGAAGGTCTTTAACATTTTAGATGCCGCAGATGAGTGATGATTTTTATAACAAATATTGTCCTTGAGGCCCACAATCAAACCAGCCAACTTACCAGCAGTTTGATTCTTTATTTTTTTATCAATTTTAATAGCTTGTTCCAGTGCCTCCGACTCATATACTTCAACATAAGCATTAATGTCACTATGTTTGGAGATGTTGGCGAGGTAGCCCTCAACCAGTTCATGGCAAGAAATATTCCTGGCCGTAATCTCTTCTTGAATTTCTTTTAAAGAAACATAATTTTTCAAAATCAACTATGCTTTATTACTCTTTGTTATGCTCTTTACCGCTTGAAGACTCTTCACCTGAATCATCTTTTGTGGCTTTTTTAAATTCTTTGATTCCTCCTCCTAATCCCTTCATTAATTCCGGGATTTTTCTTCCACCAAATAAAAGCAAAATGGCTAGCCCAATAATAATCCATTCTGTCCCTGATGACATGCCGAAAATTGCGAAAGTTAAAAACACTGTATTCATACTAAAAATATTTTACTATAAATGTACAAAGATTTTTAATAGCTTGAAAGCCAATTTTTAGGATTTAATTTTTCTCGCGATTTCCAAATTTGAAAACCCAACACATTTCTTTTTTTACTAGTTGTATTATAAATTGACCCCAATCTCTGCTTGGTTTTTATTTTCTGCCCTTTTTGCACATTCACATCATATAAATTAGAATAAACAGAAAAATACTCTCCATGGCGAATAATCAAAACCTTGTGCCCATTGGGCAATATAATAATTTTTGAAACCTCACCATCAAATACGGATCTTACCTCACTAGTTGTGGTTGCAATTTCTATTCCATTGTTCATAATAGTAATCCCGGATAAAACAGGGTGTGGTGACTCACCAAACTTAGTAATAACAGTGCCCTTTTCAGTTGGCCACGGCAAACGCCCTTTATTAGATCCAAAATTACTTGATATTAGTTTTAATTCTGCGGTTAGGCCATCTTCTTTGTTTTTTTCCCTGGCAAGGATTGATAAAATTTCATTAGATATTTTTTTCTTCTCTAGCTCTTTAACGGAGAGTGCCTGTAATAATGAATCTTCTTTACTTTTTAAAGCATCTACTGTTGACTCTTTCGAATTCTTTGTTTCCCATAATAATTTGATTTCTGTTTTTTTATTTTGTTGCAACTTTCTTTGTTCAAGTTTTTTCACCACTAATAGCTGTCTTTTATTTTCTACATCTATCTTCACCCCCTGTATTGATTTATGTTTTTCTCTTCTATCCTGTTCCATTGTTCTAAAATAATAGAATCGCCTAACTAATTGGTTGAAGTCTTTGGATGAAAAAAAGAATAAAAGCCTATTATAGGTAATTGACAAATGGTGTGTTTTTTGAATTAGAGTAGAATAATTTTTTTTTAATAATTCTAACTGTAGAATAATATTTTCTAATTCTTGCTCTATTTTTTTTTCCTGTGATTTTAAAACACTTAACTCTTGATCTAATAAACTTAATATACCTTCTTTAACGCTAATTTGTTTATTCACAATTTGCAAGGACTCAAGGGTGTATTTTTGTGTTGATTGAGTTTCTTTTAAATTACTTGTAAGCGCTTTTGATTCTTCTATCAGTTTTTCTTTTTGTTTTAATAATTGATTATAATTTTGAGAGCAGAGAATACTTGTGCAAAAAAGAGTAAACAGGAAGATGTGTGTGTAGTTGAACTGGGGGATCATATATATTAGAATAAATTAACCGATTTATACTCTATATTTATTTCATCTATATTCTCTAAAGATGTCTCTTTCTGTATATTTTTTATAATTATTTTTTGAGGCAAAAACAAACTATCTTTTCCCCATTTTTCGACGAAAATGTAATTCGTAAAAAAACAATTTTTATATGGATTTCTATATTGTATTGTGTCCTCCTTAAATTTCTTTTTTAAAAATGATTTTTGAAACCCCTTTATATTAATATAATTAGGCCTTTTAAATACAATAGAATCATGTTGTTTTGTGTATTTATTTTGAAAAAAAGCTTGTTCTTTTGTTAATGTTAGTTTTCCTAACTCAACACCTAAAAATGGATAAATAGAAGCAGTAATGGTATCAGAAGAAATTTTAATTTTAGTTTTAATTTTAGATGAACTGGGAAATAAATTATTGGATTCAATATTTGCATGAATGAGTATCGTATTAGTGGTTTTTATTGATTTTTTTGAGTTTATTTTAAAAACACCACACCCAGAAACAAATAATAAAATAACAACTATATATTTATTCATGTGCTTTGATTTTATCTTTTACAAGCAAATCATCTGGGTTGATCGATAACGATTTTTTCCACTGCACCACAGCATCATTAACAAGGCCCAGCTTCTCTAAAATATCTCCATAGTGATCAAACAGTGTCGCACTATTTTTTTGTAAATCAATAGCCTTCATAATTTGTGTTTTAGCTAAACCATATTCCTCCAGTTTATATAATACCCAGGCATATGTGTCTAGGAATGATGCGGTGGGATTGTCAGCTGTTAATTCATTGCATTTAACAATCATCTCCTTCGCAATATTTAAATTTTCACCACGAAGTGCTAAATAATAGCTATAGTTATTTAATACGTATATGTTTTTTTCATTATATATAAGCGCTGTATTGTATGCGTCGTCTGACTGCAAGTGGCTTTCCAGCTTATGATAACTATCTCCTATTAAAGAGAATACTTCTGACTTAAATAATGGGTCATCAATAATAAATTCTTGACCCATTAACAAGGATTCAATAGTTTCATTATATTCTTTTTTATTGAAATGAGACAGCCCCTTATAGTAATACAACCTGGCATTATATGGATACCTGTCTACGGCTAGATTTATGGTCTTTAGAGCTAGATCAAACTCTTTTTTGAAAAAATATATTTCTATTAATTTAGTGTAGACATATTCATCTTTTATTAATCCTGAGTTTAATGAACGATTGTAATATGGTATTGCCCGATCATATTGCTCGTCTTTTCCATAGATGTCTGCTAAAATTAAATTAAAAATCGGCTCATCTGGATATAATTTTATTGCTTTTTCTGCAATTAATTGAAATGATGCATGTGCCGAAATATTGTTGTCAACTAATAGTTTATAGAAAATATCTTTTTTTGTTTCTATATTAATAATTGGGTTGTCAACAATCCTTAACAGATATGCTTCTTGATTAAAAATGTCTTTTTTATTTGCATAAATTTTATATAAAGCAATGATGGCTGTGGGGTTATTTTTATCTATAGCTAGTAAATTATTGTATGCAGAAATTGCCTTCTCATATTTACTAAAATGCAAATACACTGAAGCTAGTTCTGATAAAAACCGTTGATCATTTGGGTGTTTTTTTAATAAATTAAGTATCGTTTTTTCAGCTTTTTCAAAATTATTCTGATCTAAAAAAATATTTTTTAACTCTATTGACAAATCATTTGATTCTCCTAATCGGGATCCCGTTTTTTTAATAAACTTAATGGCCCTCTTATGTAGGTTTAGCTCTCTTAAAACTTGTATTTTTTGAAAATAGTAAATTAGGTTTTCAGGCTCAATTTCAATAAGATTAGAATATACATCAAGTTGTTGTTCTAGTTTATTTTGCATAATATATATATCAAGCAACAAATAATAATACCATCTATTTTGAGAATCTAAATCTATGGCTCGTTTTATGTAATACTCAGCATTGTCCCATTCTTTGAAATAAAAATAAAGTTTTGCGATTTCATTATAAGCCGAAGACTCTTCTGGGTTTAAGGCGGTACATTTTTCATACAACATTAAGGACTGATCATACTCCTCTAAAATTTTATACTTTTCAGCATCAAAATAAAACTGAAGATATTGTTTTTCGTTTTTATCAATCTGATTAATGAGCTCCTGCTGTTGAGCATTAGAAATTAAAAATGACCCAAAAGCTATATATATGTATATGTTTATATTTTTCATTCTCTCTTTCATTTGAAAGTACAATAATCTCCAATATTTACACAGCTGAAATTATTATCATATTTCACATGACTCCCTATTATAGATGATTGAAACACTCCTTTAATTATTTCCGAGTTTTTTTGAATGATACTATCCTTAATTTTAGAAGATTTAATAACGGTTCCTGCTCCAACGCTAACATTTGGACCCAACACAGAGTTTTCTATTTGTGCTGTGGGAGCAATGTAGCAGGGTTCATGGATGGTTGTGTTAGAAAACTGTCTTTTTTGTAACAATTCCTGTTTTAATATTTCTGCGTGTGATGCTAATAAATTATTTGGATTTCCAAAATCTAACCAACTTTTAATTCTATTAATTGAAAATTGGAAATTTTTGTTTTTTAAATTTTCTAATGCTGTTGTAATTTGATATTCTCCATTTAAAATAATATTATTTTTTAATAAGTTTTCAATTTCTTTTTTTAAATCTGCACCATCTTTAAAGTAATAAACTCCAACAATCGCTAAATTAGATGTCGGGTTTTGGGGTTTTTCTATAAAATCTGTAATGTGTCCCGCATTATTTAATTTAACCACTCCAAATGCACTGGGGTCCTCAACTTCTTTAACAAGAATACAGGCATCTGATTCAACATCAAAGTCTAAATTTGTATCAAATATGGTGTCCGAAAAAGCGATCAGGGTTGGTCCATTAAGCATGTTGTTCGCGCAATATATTGCATGTGCTGTTCCCTTGGCTTCCCCCTGATAAAAAACTTCATGTTCAATGTTTTTTGTGCTTAATAAATTCTTTAACATACTTTCAATATTTTGATCCGGTCTTTCAATAACAAACCCTATTTTTTGAATATTAATAGTTGATTTTTGAACAACTAAGTCTATTATTCTTTCAATAATTGATTTTCCCGCGATCTCTATTAATGGCTTTGGGGTGGATAGTGTTTGTGGCCGCAGCCTCGTTCCCTTCCCCGCCATAGGAATAATTACATTCATGTTGTTATTTTTTACCCGTACTACCAAACCCTCCGGTTCCCCTCTGCGTTGTTGTTAGTTGATCAATATTATCCCAATTAATCTTTTCCACTTTGGCCAAAACTAACTGAGCAATTCTATCTCCATTTTGAATCTTAAATGTGTCCTCAGAATGATTTACCAATATAACTAAAATTTCACCCCTATAGTCTGAATCAATCGTTCCGGGCGAATTTAATACCGTAATTCCATGTTTTAATGCTAGCCCACTTCTGGGCCTAACTTGAATTTCAAAACCGATTGGAATTTCTAAAAAAACTCCAGTTGGAACAGTAATCCTATCTCTTGATTTTAATAAAATATCTTGTTCAAGATTTGCGCAAATATCTACACCAGAAGACCCTGGTGTTTTGTATAGTGGTGTTTTATGTTTTGAATTATTAATAATACCTATTCTCATACTAAATATATTACTTTATTGTTGTTGGCTTAAACAGTTTCTTAATCTGTGAATACATAAATATAATGTATAGTATAAATAAAACCGTATTATCAATTTGAATATTATTATACATCTTAACATCTATAAATGTACTAAATAAAACGATTCCCAAGGCAAGAGCAAAATATATGAGAATTGATTTAATTTTATATGGTATTTTGAAGTGAATCTGGCCAAAATAAAATGAAATAATCATCATTGATCCATAGCACACTAAGGTCGTCCAAGCTGAAGCCATGTACCCATATGTGGGAATAAACATAGTATTTAAAACTATTGTTAATAAGGCACCAATCATTGATATTATGGCTGCATATCTTGTTTTATTTGTGACTTTATACCAAACAGATAGATTATAGTAGACTCCTAAACATATGTTTGCCATTAATACTATTGGTATAATAGAAAGTCCCTTGTGGTATTCCTGAGCTGGAATAATAAATTTAATCACGTCAATATATAAAACCACGAATAGAAAAATAAAAAGTGCAACTAAAACAAAAATTTGCATCATTAAAGAATAAATAATTTTTGAATTTGGTTTCTTAAACTGACTGAAGAAAAATGGTTCCGCTGCAAACCTATATGCTTGAACAAATAAAGTCATAAAAATAGTTAGTTTATAACACGCGGAATAAATTCCTAATTGGTTCATTGCTATTGCGGTGCCGTATTTTGGTTGTAATAAGTATTTTAATAATAATTTATCTATGGTCTCATTAATAATAAATGCTAAGCCCGCAATTAATATTGGCCAAGAATAGCGAATCATTCGCTTAAATATGAAAAAATCTGGCTTAGATATATTCGCTTTTATTTCTGGCAAAAGCATTAATAGAGAGGCAATACTTGCAATTAGATTTGAAATAAACACATATCCCACTGAAATAGATGGATTATAAATACTGTTAACAAATTCAAGCATAAAACCATTCTCTTGGAAATACGGACAAAGTAGGAAAAAAAATAAATTGAAAAATATATTTATAGCAATATTGAGAGTTTTAATAGAAGCAAATTTTATGGCCTTATTTTGTTGCCGCAATAATGCAAATGGAATAACCGAAATAAGATCTAGACAAATTATAAAAAGAAAATACAAAACAAATTGAGGGTGATTTCCATAACCAATAGTATTTGCAATATTTTGACAAAAACAAAGGCCTAAAACAACTATAATGAAAGCATTAATAAATAAAAATGTAAATGACGAAGAAAATACTTTAGACACAGAATCACTAGAGTGTTGGTCAACAATATTTTTATCCTTAACAAATCTAAAAAATCCGGTTTCCATCCCAAATGAACCAATTACCATAAATAAAGCAGCATATGCATACATTTCTGCAACGATGGCATATTCTGATGGCATAAATAAAATAGTATAGAGCGGGACTAAAAAAAAATTCAAAATCCGTGCAACTACGCTACTAAACCCATATATTAAAGTTTGATTAAAAAGTTGTTTTATTTCACTCATTTAATTAAAATTCGGTTTTCTTTTTTGAAGAAATGCATTCACACCCTCTTTAAAGTTGTTTGTTTCAAACAATGAGCCAAACTCTCTGCTTTCAATATCATCACCATCATTTAAAAAACAACTATTAATAGATTTTATTGCCGAACTTAATGCTTCTGGAGAAGTTGTGTGGAATAGTGTGCATATTTTTAAACATTTTTCTAATAAATCCTGTTGTGGAACCACGTGATTCACCAAACCAATTCTATGAGCCTCTTCAGCATTAATCATCTTTGCAGTTAATATCATTTCCATTGCAAGATTAACACCTATAATTTGAGGCAATTTCTGTGTTCCACTATATCCTGGTATTAGGCCCAAGGAGCACTCTGGCAAGCCCAATCTGGTAGAAGAGCTTGCAACTCTAATGTGTGTAGAGAGTGCTAATTCTAGCCCCCCACCCAAAGCATAACCATTAATTGCAGATAAAACAGGTTTAGAAAAGTGCGATATTTTATTAAATAATTTTATTTTTCCACTTTTACTTAATTCAATAGCGCGTTCTTTTGTGAAATTTTGAAATTCCTTAATGTCTGCCCCCGCCACAAATGCCTTATCACCAACTCCTGTTATAATTACTGATCGTATTGATCGCTCCTGTTCAATATCATCTAGCTTATTTGATAAATCTGTTATTACCTGATTATTTAACGCGTTTAATTGTGTTGGCCTGTTAATTTCAATAATAGCTGTTTTATATTCTTGGTTTTCTATATAATTAATCATATTTATTATTTTATGTTTATTTAATTTTTTTCTAGTGGAATAGAAACCTCAAAAGTCGTTCCCTCTGAATCAGTTAAATATGTAATCCTTCCACCAAAATCATCTATTATTCTTTTGACCATGGCGAGACCTAATCCCGTTCCACTATTTTTTGTTGTAAAGTTAGGTTCAAAAATTTTATCCCTTATATTTTTTGGTATACCCGTCCCATTATCCTTTACAAGGATAACACAGTAATTTATTTTTGTTTTTATCTCAACAATAACTTTTATTGGAACCCCCTCTCTTTGTGATTGTAAAGCATTTTGAATCAAATTATTTAAAACTCGCGTTAAATGGGTTTTATCAACATAAACCTTAATAGGGTTGTTCGAATTTATTTCCGCAACAAGCTGCACATTATTGTTTTTAAAAATATGTATAACGGCTTTAACGGCTTCTATTATAGAAACAGATTCAAGGTTTTGTGTGTTAAGGCTGGCAAAATCTGAAAAAGCATTTGCAATCCTGTTTAATGTATCTATTTGCTGAATCATGGTCTTAGAAAATTCTTTTAATTTGTCTTCCCATTCGTCAGAATACAACCCGGCGCCTTTACCATCATCAAAAGATTTTTTTAAATACTGGACGCTCAGCCTCATTGGGGTTAGTGGATTTTTAACCTCATGAGCAATTTGTTTGGCCATTTTTTTCCAGGCTCCCTCTTTTTCACTTTTTATTAATTGTTGTGTTCTGATGTCTAACTCCTGTATTAACTTATTATAACTAGATATAAGTTGTCCTATTTCATCTTGGACAGGCCATATTAATGGCTTTATGGATTTCATGTTTGTATAGGAAAGGTGTTTCGACATCGACCTTAGGGGGGCCGTGACTTGCTTTAATAATATGTAGGCAAACAGACTGGCAAATAATAATAAAAACACATATATCTTAATGAATTTTTTAATTTGTGTATTTGTTTTTATTACAATCTCGTTTTTTGTGCTTTTATCATAAATAACATCTAAAACACAAAATG
>Ga0163179_10002733_pt1 | contig 12142 bp, 7 predicted proteins | sample AtlANTMetagenome_FD_109643 | JGI IMG/M metagenome (GOLD analysis project Ga0163179, IMG submission 109643) | Marine eukaryotic phytoplankton communities from the Atlantic Ocean - Atlantic ANT 2 Metagenome | ecosystem: Environmental > Aquatic > Marine > Oceanic | place: North Atlantic Ocean...
ATCAACCCGGATATCAAGTCCCTGTTTGATGAATTCATCAAGATTGTGGGCCTGATCATGGGTATGCTGGGCGGGCTTTTCCTGCTCGGGGTCTTGAGCAGAAGGGCCAATGCCACCGGGGCACTGATTGGTTGCGCCGGGGGCGTGGCAGTGGTGTTCTGGGTCTGGAAAGGCACCGATGTGGCCGCTTATTTCTATCCCTTTGTCTCCGTCGCTAGCTGCTTTGTCATCGGGCTTGTTGCAAGCTATATATTCTCCGGGCGCAGTAATACGGATGGACTCACCGTGCATTCACTGCGCCGGCAGGGAGCAGATTCTTCCGGGGATTAAACGCGTGGAGTCGGGGGTGTTTTTGTTTCACACCGCGAAATACGCGCTATGTTTTCAGTAATATAATGGGCGGGAAACAATCAATATGGTCCCGGATGTTTTCCTGGAAAGGTCAGGTGGAACGGGGTTTTTATATCATTTCCGGGCTGTTGCTTTTCATCATCAAGTGGAACATCGACCGTCTGCTGGGGGCTTATTTCTTTGATGCCAAGTGGATGCCTTACCAATACCTGTTCCCAGGGACGGAGTTTGCCGGTATTATATTGGAGCTGAAGCGGGAGGCGTTCCTGCTGTTGTTGCTGGGTACTGCCCTGCCGTTTATCTACGTGGGCGTGATCCTCACTGTGAAGCGGCTTCGCTCCATTGGTATACCCACCTTTCTCGCGGTTCTGTTCTTTGTACCATTTATCAACCTGCTTTTCTTTGCTGTGTTATCATGCCTGCCGGGTAGGGAGGAGTCGAAAACTTCACGGGAAGTTGACCCGCCGCCTTTTCTTAAGCGCTTGGTGCCCCGCGCACCCCGGGCCAATTTTTTCTTCTCCATCTGGGTATCGGTCCTGTTGTGTCTGCTGCTCTTGTTGCTATGTGTGCAGTTGATCGGCAGTTATGGATGGGGGTTGTTCGTGGGCATTCCCTTTGTGCTGGGCATGTCCTCGGTCCTTTTCCACTGTATCCATGAGCGCCGTTCTTTCGGCAAATGCATGGCGGTATCCAGCTCGGCTTGCGCCCTGTGTGGAGCATGTATTCTACTGTTTGCCCTAGAGGGACTCATTTGCCTCGTCATGGCAATGGGTTTGACTGTGCCTCTTGCCATTCTTGGAGGTGTTGTTGCTTATTTCATGCAGTCCAGTTATTATTCCAATCGGGTAACGCCTGTTCTTCTTGTTACCCTTTTGCCATTGATGGGTTTTGAGAAGGTCAAGGCACCGGACCCTGTTCCATTCGAGGTGACATCGACCGTAGAAATTGATGCCCCTGTGGAGGTCGTATGGCAGAATGTGGTTTCTTTTAGTGAGCTGCCGCCTATAGAGGACTGGTTGTTCCAAACAGGTATTGCTTACCCAATTCGTGCCGAAATCGAGGGATCCGGGGTGGGCGCGGTAAGGCATTGTGTGTTTTCAACCGGTGCCTTTGTGGAACCGATTACGATCTGGGATGAGCCGCGGCACCTGAGATTTGATGTCACACAGATGCCCGAACCGATGGAGGAATGGACCTTTTATGACCATGTGCATCCCCCTCATCTCGAGGGTTACTTTCGAACGACCCAAGGGGAATTTCGCCTTGAACCCCTGCCGGGCGGGCGGACACGCCTGCGCGGCACGACCTGGTATGAGAATGACTTGTGGCCTGCCAATTACTGGAAGTTATGGTCTGATCTGTTGATTCACCGTATTCACTTGCGGGTTTTAAAGCACGTGAGCAACCTTTCAGAGACTGATGCTTCCGGTCATCATAAGGATTAATATATATTGATAAGGATGGTTATGAGCGACGATCCTTATGCTATTTTTGGTTACGAGAAATTAGAATAGTTAATGAGCTCTTTTAATTCCATGACTTGTTTTTTTTCGGTGAAAGCCATCCGGTGCATTGTTCTGGGAGCTCTGGGAGTATGCCTGTTATGGGAAAAGATATCCGCAGAAGGTACGGCATATCGGGCTTCTTATTACAAGGATGGTCAGATTCATGTTAATACTCTGGGGTCTCCTGAAGGAGAAGCGCTGACAACCGGGCACTGGGACTTCAAGCCGTCATGGTCCAAGCATGGGGACATGTTGGTTTTCTTTCGCCGGGTAAAGAACCATCCTGAGGTGGGAAAGTGGAAAACAGCAATTTGTATCATTAATGTGGATGGCACGGGATTTCACAGGTTGACTGACGGGACACATACCGATTTCAACCAGACGTGGACGAGGGACGGTTCCAATACCCCCATCTGGAACCGTAAAAACCCGGCAACGGGGGCGTACCGCGTGATGGCGGGCAAGGTCGGGGGCAGCCCCGGTGAAGAAAGGTCCCTGACTGGTAAACAATACCATACCTGGGCTTACACGTGCCTGAAGGATGGAAGGATACTGGTGGGAAGTACGCACCCGAAGTATGGGCGTGGTTATTTTCTGATGAAGGCCAATGCAACTGGTGCACCTCATTTTGAACCCATCGATTGTGCTCTGACTAAAAAAGGGATTTTGGACCGGGTCAGTCTTTCACCCAGCGAGCAGAAGGTTTGCTTTGAATACCAGGAAGGATTCAAGCGTAGGGTACCGGGGCGAACACTTTATGTTGCGGACTTTGACGTGAAGAAGCGCATTGTGTCCAATGCCAGACCCTTTGCCAATCAAGAAGGGAAGTCTATTTGGTATGCCTATCCTCGATGGACGAAAGACGAGAAAGCCATTGTCTACCATGCAGGAGGTAGTCTTTACCTTTATACATTAGAGAATAAAAAAACCGCCAAGATATCGAAGGAAGCAGGGGCGGATTACCGATATCCGCATGGGGAAGCCACGCCAAAGTAAAATAGAGTATAAGGATTTCACCCTACGATTGAGTGGTAAATACCCCGTTGAAGTTTTTCTTTATGCCCCATATTCTTGTGTGTCAGAGGAATGGAAGCCATTAACAAACGGAAAGCGGGTATGAAGGGCATCCCGTGGGAAATATCTGAATAGGAAGTCCACGTCATGAGGTTCGCTGTTTTCTCTTTGGTTTATACTTTTTGCCTTGGCGAATTATTGCTTGCACGAGTGCATGTGCCTGGTGTTGATGCGAGCAGTCTCGGGGATGTTTTAAAGGGGCGTGTTCTGATCGAGGAACTCAACTGCGTGGCGTGTCACCAGTCTCCAGTCGTTCAGTCTGCGTCACGTAAGTCTCCACGCCTTGCTCTCGCCGGTAGTCGCATAAACCCGGATTATCTGAAGGCGTTTATCAAAGACCCACATCGTGTTAAGCCGGGCACTCTGATGCCGGATTTACTTTTTAATTTGGCCCCTGATCAGAAAGAAGAGGTTGCCGATGCGATTACCCATTATTTAGTTTCGCTAAACAAGGGGGAAGATTTTGCGCTCAGGGCACCAGATGGGGTTGCCGCTGAGTTTGGTGAGAAGATTTTTCACTCTGTGGGCTGCGTGGCATGCCATGCACCAAGAGATCCCGACGGCAAGGAGTTACTTTCCGAGAGTTCCGTTCCTCTTGGAGCTCTTGAAAAGAAATATTCCTTTAAGTCGCTAAGTGAATTCTTGCGGCGCCCTCATTCGGTTCGGCCTTCTGGGCGCATGCCTGATTTGCGACTTCAGGGGCAAGAGATTGATCGCATTACTCATTACCTTTTGCGTGACACAAGAGTGGCTGGAAATCTTTCTTATACGACTTGGCGAGGTAAAGTATGGGAAGGTCTCAAGGGTGACGTGCAAAAGGAAAAAGGTGGGCATGTTGACGACTTTACGCTCGAGAAGATCGGGCGTATCCACCATCAGACCGCAGTTGAATACAGAGGCTTCCTCAAACTCAAAAATTCTGGAAAATACACATTTTATCTTGAGTTCAATGGCGGGAGCCTTGAATTCAATGGCAAACAGGTAGCCTCTCAGGATCCAAGCAATCGCAGGGGAATCAAGAAGATGCAGGTGCAGGTGAGCCTGAATGAGGGGTGGAACCCAATGGTGCTGACTTATTTTCATACTGGGCGCGATCCTCGTCTCCTGATTGAGATGCAAGGACCCGGGTTCCCAAGAAGCCCAATCCCATCGGCTATGTTGTCGACTTCCAATCAACCGATTGCAGAAGTGAAGGCACTAGAGAGTGATCCTGATCTTGCTCAAAAAGGGCGGGAGCATTTTGTAAGGCTTGGATGTGTCCAATGTCATGATGATATCAAGGCTGATAAGAGGCAATATTCGCTAATGGCTAGCCTCGATGTCGAAGAGGGGTGTCTGTCAGATAAAAAATTGACACCCAGATTTGATCTGGACGACGTGCAGAAATCTCTTATCCGGGTTGCGTTGACGAAGGTGCAGGATGGCAGATTCAGTGATCGCCAGACATTGGACAAGACCTTGGTTGCCATGAACTGCATTGCCTGCCATGAGCGTAAGGGCCTGGGTGGCATTTCTCCAGATCGTGATGCTTACTTTACGGGAACCCGCGAAGCTTTGGGTAATCAGGGAAGGATTCCACCTCCCCTGACGCATGTCGGTGCTAAGCTGACTCGCTCATGGTTGACCGAGGTGCTACTGCACGGTGGTCGGCAGCGTGAATATCTTAATACGCGAATGCCTATTTTTGGTGAGCAGAATGTGGCGCACCTCGTTGATCGGTTTGAGAAAATCGATCAGCTCGAGCAGGTTGAATACCCAAAAATATCCAATATCAGAGAATCGAAGACGGCGGGTTACGAAATGCTTGGTTCTGCGGGGTTGAGCTGTATTGCCTGCCATGACTTCAATGGCCAAAGGTCGGGTGGTGCCGGTGCCTTGGACATTGTTTATGCCACCGAGCGGCTCAGAAAAAACTGGTTTCATCTCTATATGCGCCAGCCTTCAAGGTTCCATCCAACCGTGATTATGCCCAGTTATTGGCCTGGAGGGCAACCGGTGCGCAGGGAAGTGCTGGGTGGGGACACTAATCGACAAATTGAGGCACTGTGGGATTATCTCTCGGATGGTCCCCGCGCGAAGCCTCCCAAGGGACTTTCGCGGCAGTCCAGACATTTACGGGTGGCCGATGAAACACTGATGTGCAGGGGGCGAGGAACTGCTGGTTATAGGGGAATTGGTGTTGGTTATCCTGAGCGAATCAGCTTGGCCTTTGATTCTGAACAGATGGCGCTACGACAACTTTGGAAGGGGGACTTTGCCAGCATCAACCATGGAAGTTTTCATGCTCGTGGTGGTGATCGTATTAACTTACCCGAAGGCATTCCCTTTCATCGTCCCACATCAATGGATGCCCCTTGGCCTTACAAGGGAAAGACCAATTATCTTTTCCCACAAGATCATGGATATCAGTATCGTGGATACTTTCTCAATGAAGAAAAGAGACCAACTTTCATGTATCGCTATGGTGCAATCTCCGTCGAAGATTATTTTGAAGATATTGCCGGGAATCAGTTGGGCGCGTTTTTTCGGCGGACGCTGACTTTTACAGCGCCGGAATCACAGCCCCCATTTTTCTTCCGTCTTGCTTCCGGTAAACAGGTTATAGCCACCGATGCCGGGCAGTGGCAAATCGACCGGTTAAAACTGAATATTCAGCAACACAGTAGAGTGCGAGTCCGGGAAGGTGACATTAAGGACTTGCTTCTGGAGTTGACCTTACCCAAGGGAAAAACTGTATTAAAACTTGAGTACCGATGGTGAGCATATCTTGCAAAAATAAATTATCGTTTGTCTTTGGGGTGTTTCTTAAGGGTGGTCTACTTGGCTTCATGGCTTTTCCATTGGCGGGTTTTGCTGAGGACTTGGGTGCCATGTGGGGAACAGGAGAAGCTGAAGCGGAGTATTACCGTATTGTGGATGTGCCAATTCCACCTGAAGTGCCCATGCATCCGGGAAGTTTTGATATCCTACCAGATGGTCGGCTGGCAGTTGGGACTAGGCGAGGTGACGTCTACTTTATTTCGGGGGCTTTTGAGAATCCTCCTAATCCTTCATACCAACTTTTTGCCAGTGGTCAGGACGAGATTTTTGGGCTGTCTTGGAAAGATGATGCACTGACCATCACCCAGTTTGGTGAGGTGACACGGCTCACGGATACGAATGGCGACGGAATGGCGGATCGCTTCGATACCTTGAGTAATAACTGGGGATATGCTGAAGGGCATGAGTTTGCATTTGGCTCTAAGCATGATCCGCAGGGGAATATCTGGGTGGCCTTGGGCCTGAGTGGTTCCTATCATTCGAGAAACCTGTTCCGGGGGTGGGCTGTCAAGGTCACGGAGGATGGCAGGATGATACCTATCTGCAGCGGTTTGCGCAGCCCGGGAGGAGTCGCTGCAAACCGGGAAGGAGTGATGTTTTGTATCGAGAGTCAGGGTCCGTGGAATGGTTCCTGTTCCCTGAAGCACCTCAAGCCAGGCGGATTTCTGGGGCATCCTGCAAGTTATAACTGGTATCCATTTGCTGATGGTATTAAAGCGCCTGCGTTGGAACCAAATTCCAATTCCCGCATTCTGGTGGAGAAGAAACGGGTCAAGGAGTTCGTGCCCCCAGCTGTCATCTTTCCATATATCAAAATGGGGCGGTCTATTTCCGGTTTCCGTCTGAATCAAACTGGCGGCAAGTTTGGCCCATTTGATGGGCAGCTTTTTTTTGGTGACTACACCCTGAGTATCATCATGCGGGCTACTACGGAAAAAATAAACGGAGTATGGCAGGGTGCGTGTTACCCTTTTCGTGAGGGGCTGTCTACCGGGATCATGAATGTCGAGTTTACTCCCAGGGGACAGTTGATTGCGGGTGGATTTACCACGAATCGGCAGTGGCCGGTCCGAGGTGAGGCGCCCTTTGCCATTCAACGTCTGGACTGGACCGGTAAAGTTCCCTTTGAGCTGAAGGAGATCAATATACGCCACGACGGTTTTTTACTTAACTTCACGCGTGCGGTGGACAGAAAATTTGCAGGAAATCCGCAGTCTTACGCAATGACAACCTATACTCACAATTTTTCAGCAGGGTATGGAAGCCCTGAGGTAGATCACACGGTCCCCTCGGTGACGCAGGCAGAAGTATCCCCAGATGGTTTGCAGGTTCGGTTGAAAGTTGATGGTATTCAGGAAAGCCACATACATGATTTTGACTTGGCGAAGTTGCGGGATTCCAGGCAGCAGCCGCTCTTGCACACCAAGGCGTATTATACCGTCAATGAAATTCCGGGCCTTGCTTCCAAGCCTTGAATGGTAATTTCATAGAAAGAATCAAGAACTCGGTGAGATAATAGCTTGTTTGGATATTCATCACTAAGCTATTCTTAATACTTAATACTTAATACAATGAACAAATATCTTACTTATTGGTTTGTCTGTCTGATGACTTTTGGTGGGCTCGTCATGAATACTCAGGCGACATCGAAACAGCAAAAATCTAGCGCTGCAAAAAAATCCACACCGACGGATCAACGCTTGCTAGACTTTCAGAAGAAATATAATGACTTAGCCAAGCGTATTGAAAGTGCCGAGAAAGCCGCTAAGCAGGCCAGCGTCGATTATAAGGCGCAAACAGAGCGTAAGCAGAAAGAACTTCAGGCAGAACTAAAGCAACTTACCGAGAGAAATAGTCAGTCTCGTGATGCCTCGAGGAAAGCTATTGAAGGCTATCGTAAACAACAGGCTGAGCTGCATAAGCTGATGAGGGAGCGTCGGTCTGAAGTTCAGGCTCAGCAATATGCGGCTGAAAAAGCAGCTCGCGATGCGGCTTCCAAGAAGAAGAAGGCTGAAGCAAAGGCAGCTCGTGAGGCAGCCGAAAAGAAACAGGCGCAGGAAGCGGCTGCAGCCAAAGCCAAACGCGAAGCCGATGCCAAAAAGAAGGCGGACGCTCACAAAGCAGCCCGTGATGCGGCGATCAAAAAGAAGGCAGCCGAAGTAAAGGCGGCGCGTGAGGCAGCAGCCAAGAAGAAGTCTGCTCCACAGAAGAAGGCACCAAAACCTGCTGCTAAGAAATCCGGAAAAGATTCGAAGCAAAAAAAGTCCTCCTTTCCTCGCAAATAGCTTCCCACTACATCGTGACGGCTTGGCCGTTTTAAGTAATTATTACACTGAATGAATTTTTTGCGTGATGCCTGTGGCAATCCTCTCAGGGTTACGATAAAATAATCCCTGATGAATCAGGGCATTTTGCGTTTAGCGGCTGTTTTTTGGATCATTCCATTCTGGGTTGGCTGCCCTGGATGGTTGGCTGCCCGGTCACCAAACATCATTCTTATTCTTGCCGATGACCTTGGTTATGGTGACCTCGGCTGCTTTGGCCAAAAAAAGCTGGCAACCCCGCGGCTGGATGCGATGGCCGCTGAGGGCATGCGCTTTACCCAGTTCTATGCGGGTAACACGGTGTGCGCTCCTTCGCGCAGCGTGCTGCTTACCGGCAGGCACATGGGGCGCACAGTTGTCCGGGGTAATTCCACGGCGCCGGTGGTGATCAAGCCAGGGCAAGCGACCCTGGCGTCAGTGTTAAAAGGGGCAGGCTACAATACGGCCTGTATTGGCAAGTGGGGAATCGGCACCCCGGACAACTTCACCAATCCGAATGATGTCGGGTTCGGGCATTTCTTCGGCTACGTGAACATGTGGCATGCCCACAATTTTTATCCCGAGTTTTTGATCCGTAACGGGAAAGTGGTGGAGTTGAAAAACGTTGTGGCGGAGAAATGGAAGCGATGGCAGGACCCGAAGCACCCGCAGGGGGGGCGGGGAGTTGCTATAAAGAAGGAGGAGTATGCGCCGGATCTCTTCATCGAGGATGCACTTGAATTCATTCGCGACAATGACGAACATCCCTTCTTTCTTTATTTCGCGATGAATGTGCCTCATGCCAATAATGAGGCCGGCCATCAGGGAATGGAAGTTCCTGACCTAGGGCGTTTTGCCGAAAAGGACTGGCCGGAACCTGAGAAGGGATTTGCCGCAATGATCCATAACATCGATCGGGATACCGGCCGGATTCTGGACTTGCTCAGGGAGTTAAAAATTGCGGAGGACACCCTGGTGATTTTCACTTCTGATAACGGACCGCACCAGGAAGGTGGGCACAAGGCGGATTTCTTCGATTCCAATGGCCCTTTGCGCGGTATTAAGCGTGATTTGACTGAGGGCGGTATCCGCGTGCCGACAATTGCCTGGTGGCCGGGTGTTGTGAAGGCGGGAAGCCTCGATGATGCACACTGGTATTTTGGGGACATGATGGCGACCGTTGCCGATATTGCTGGGGTTAACGCTCCCAAGGATATCGATAGTGAGAGTTTCGTTGCCACACTGCGAGGCCATCCCAGAAAAAATAAGTGGCAGCGCAAAAGCCGGATGTATTGGGAATTCTATGAGCGTGGATCGGCCCAGGCGATCCGTTTCGGCAAGTGGAAAGCGATCCGCAAGCCGATGTTTACCGGGCCTATTGAGCTCTATGACATGTCCAATGACCCGGGCGAAAAACAGAATTACGCGGCAAGGCGTCCGGATTTGGTCCAGAATGCTGCAAGCCTTCTGGATCAGGAGCACCGGCCCGATCCGAACTGGAAAGTTCCGGGCAGACGACGCTAAACTGTGCATGACATGAACTTCATCAGCACCATAACAGGCAATCGAAGGACCATTGTGTGGGTTCTGGCTTTTGTGGCCGGGATTTTTTCATGGGAGACGGCAAGTGCTGCGGCACCTGCCGGGTTTGATCAGGTGCTTAAGCCATTCCTGAAACAGAACTGCATTCGCTGTCACGGGGAGAAAAAGCAAAAGGGCAAGCTTGCCCTCCACGAGGTATCATTTGATTTCACGAAGACCGAGACTTCCGACTTGTGGCTTGAGATTCTTGAGCAATTGACGGCCGGAGACATGCCGCCGCCTGATGAAGATAAGCAACCAAGTGTTTCGGCACGTAACGCGGCGATCGAGTGGATCGATCGCCAATTGCTGACAGCGGGCTCGGGTGATGCCTATCGCAAAAAGCTGCTCGCCCCCGAATACGGCAACTGGGTGAGTCACGAGAAGCTGTTCTCGGGTGAAATCAAGACGCCTCCCTTTTCGCCTGCGCGGATTTGGCGGTTCAGCACCGAGATTTTTGCACACAAGGGATTTGGAAAGGCGAAGAGTCCATTCACTTATGTGACTTCGGAGCGTGGGATACGAGACTACGCGGCACTATCGGTAGCAGATCAAAGCACGGTTCAGATGAAGATTATCGTGGCCGATTCGTTCCTTACCGATCGAGAAAAACGCGGAGATTTTGCGGATTTTACCGATGATAAGCCCATGCCTGAGGAAAAGGTCCTTGAGGAAGTGATCAGGCGGGAGCACATCCGGGTGATCGGGCGTTACCCGAACAAGGAAGAGCAGGAAAAGTACCTTACCTTTCTCAAACAGAGCATCAAGACCGGCGGCAACCTGGAAGGATTCAAAACGACGATCAAGGCGATGTTCCTCAGTCCGGAGTCGATTTACCGTATGGAATTTGGCCTGGGTGAGGTGGATGAGCACGGACGCCGGCATTTGTCACCGGATGAATTGGCCCATGCGATTGCCTATGCATTGACGGATCATAAGCCGGATAACAATCAGTTCATTCGAGACGCACTGCAAAAGGGTGAGTTGAAAACCAAGGAGGACGTGGCCAATCTCGTTCGGAAATTACTGGATGAGCAACTCTTGACGGGGCACTGGAACCGAAAGGATCTACCCCGGATTATGCGTTTCTTTGACGAGTTCTTTGGCTTTCACCGGGCCGGGACGGTCTTCAAGGACAACGACCGGCGGGGTGCGGAAAAGATTAACCAGTGGAATACCGATATGCTCATCCATGATGCACGGATGCTCATTGAGCATGTGCTGAAGAAGGACAAGAGCGTCATCTCCGAGTTGTTGACCACAAATGAGTACTTTATCGCTCATCCCGGCGACAACGAGTATGCCCGAGAGCATTACGAGAAGAAAGTTGCTGAGATCATGGATCCGGGATTTGTCGAAGCCCGTATTGAGCTCAAGAGAAATCAGATCAAGGGGGATTTCAATTTTGAAAATATGCCTGAAAAGGCTGAGAAAGCGCTGGTTGCTGCCCGAAGGGATGCGGAGAAAACGGTTGCTATGTATAAGGAGACTCTGGATAAGGGGATGCATCGTCATCCTGGTTTTCCTTTCGAGGGCAAAAGGCGTGGTATTGGGGATCTCCTTTATATCGAGCCCTACAACTTGCCAAGCAACGGTCGTCATGGGGAACAAAAGTGGGATTGGCCCATCGAACAACCCTTGAACATGCCCAAGGAGGAAAGGTCCGGCTTGCTGACGCATCCGGCGTGGTTGACGGCTTATTCGTTGAATGAGGATAACGATCCGATTCATCGCGGCATCTGGGTATATGAGCGCTTGCTGGCCGGGGTGCTCGGAGACGTGCCGCCTGATGTCGATGCGGCCGTGCCGATCGATCCCCACAAGACACTCAGGGAACGGATGGAGCCGCTACGGGCCGAACGTTGCTGGAAGTGTCATCGTAAGATGAATCCTCTCGGTGAGCCCTTCGAGGTGTTTGATGATTGGGGCCGATATCGAACCCAGCATTACTTTGACGAGAACGGCGAAATTTACATGCGGCGCGACAACCAGTTCGACCGTAAGCTAAAGGAAGGGAAGCTCACGACCCGTAAGGTCGAATCAACCGGAGCGATTGCCTTCTCGGGTGACTCCAAGATCGATGGTGAGGTAAAGGACGCAGTCGAGATGATGCAACGCTTGGGACATTCTGACCGGGCTCGGCAGTCGTTAATCCGGCATTTGTTCCGCTATTTCATGGGTCGCAATGAGATGCTTAGTGATTCAAAAACCTTGATCGAAGCCGAAAAAGCCTATTTAAATAAAGGAGGCAGTTTTAAGGCGCTCGTTGTCTCATTGCTCAGTTCGGATTCCTTTTTATACAGACGATAACCACACTTGTTATGATCTACAAAAGACGTCAATTCTTCAGAGACCTTTCCCTTGGTGGCAGCTCTCTGGCCATGGTGCCATTTTTTCAATCCCTTCGCGTCCATGCGGCCGGGGACGAGGCCTTCTTGCCGAAGCGATTCGTTTTCGTGGTGAAATCCTCCGGAATCGACAAGTTAAACCTTGTTCCCGAGGGGCTTG
>Ga0163179_10002735_pt1 | contig 12138 bp, 14 predicted proteins | sample AtlANTMetagenome_FD_109643 | JGI IMG/M metagenome (GOLD analysis project Ga0163179, IMG submission 109643) | Marine eukaryotic phytoplankton communities from the Atlantic Ocean - Atlantic ANT 2 Metagenome | ecosystem: Environmental > Aquatic > Marine > Oceanic | place: North Atlantic Ocean...
CAACTTCCTTTTATAGAGAACATTCTCTCTCGAATCCAAAAAGAATATAATTGGTACAATACATGGAGTACCATACTTAAATCCGTGGTATAAAAACCAATGATAGTTTACATCCCTATAAAACAGAACTCTCAGAGAGTCCCTAATAAAAATTTTCGAAACTTTAAAGGGAAGCCTTTGTGGGAAAATACCATAGATAAACTTAAAAGTCATAATGTCTATATAGATACCGACTCCCCTTCTATTATAGAAAAATCAAAACCCAAGAGTTGGGTTACATGTTTTCGGAGAAAGCGCCACTTAACAGGGGATTCCGTTTCGGTTGTAGAGTTATTAAAAAGTTTTGTTAGTGAGTTTTCAATATCAGATCCCATTTGTCAAATTCACGTAACATCACCCTTCTTGAATCCTGATCATATTAACTTTGCTGAATCCAAGATTATCAATGACGGTCATGATTCCGTTTTTTCCGCCGACCGAATCCAGAATAGGTTTTGGCGTAAAGAAGTTTATGGGTATTGCCCTATCAACCATAATCCAATGAAGCTAGAACAGACTCAAGACCTACCCGTTTACTACATGGAAAATTCTTATTTATATGCCTTTCAACCAAAAGTGATTGAATTCAACAATAGAATAGGTTATAATCCTTACATTATGCAAATAGGTTTTCCCTATAATTTAGATATAGATACAGAATCCGACTGGGATTTAATAAGTTCTGTTTCGCAATCATGAAAGTAGCACTTATAGTGGGAGGTTTACTTAGGCATTACCAGAAGACATCCGACAACTTTAAAGCTATAAAAAATGCCTTTAAAGAGAACGGTATCAGCGTTGATACTTTTTTCTCTATCTGGGATATTACGGGGGAGGTTACTAGGGATAAAACATCAACAGCTTCCCTTGATTCGCGCGGTTGGTGCTCCTTTAATCCTGTGACCCCGGGGATATTACAAGAGATATCCGCCCAATATAATCCCACTAAAATCGAAGTAGAGGATTTTGAAAAATGGAAAGATAAAAACGCCCCCGCCATCCAGTCCTTTATGGATAAACATAACCATAATCACGTTCCCCAATTTATTACCAATAGCTTATTCTCTCAGTATTACAAGGTCTCGCAAGCAATACATCTCATTCCCTCTATGGACAACTATGACTATGTATTCAAATACCGCACAGATACACAGTACAACCCCGCGTCCTTTGGCTCTTTTTTGACCCAATTAAAACAGAAGGCGTGTGACTTTTATTTCCCTGCTCTATGGAGGCAAGACCGTTCGGATAATAAAACTGGCTCCACGGATCTAGGACTATTTTTTACTCCCAAAACAGCTTCGCACCTTTTTTCTTTTTATGACTGGTTTCAGCATGAATGCTCACCAGAAATGATTGCTCAGTCAACAGCCCCCTCTAGATTCGGGGATCATATAGTTCCCGAAATTTTATTACTAAACTATATCAAGGCAAAAAAAATGACTTATTGTTGTATTAATTTTCTCGGGCCCGGAAACCAAAATAACTGGCTAGTACGATGAATATCCTAATTCCTATGGCTGGCCTCGGAGCACGTTTTCAAGGCACCACCAATACACCTAAACCCTTAATTCCGATAAACGGTGTTCCCATGATACAGCTAGCCATTCAAACGCTAGGGATATCCGGAAGGCATATATTTATCACCCAGAGGGCTCATAACTTGAAAGGGTTGCTATCTAGCACAGTCCCTTATTGTGAAGTTATTGAGATAGATGAGGTAACCGAGGGCCCCGCCTGCACTGCCCTCCTTGCCGAAAATCTCATTAATAATTCAACACCTTTAATTATCGCCAATTGTGACCAGATTATGCACTGGGACACCACGCTCTTTTCCTCCTTTGTTTCGTCATTTCCTTATGATGGATTTATGGTTACGTATACCACCAGAACCCCTAAAAATAGTTACGTCACCCTTGATACAAGTGGCTTTGTTACCAGAGTTGCCGAAAAGCAAGTAATCAGCGATATTTCCACTAATGGAATTCATTTTTGGTCTCATGGCAGTGATTTTATTAACTCGGCTAATGCTATGATCAAATCTAATGAACGCTATAATAACGAGTTTTATATAGCTCCCACCTATAACAGCCTAATAAAAGAGGGCAAGAAAATCTCCATCTACCATATCCCCACCCAACAACACTTTGCGGTAGGGGTCCCCGATGACTTAGAGGCCTATAGAAACCTACCTCATTTTTTTAGAGATGGCATACGAGCCCCTCACTAAATTTTTAGTTTAAAAATGCAGACAATAAGCAAACTCTTAAATATATAATGAAGATATACAATATAAAAGATATGACCAGAGGATGGTTTGTGGGTGATTTTACTCCTTGCGCCTACCAGACTTCTGATTTCGAAGTCGGGTTATTAACTCACGAGAAAGACGAAAAATGGCCATCCCATTACCATAAAGAATGTACAGAAATCAATTTACTTGTGTCAGGTAAAATGAAGCTGCAAGATACGATTCTATCAAGTGGTGACATTTTTGTTATCCCCCCCTATGAAATCGCAGATCCTATTTTTATGGAAGACTGCAAGGTTATTTCGATTAAAAGTTCATCAAATCCAGAAGATAAACACAGTTTTAAAATGATATGAAATATAAAAAAGACTTAATTAATGACATTTCCTTTGGGGACAAAAGAGATGATAGAGACACTCCTCTTTCTGGACCAACTCATCCTGTTGAGTTTTCTAAGTGTAATTCAGAATCTCTATTAAAATCTTTTTTGTCTATCAAGGATCGATGTAAATGCATACTGGAGATAGGCGTCCACAGAAATGACAAGGATTCCTCTACTTGGGTTTTTTTAAACAACAAGCCTAAGGATTGTGTTTATTTAGGTGTTGATATAGTTGATAAATCATTTCTCAATGACCCTAGTAAAAACATCCATACCTTGAAGACGAGCTCTAGTAATTTCAAAGAAGTGAGCGATTACTTATCAACCCTCGGCTGCTCTTCTATAGATTATTTATTTATAGATGGTTGGCATAGTGTTAATCAAGTAATTCGAGACTGGGAGTATTCTTCCTTACTATCTTCCTTGGGGGTTGTAGGGTTTCATGACACTACACGGCACCCCGGGCCCGAACGTTTTATCAATAATCTTAATCCTGATTTATGGGACACTGAAATATGTTGCAACGAAGATAATGGAATTGGTTTTGCAACCCCAAAAAAATAAAGTGGTTTTTATTTCGCATAGAGGCAACACCAAAGGCCCCGACCCTTCTAAAGAAAATTCCCCTGATTACGTTCTTGACGCTACTCGTAAAGGTAATCCCGTAGAAATAGACGTATGGTTCAAAGGAAATAATTTTTTCCTAGGTCATTCCTCCCCGATGTTCCAAGTCCCCTTGGATTTTTTAAAAAACACTATGTTTCTTTGTCACGCTAAAAATATTGAAGCGCTTCAAGTTTTAAACAAAAATTCAATTCACTGTTTTTGGCATATCGAAGATGATTTCACATTAACATCTCAAAACAAAATTATTGTTCACGAGAAAAACCAAGATAAAATATCGTTCATTAATAACCCAAATTTAATTATTGTAAACTTAGGTAAGTACCCTAATCTAACCATCGGCTCTCACGCAGTATGCTCCGATTTTTCTCCTGAAAACTTATGAAATTATTTTGGCAACAAATCCCCTCTCCAGTCATTACTGAAATATTTTGCTCTCAGTCTTTTGACGGTGTTGTACTTGACCTCGAGCATGGTCATTTTAATAACGAAACTCTTTATTCGTGCATACAAGTAGGAACTTTATGTAATAAGGCTGTACTGGCTCGCGTATCTCATCTTGACAAGCAGGTTATACGTATGTGTTTGGACGCAGGCATTTCTGGAATTATCCTTTCTACCGTTGAAACCTTAGAAGAGGCAAAAGAATTTCAAGATTTTTGCATATATCCATACCGAAAAAGAAAAGAAACCTTCACGCCAGACAATAAAGGTATTATAAGAAGAAATCTTTTAACCGAAACTGGCGGCAAGCGAGGTCAAGGACTTGTCCGAGAAAACTCATGGGGATCAAAACCTTTGAGCTTTAGAAGGCCCTTAATAATACCCCAGATTGAAACCGTTGTTGGAGTTTCTAATATAGAATCCATTTCTAAATTAGATTTCGATTATTATCTAGTTGGCCCTTACGATCTTTCCGCCAGCTTAGGTGATGTTGGCAATTTTGAATCCGACGACTTCAAGGAGTCTTTAAACAGAATAAAAAAATTTACCGGAGATAAGGCTGGGTTCCATATACCAGCTAATTTAAAAGAGCAAATACCGAATTATAAAAATTATAATTTCCTCGCTCTCGGCATGGACACCACCTTTATCCTTGAAAAAATAGAAGAAACTCAAAGTTTATTATGAAAAAAATTATAATCACCGGGGTTACAGGGCAAGACGGAAGTCATATGGCCGACTATTTATTAAATTTCCTTTCCAATGAATTAGGGAAGTCTGACTATATGATATATGGAGCGGTCAGACGTCTTAGTGTTAAAAATCACGAAAACGTACTACACTTAGAGGACCATCCTAATTTCAAGTTGATCAATATGGATCTCAACGACGCTCATAGTATGCGCGATGTCATTATTGATATACAGCCAGACTACTTTATAAATTTTGCAGCCCAATCTTTTGTGGCTGGAAGCTGGCATTATCCTATACAGACTTGGGATACAGATGCTGATGCAGTTCTTCATATATTAGAGTCGATAAGGAGGTTTTCGCCGAAATGCCGTTTTTACAACGCCGGATCGTCTGAAGAGTTTGGGGATGTTGCGTATACGCCACAAAACGAAGAGCACCCATTGCGCCCTCAGTCCCCCTATGGCGCGGCCAAATGCGCTGCTAGACATATCGTCAGAGTATACAGGGAGTCTTATGATTTATATGCTATTCAAGGGTGGCTGTTTAATCATGAAGGTAGTCGAAGAGGCCTTGATTTCGTTACCAGAAAAATAACCAATGGTGTAGCAAAAATAAAAGTAGCTCTGGAGAACGGTTCAGACATTCCGGTATTAAGCTTGGGTAATATAGAAGCTAAAAGAGACTGGAGCGATGCCGAAGATTTCATGGAAGGCGTCTGGCTCATGCTGAATCAACTCAATCCCAAAAGCTATGTTCTATCCAGTGGAGAAATGCATAGCGTTAGAGAGTTTCTTGATGAGAGCCTAAAATGCGCTGGTATTGAATTTACCAGCGAAGGTTCTAACGATGATGAAAAGTATTATACAAAAGATGGAAAATTGATCTTTGAGGTCAACCCTAAGTATTATCGACCAGCCGAGGTTCATAAGCTGTGCGGTGACCCGTCTTTAGCCGAGAAAGAACTTGGCTGGGTAAGAAAGACTGACTTTAAAGGGTTAGTTAAGAAGATGTATACGCACGATTACTCCCTTGTGTCCCAATGAAAGATAAAAAGGTTTTTATAGCGGGCCATCGAGGTATGGTGGGGTCTTCAGTTTTGGATTTACTTAAAAATTCTGGGTTCACAAATATAATCACAAAGACTCGTCAAGAGTTAGACTTAACGGACTCATCTTTAGTTGGGGAATTCTTCAAGAAAGAGAATGTTGATATTGTGGTATTATGCGCTGCAAAAGTAGGTGGCATAATGGCCAATAATTCATTTCGCGCAGATTTTCTATACGACAACATACAAATAGCTTCTAATGTAATAAAATCCTCGAGCGACTTCGGCGTAGAAAAGTTAATAAACCTAGGATCTTCTTGCATTTATCCTAGAGATGCTAAAATTCCAATTAAGGAAGAGTATCTCTTAACTGGAGAGCTTGAGTATACCAACGAGCCATATGCTATAGCCAAGATAGCGGCGCTCAAGATGTGCGAGAGTTTTTATAAGCAGTACGGAAAAAACTTTTATTCAATCATGCCCTGTAACCTTTATGGGCCTAGAGATAATTTCGATTTAGAAACTTCTCATGTTCTTCCCGCCTTAATAAACAAGGTTCATTGTGCAATGGAGCGTGATGACCAGTTTTTAGAAGTATGGGGCACCGGTAAACCCCTCCGGGAGTTTCTTTATGTTGATGATTTAGCTAGGGCTGTTTTGCATTGTTTGGAATCCGTAGATTCAATCGACATATACAGCAAAGGAATATCTCATTTAAACTGTGGCTCAAATGACGAAGTCTCTATTTCTGATCTGGTTAAGTTAATTATGGATGTTGTTGGGTATGACGGGGAAATACGAAATACCTATAGCAAGCCCGATGGAACGTTCAGAAAGAAGATGGACAACACTAGAATATCCGACACTGGATTCTCCCCAAAAGTATCATTGCTAGATGGAGTTTCAAGAACCTACGAATGGTACTTAAAAAACTTGAATATAGACTGTTAATGGTGTATAACAGTTTATGTCGAAGAAAAAATGCTTAGTTACCGGTGGCGCAGGTTTTATTGGCGGCCACTTAGTTGATAGACTTTTAAAAGCCGGTCATGATGTTGTTGTAGTAGATGATGAGTCGTCCACGGCGAACAAAAACTTCTACTGGAGAAAAGAGTGCGAAAATTATAAAGTAGATATTTGTGATTTCGATAGCCTAAGCCCTTTATTCGAGGGGGTTGAATTAGTTTTTCATCTCGCGGCTCGTTCTAGAATTCAAATTTGCGTACAAGACCCTTCGGATGCTGTTAAAAATAATTCCCTAGGAACTTGCAACGTTCTTCAGGCGGCTAGACTTAATGGCTGTAAGCGGGTAATGTTCGCCGGAACTTCTTCCTGTTATGGATTAAAGAACCCAATACCCCTAAGGGAAGACATGCCCAATGATTGCCTCAACCCCTACTCGGTGAGCAAATCAAACTGCGAAGAGCTCTGCAAAATGTATACAGATCTTTTTGGGCTAGAAACTGTTTTGTTTAGATTTTTCAATGTTTATGGAGATCGTCAGCCAGTGGCAGGTGATTACGCGCCGGTCGTGGGTTTATTTTTTAGGCAAAAAGCAGCCGGAGAAGCAATGACGGTAGTTGGAGATGGGCTGCAAACCAGAGATTATACGCATGTAAAGGATATAGTTGAAGCGCTATTTTTGGCCGGAGAATCTTCAAACAAAGATATCATTAAAGAAATGTTTAATCTAGGCACTGGAACTAATCACTCTGTTATGGATTTAGTGAATCTAACGGGAGGAGATCATGTTCACATTCCCGCTCGTCCCGGAGAAGCCAGAGACACACTAGCCGACAACTCCAAAGCCAAGACAATGTTGGGATGGGATCCTAATCGTAAGCTAGAAGACTGGGTATCCAAAAACAAGCCTCAATAAAAGAGGGGGGGACTTTTGTTAATAACTTCGCAAGTTTTTATCTTGCGTTACACAGTTTTTTGTGCTATTATACTAAACTTAACTGGAATGCGGTTTTTTATTTAAACATCCCTCGTATCGTGTAAAATATTCCCATGGACATCAAAATCAAAAAAAGAAATGGACGCCTAGAAGACTTTCAGGTAGATAAGATTAACGCCAGCGCCCAAAGAGCTTGTTCGGGTATTAAAGATGTCTCCCCTAGCGAGATTGTATTGGACGCTCAACTTCAGTTATTTGATAAGATAACTAGTTCCGAAATAGACCAAGCCTTAATATTATCGGCTCGAGAAAAAATAGAAAAAGAACCAAACTACTCTTATGCGGCTGGCCGACTCTTATTGAATTGCTTGTATAAGGAAGTGTTTAAAGAGGGTGTAGATTCTGATGCTTTTGATCTTCAGTATCGTAAATCATTCATTCAAAACATTAAATCCCTAGAGGGCTATGGAAGGTTAGATAAAAGACTTTTAGATTTTGACTTAAAAAAACTATCTGAAGCCTTATGTTTAGAGCGCGATCATAAGTTTAAATATTTAGGAATCCAGATCCTCTATGATAGATATTTTCTTAGAGAGGATGATAAAATAATGGAAGCTCCGCAATGCTTCTGGATGCGCGTGGCTATGGGTCTTGCCATAAATGAAGAAAATAAAGAGGAGTGGGCAATTAAGTTTTATAACCTAATAAGCGAGCTCAAATACACCCCTTCGACGCCAACCCTATTCAATAGCGGAACAGCCCACTCTCAATTAAGCTCATGTTACTTAAATACTTTTGACGATAGTATCGATGGAATATTTGATGGGGCATGGCAAGAGGCTCGAAAATCTAAATTTGCAGGAGGTCTGGGTTTAGATGTTACGCCTTTTAGATCTACAGGTTCCCACATTAATGGGACCAATGGTATATCTAGTGGACTGGTTCCATGGTTAAAAATCTACAATGATTTATTGGTAGCAGTCAACCAAGGGGGTAAGCGTCCCGGCGCGGGTTGTGCATATTTAGAGCCTTGGCATTTAGATTTTGATGACTTTTTAAATCTTAGGCGTAATACCGGGGACGACAGATTGCGCTGTCACGATATGAACACTGCCTCATGGATACCTGACATTTTCATGCGAAGGGTTAAAGAGGAGGGTGATTGGTACATGTTTGATCCTCACGAGTGCCCCGAATTACATGATCTATTTGGTACAGATTTCGATAAAAAGTATCACATCTATTGCAAAAGAGCTGATAAAGGAGAGCTTAAAACCTTCAATAAGATTCCAGCAAAAGATCTCTGGAAGAAGATGCTTAAAGTTCTCTTCGAGACTTCTCACCCTTGGAACACCTTTAAGGACCCTTGCAATATTCGATACACCAATCAACATGAGGGATCAGTTCATAGCTCCAATCTTTGCACTGAAATAACATTACATACCAAAGCCTCCAAGTACAAGAGTGGAGAAAAAGTAGAGATAGGAGAGACCGCTGTATGCAATTTGGGCTCTGTTAATTTGGTCAATCACATAAAGGAAATATACAAGAAAGACGGAACCTTGTCCAAAAATGGCATAAACTTTACTGAGCTAGGAGAGACCATAGACCTAGCAGTAAGGATGCTTGATAATGTTATTGACCTAAATTTCTACCCCACCAGCGAGGCCAAAAACTCCAACTTAAGACATCGTCCAGTGGGGTTAGGATTAATGGGCGTCCATGATGTATTGCATTTATTAAATATACCATTTGATAGTGATGAATCTGTGAAAATTAATGATAAAATTTTCGAATTTTATAGCTACAGAGCTATTCAAGCGTCATCAGCTTTAGCTAAAGAACGGGGCGCATACGAAAGTTATGCAGGTTCCCTATGGGATCAAAACATTTTCCCAATTGACAGCTGGGGTAATCTTATGGATTATAGAGGCGTCAAGACAGATCCCGTCCCTGAAGATGATCACTCATCCATCCGCTCCCACGTCAAGGAACACGGTATGAGAAATTCAAACGTTATGGCTATTGCTCCTACAGCAACCATAGGTTATATAAACGGGGTAGAGCAAAGCATAGAACCAAATTTTTCTGTATTATTCGTTTATGAAAACAAAAGCGGCAACTTCTATATAACTAACGAACACTTCGTTAAAGATATGAAAAAAGCTGGGCTCTGGAATCCCGAAGTCTCCTCTTTGATCAAAAGCGTCGATGGAGATCTATCTTTACTTAATGGAGATATCCCCCCAGAACTTAAGGAAAAATATAAAACTGCATTCGATAGAGACATGTTTAAGTTAATAGAATGTAATGCAGCTAGGCAAAAATGGATGGATCAATCAATAAGCTTTAATTTATATAATAAAAGTACTTCATTAAAATATTTAAATGATCTATACATGGCTTGCTGGGAAGCGGGATTAAAGACTACCTACTACCTTAGGAATAGAGCTGCCAGTAAAGTAGAGAAGTCCACAAACGAAGACGCTCCCGAAAATGAGCCATCCGCTTGCAGTTTAGAAGCTATGGCTAATGGTGGCTCCTGCGAGAGCTGTCAATAAATATCTAGAAAATTATTTTCTTTCGCTATAGAATACATGTGTATAACATATATGTATTCAATAATTTTTCATGAAAGATAACAAGGATAAAATAGAGTTTTGGTTGCACCAAAATCAAAAAGCAGCCCTAAAAAAACTCTCGAAAGACACGGGATACACCCTATCTGAATTAATGCGGCGAGGAGCCGAGTATGTTATTAAGGAACTTGCTCCTCCTCCGGCGCCAACTGAACACGAGGAAATTAAAAATGGCGAATGAATTATCAATATTCCGAGGAGATGCCGCTTCTTTTGCGGTGGCTCTTACATTAGGCGGATCCCCTATAGATCTGGATCTTTATGATACGTTTTTTACGGTAAAAAAGCGGCTTACAGACCCTGATTCAAGTGCGGTTATTCGAAAAAATAGCGGTTCTGGTCCTAGCTCAGATAGCGGAGGTATTGTAATAACTGATGCTTCTGCAGGTAAACTGAGTATAGATCTTCTACATGATGATACTAAAAATCTACTTGGAGGAGAGTATATTTATGGAATTAATTGTGTCAAAAAAAGTGATCCAGCCCTAGTTTATACATTGCTAGAAGGGACTTTCTCTGTAAGTCTTGACGTGGGAATAAGAATCTCTGGAGACCCTACTTGATAAATGTCTATATCCAAACAGAGCGCGGTGTCCTCGAGCATATCCAATTCCTCCCCCAACGCAGGATCTCCGGGTAAAGGCGGCTCCGTCTCTAGTCAGCCAGCGCAATCTTCATCGGCTCCTACTGATGAGTTTTATGCAAGAAACAACGAATATATAGTAACTGAAGCTAGCGATTACCTCATAAATGAAAAGGGTGATTATATAATACTAGCGATTGGCCCCGGTTTTGGAACTGCGGGAGGGGCTGGAATTGAAGAAGAATTGATCGTATGAGTCTTTTGCGTCCAGATCAACTTTCTGGCGTAAGCGGGATTTCTGATTCGGATGTCCTTATAGCGGAAATTAATCCCGATTCGGCTTCTCGTCAGGTAGTTAGGATCACGAAAGACGCCCTCCAATCTAGTCTTTCGGGGCAAACAGACGGTACAAATATAGGGGATGGAATAGGATTGGTGAGTGGAAGCGTGTCTCAAGAGATATTCATTAAATCCATAGCTGCAGGAGACAATGTCCAAATTTCAGGTACTTCTGAAAAAATAATAATAAGCTCCTCAGGTGGTGGTGGTGAATCCTTTACCCCGTTTTCTTTTTTTTCTAATGCACTTAATAACAATGGGGTTATTTCTAAAGATTATTATTCGACCTCCCCATCAGATACTTATCTTTCTGGAATAGATGTTGATTCGGCCACCGACATAACTCTTTATCTACGTTGGGATGGTCCACCTGACTCTTATATGGGTAGTGGATTTATAAATGGGCAACAAATTCCCACTGGAAACATTTCGGAACTAGGTTCTTATACTCGTAGGTTTGAAGGTTATATATCAGGTTTAAACTTGGTGGGATCGACGGGTATAACTGGCGAAGCAAACGGTTATTCCAGTGTTATTTCTCTGTCAGAAGCTGGGGCCGGGCCCACCCCTCTATCAGTTACTATTTCAGACATAAACACGGCCACTCCTAAAACAGGTACAGAGCTAGGAACGTCTTCTTTGAAAGACGGGGACTATATAGATGTTTATGTCGCCTTCGATACCGACGATGTGACTGGTATTAAAGTTTATGATTCAGGGATATCTCAAGGAATTGATTACGCATCGTATGCCCTATCCGGCGTAAGCGGAGTTTACACAGCTAAGATACCTATTGAAATCGATAGCAACGGAACAGGGCCGCAAGGCATTTCAGTGATTGCAAAAAATAACTTTGGCACCACGGGTAATAGTGTCGGTAGTAATAATATCGACATAGACCAAACTTATCCAGTCATATCGGCCAGCGATCCGACGGGTTATAGTGGAAGATTAGATGGTTTGCGGGAAGGAGAGTCTACAACCTTTTCGAATACTATTGCGGATTGGTCTACCGGCACCATATCGTATGAAGCTCTTAATGAAACTATCTACATCCCCCAATCTGGATCTTATGAAGAGTTTAAAACCGTTTTTTATAATTCTGGAATTTATAGCGATTCTGATAATTTACGGATCCGCGTCGTTCGCCTAAGTAATGGAGCGACAGACTCTAAAGATGTAAAAATAAAAATCGCCAA
>Ga0163179_10002736_pt1 | contig 12137 bp, 15 predicted proteins | sample AtlANTMetagenome_FD_109643 | JGI IMG/M metagenome (GOLD analysis project Ga0163179, IMG submission 109643) | Marine eukaryotic phytoplankton communities from the Atlantic Ocean - Atlantic ANT 2 Metagenome | ecosystem: Environmental > Aquatic > Marine > Oceanic | place: North Atlantic Ocean...
ATGGGCAAACCATTTACCATTTACCACCTACGGAAATAGGTACCCCCTCGACTTTACAGATTGGTGAATCAGCCGTCATTGCTAATCAGACTAACCGGCTTGTAGTATCCGACTTTCGTGTGGCAGATATTGCTCTAGGTGGCCATGGAGCTCCAGTGGTACCTTATGTTGACTTTTTGATTCACCATCAAGACGAAAAGTCAGTTGCATTACAAAATATAGGTGGCATCTCGAATGTAACATTCATTCCAAAGAATGCTAGACCAGAAGACATCATTGCGTTCGATTCAGGTCCAGGTAATATGATTATCGATGCTACTATTGAAATAGTCACCAATGGTCAGAAGAAGTACGATGAAGATGGAGTAATGGCTGCTCAAGGTCAAGTCAATAAAGGACTTTTGGATATACTCTCAAAGCATCCTTACCTAAAGTTGCCCCCTCCTAAATCAACAGGCCGAGAGTCCTTTGGTTGGGCTTTTGCCCAAAAAACTGTTGAGAATGCTAAAAAACTAGGAGTTTCTGATTGTGATCTTTTGGCAACAGTAACATTCTTTACAACCCAAACGATTGTTAACCATTATCAAGATCATATCCCCTTTGTGATTGACGAAATCCGAGTTAGTGGTGGTGGCGTTCATAACCGAACATTAATGAAAAACTTATCCACATTAGCAGAAGCTACGTTTGAATCAGTGTCAGTGATAGTTGATGAACAATCGGACGCGAAAGAGGCCATTGCTTTTGCCATTTTAGCCAATGAAACTTTAGTTGGACACTGCACTAATCTGCCAAATGTCACTGGTTCGATTCGTCCAACTATCTTGGGCAAAATTACCCCCGTACCCCACAAAATTCTATAAGGTTGAGGAAAACAAACATAGATCAAGCTATTCAGGATTTCTTAAGCGTTTTCTTATAGCTTGAAAACGTATCGAGTCAACTGAAGCATATGAAGCAACTGGTAATTTCTGGATTTGCCGATTAACTCTAGTAACTCTTTCTCTAGTTCCTGGATGAGTGGAAAGTAACTTTCCAATTTTGGTGGATTGACGTTTTTCAGTGCCCAATAACTTTTCAAAGAAGGTCATTATCCCATTTGGATCTATGCCAGATGAGTGCATCTGTTGAACAGCTAACGTATCTGCTTCACGCTCAGCCTCACGTCCATACTGGAGCAATACACCAGAAGTTACAACTTTTGTCGCCAATGTTTCTAGCTGACTTTTATCCTTTCCCAACAGCAATTGAGCCAATGCTGCAAACCCATACTGTTTAGTCAATTGCTTCATCCCGTGTCTACCGACTATGTGCCCAACCTCGTGTGAGATAACACCCGCAAGTTCAGCTTCAGTATGTGAAAATCGGATTAGCCCTAAATTGACGTATATGTAACCACCAGGAACAGCAAAAGCGTTAATTGAGTCATCTTGGACTACTTTGAAATGATAAGTGATATTCGGACGGTCAGAATTCCTTGCTAATATTTGTCCCAACTGATTGATGTAATCTGAAATATGGGGGTCAGCATAAATTTTCAACTCTTCTTCAATCTTAGCCGAGAATTCACCACCGAGTTTAATTTCTTCGGCATCACTGAAAATATTGATGTTAGCTAACTGATTGGCTAACTGCCCACCACACCCCAAAATTGGAACTAAGCTGACCCACAAAATCAAAGATAATGGAGACCAATTTAAACTTGATCTAAATATCACGCAAGATAGCACTATCTAAAATTTTGGAAATCAACCGGTCATAGGAGATTCCTGCAGCTGCAGCCTGAGCGGGCAAATCGCTAAGTTCGGTAAGTCCGGGGAGAGTATTGACTTCCGTCACAAAAGGTTGGCCTAACCGATCTACGATCATATCAACTCGAGAGTAACCATGACATCCAAGTGCTTGATGCGCACGAAGCGCAATTGACTGTGCTACCTGACTCACCTCATCCGACAATCGAGCAGGAATCACGAACTCGGTCAAGCCAGCGGTATACTTAGCTTGGTAGTCGTAGAACTCATGTTTTGGTATTAATTCTAAAATTGGCAAAGCTTGAAGATCATCCCCTACACCAATTAATCCGACCGTAATCTCTTGGCCCTGCACATACTTTTCAAAAAGATTATCCTTGAATATGCGATTTTTTTCTATTGCATGATATATTTCATCAGGTTCATGAATAATCGAAACGCCTAAACTTGATCCTTCCGAAGCAGGCTTGACTACCAGCGGTAAACCAAGCTGCTCAATGGCATTTTGAGTTTGCACCTTCAAGTCCTCTTCTAGATGAATTTTCAAATAGTCAGGCGTTGGGATCTGCATTGTACTAAAAATTTGCTTTGACATTATCTTGTTCATACCCAAAGCACTCGCCAGGATACCGGACCCAGTATACGGAAGACCAAAATGACTGAGAATTGCTTGTATCGTACCATCCTCATATCCTTTACCATGTAGGGCTAAGAAAACAGCATCCACCTCTTCACTTATCAACTGAGTAAGCCAGTCGTCCTTGACGAGATCTATGTCAATTACCTCATAATCTTGCCGTCGTAATGAAGTAGAAACCCTTTGCCCAGAAAGAAGTGAAACTGAACGTTCCCCCGAACTACCACCTAGTAGAACACCCAACTTATTAAACAGGCGCATTTTCTTCTAGTCCCAGTACTCAGAATTGATTAAAAATCATCATCGACTAAAAAATCATCGAAATTGTAGTCAGCTAACTCATCAAAATCACCGTCCACACCGTCCTCATGTAATAGGTGGCCTGGGGGTAGTTCCAATTCAGGAACATCAATTTGTTTTGCTTCGCTCCATAAGCGTTCAAGATTGTAGAATTGGCGCACATCTTCTAAAAAAACATGGACCACGAAATCTACGTAATCGATCAAAATCCAATCACTTTTCTTGTCTCCCTCTCGTCGCCATGGCTTCGTTCCCCAACTTTCTCTCAAGTCTTCTACAATTTTTTCTGAAATGCTTTCTACTTGCCTGTCTGAGTTGCCACTGCAGATAAGGAAAAAATTGGTAAAAGCATCCAACTGACGTAAGTCTAAAATACGAGTATTTTCGGCTCGACGTTCTTGGGCAGAAACAGCTGCGGCTTTTACTATTTCAAGTGAATCTTCGGTATTAGTCTGTTCAATCTTTTTTTGCATTTTTTCTTTGGCTGATTGCGTAAAATTGGGCTGACATACTCTATTTTTTGGTCAGTATCCATGAATATTTAATCAATTCTTAGATGATCCATTCACAGAGGGTGAATATCTACAAAACTGCTGTTTTGAATAAAACTTTTTTGGCCGGCACATCCTACCAGAAAATCTCTGCTACCGTCAAGTTTGTCTCAGATTTTCTAGGTGCCTATTTTATAAATTGATTCGTGCAATCCTTTAATATAACCAAGGCAAAATGTCGATCAATTGAAGAATAACCTGGCTTGTCGTTGTCGTCGCCAGCCATAGTTAGTACATGATCGGGTCGCAGAGCACCATCGAAGCCTATATCTCGGTGGGCTTCCAAGCAAGCATGCATACCAGTTTTTCCGTCGTCGTGAAAAGTCTCTTGAAATTTTTCTGGTTGTCCAATGACATCTCGTAGATGAACAAAAAATATTTTTTGTTGATTTCCAAAATGCCGAATTACTGTAGGTAAATCATCAGTCATTAAAGTAAAATTGCCCTGACAGAGTATAATACCATTTACAGTAGTTAGTACTATATCAAACAAATGTTGAAAATTATCCACACTCCGCATATTACGACCTCAACCACCAATTGGAGATAAAGGAGGATCATCCGGGTGTATTGCGAGTTTGACATTTTCTTCTTCAGCCACTGGAACTGCTTGCTCCAGAAAGTAAGTCAGGCGATCCCATAATTCATCCTCAGTAACACTTCCATTTTCTGTAAGAGGCGCACCAATCATTTTCCTATGATCATAACCTGTGACCAGAGCTCCCCACGAGAAACAAAGGCTTTATCTGCACGAACCCAGTTCAAGACAGCCACCCATTCATAGCACCAAACCGGAATACCTAACTGACCCATATTTCGAATTAGCTGGCAAACTGATTCAATCTCATCTTCTATTCCAGGTTTACCTAATTTAGCACGATGGAGTGGTGGTCTACTTTCTAAAACAGCGAACTCAAACCCACCATCTTCGTAAGACCGTTTCAATCTTTCCAAAGACGAATAGGACCAAGGTAAATCATCAGGGGGCCACTTAGCTGATTCCCAAAAGCCATTGTCCCAACCACGTGATCAACACCACATTGTTTAACCATATCCCAAAGCCGATTTCGTTTCGGTGGCAAGATCTCCGCTATTTGGATCATCAATTTCACCTCAAAATTTCGATTAGTCTTAGTTCATTTTATTGAATACGATTATTCCAAAGATTTTTGTATTACCACGTTGAAAAAGGCTTTCAATTTGTGGCAAAATATGTCTTCTGATCAGTTAGGAGAACAAATTTTAGATCGATGAAAAAAATCACCACTACAACCAAACCCAATGGCTATGGGCGTAACTGGTTAGAGTTAGGCCATTTCGTCGACGATGAGTTTGGCCACTCTAATTGGATTAAAAAGGGCGATCCTAATCAGGATCGACAATTGACAGTCAACCGTCTGCACAGCGATGGAGGGACTACACTAGATTGGATAATTTTGATCCCCGAAAACTATCAGTGGACAATAGTCAAAATTAACTACGATCGCTTGAATCCACGTACCTATCAAATCTTGTGGCAACCAGCAGAACCTAAAACAGATCAATTGACCAAACCTGAGAAAATTAAGCGGATATATCAATTAGCTGCTGGAAACCAAGAACTTACTAATTTGCTCCACCAATTGCTCCCTCAATTACCAGAGTAAATTCTCCCTTGGGTTTTTTAGTTTGATCAAACTTATCGATGGCTTTCTGTAAGTCTCCACGGAATATCTCTTCGAATTTTTTGGTTAGTTCACGCGCAACGCAAATTCTCCGATCACCCAAAATCTCAAATGCATCTCGCAAAAATTTCACTATTCGATGGGGTGATTCATAAAAAATTAATGTTCGCTCCTCGTTGACTAGTTCAGTAAGCCTGCGGCGCCTTCGCCCCGCTTTAGGCGATAGAAACCCTTCAAAAACAAAATTATGCAACGGAAGACCTGCGACCGAAGCAGCAACAATGCAAGCTGAAACACCCGGAATAGGAACAATGGGGGCATCAACTGCTAAAGCTGAAACAACCAATCGGTAACCAGGGTCTGAAATTGTCGGGGTTCCCGCATCTGATACTAAAGCCAATGATTGTCCCCCTCGTAAATGCTCAACAAGCCTATTTGACTTAGCGCTTTCATTATCTCTGTAGAAACTAGTTAAGGGGGTCGTTATCTCGTAGCGGTTCAATAGACGTTTAGTATATCTTGTATCTTCTGCTGCAATCAGCTCTACCTCAGATAAGATGCGCACCGCACGAAAAGTAATGTCCTCCAAATTACCAATTGGAGTGCTAACAATGTAGAGGGTTCCCATCTGTACGTGAGACATAAAATTTTCTCTAAAAGTTAAAACGTTTGTATTGTCAATTTCGGGAAAAGATCAGGAAGATGATAAGAAAAAGCTAGGAGGCAGACTACCATAGCTAATTCCAATCTGTCAATTAGCATCACTTAGTCAGTTCAGTCTAACCATGCTATAATCTTACTGAATCATATCAGCAAAAATTTTCAGGTGAAACACTGGCAATTATAAAGAATTTCCAAATAACTAAGAATTTGGTTTATAAACGGACCACCTCGTTATCGCTAGAGCTTGACTTATATTGGATTAAGCCACCTGACACTAATCCTAAAGGACAATCAGTCCCCCTAGTTATCTGGATTCATGGCGGTGGTTGGCGAGAAGGTTCTCGACAAGATTGCCATCATGCACTCAGTTTGATTGAGATTGGTTTTGCTGTAGCAAGTATTAGCTATCGATTGAGTCATCAAGCTACTTACCCTGCCCAAATCGAAGATTGTCGAGCTGCAGTCCGCTGGCTGAGAGCTAATGGCGAATACTATAATCTCGATACTAGTCGGTTTGGTGCTTGGGGTGTATCAGCTGGCGGGCACCTTGCAGCTTTACTTGGTACAACTAGTGGCCAAGACCGTTGGCAAGTTGGTAATCATCCAGATCAGAGTAGTGATGTGCAAGCCATTTGTGACTGGTTTGGTCCAACCGATTTCTTTCGTATGAATGATATTACAGGTACTATTGATCACGAATCGGCCGATTCCCCTGAATCTATGCTGATTGGTGGTCCTATTCGTAGTCACCGAGCAAAAGTAATTGCCGCTAATCCAATTACTTATATTAGCAATACAACTCCACCATTTTTGATCATGCACGGACAAGATGACAGAACTGTTCTCCCTAACCAAAGTGAGTTGCTACATAAGGCATTGAAACGAGCTGGCATCAATTCAGAGTTGATTTTACTGAATAATTTCGGTCATGGATTTAGCTCTGAACAAACTGAAGTTGTTAAAAGCTTCTTTAATGAGCATCTAGGGAAAGGTTAATAAGATGAAAAAAAAATTCAAAGTAGCAATCGTTGGATGTGGAGGAATCTCGAAGGTACATGCTAATGCTTGGCGTGATTCGGATCAAATTGATCTGGTTGCTGCTTGCGATGATAATGTCCAAGCACTAAAAAGCTTTGTTGATCAGTTTGAAGTACCTAACAGCTATCTAGACCTGAGAACTTTATTAGAAAGTCAAAAACTAGATGTATTAGTAATTACTACTTGGCCGTCATCTCATCTCAAAAATGTGTTGGAAGCTGTAAGAGCAAAAGTCAAAAAAGTTTTATGTGAAAAACCTTTAGCAATCAACACTAAGCAAGTTGAGCAGATGATCCAGGTAGTAAGGAAACCACAAACCAACAACACACCGGTGTTGTTGACGGAAGCTTTTATGTACCGGCATCATCCTCTAACTCAAGAGGTCAGATCAAAAATCTGTGATGGAAAAATTGGAGAATTAAGGTCAATTAACCTGGTTTTCAATACTGGACTTACTGATCAAACCAATTGGCGATTACGGGGTGATCTTGGTGGTGGTACAATGATGGATTTAGGCTGTTATTGTATCGATCTAATTAACTATCTAATTGATCAATCACCAAGGTCGGTTTATGCGACTGGGAATTATTCATACGGTACTAATGCTTGGGAAACGATGTATGCTATTATTCGTTACAATGATCGTCTCGTTGCACAGATAGATACTGGATTTGGCATGTGCTGGCGAGAGTATTATGAAATAGTTGGCAGTGAAGGAGTAATCAGAGTAAATCCCGCTTGGGGGAACAATGTCGGTGAATGTCAATTTTGGCTTAATGATCAACCTGTAGTTGTTGAAGGATTGAACCCTTATTTAGCTGAAATACTCAATCTCTGTCACGCAGAAAGTCAGTCTGATTTAATCATGCCACTCACAGATTCTTTGCGCAATATGAAATTGATTGATGCGGTTCATGAATCTGCTCATGCGGGGCAGATAGTTCAATTCATTGATTAATTTAGAGAATGCCATTATCAATATAAGCCTAATATTAGAAACTACTTCTTTTTTTGATTCAGCCTATGGTCGGAATTGATTTTTCTGGTTTTTAGTTTAATCTAATCTTAACTCGTTAAGTGAATTGCTTAACTAAAAGTCTGTAGATTTATCACTTTTTTCACTTTAAGAACTCGAGTAAACCGATAGGCTCTCTTAGACTCGACCATATAAAAATAGGGATAAATAACATATGAATAAGAAAAGTGGACCAATTTCCCACCGAATCATGATTTACTTCTTTTCTGCTGTTTTAACATTATTACTGATTTGGTCAATAGACTATCTTTTGTCAGATATTGGAAATATCCCAGGACCTAGTAGGAAAGAAATTGAGATGCGTTTTGTAGGAAATGACCTGATAAAAGAACAGAAAAGCTTAAAAAGTGAAAAAAAGAAAATTACTACCCAAATCAAAAACGAAACTGAGAATCAAAAATTATTGGAAATCGGCATGAGTGGTTCAAAAGACACAATGAATCAACTACTTAATCTTCACCGTTTGGCCTTGGAAAAAAACGTTCGGCCTACCCTTGACCAACAAAATGCATTGGCTGAAAGCCAAACACTTTACTTATCGAACCAGAAAGAGTTTCAAACGGCTAATGCTCAGATTTCTAATCTAACCAAACAGCAACAAGATTTAGAGCAACAAATCAATCTCATAAATCAACAAGTTACTGAACGTCTCACTCAATCTGAAACTGAATTTAATAATTTATTACAAGCTCACCGATGGAAAATGGCTGGCCTAAAATTACTGGTTATTCTCCCACTTTTAGCAGGCTCAACTTGGTTAGTAATAAAGAAAAGGAAAAGCGACTTTTCACCACTCATATTTTCATTTTTGATCGCGACTTTCTTCGAAACGGGAACTGTGATGCACCAATACTTTCCAGCTAAATTTTTTCGATACATTGTTATTGGTGTCGCAATTACTGCAACCTTAATAATTCTCAGACATTTGATACGATTGGCTGTTTCACCACAAATGGACTGGTTATTAAAACAATATCGAGAAGCTTATAAAAGATGGCGATGCCCGACATGCAACTTTCCTATCCGTCGAGGTATACGGAAAGAAATTGATTGGGGATCATCTAACTTACGTGGCGCAATTCCAATTCAACCAGAGTCTATTGATAAGGAGGAAAAGCCGTACACTTGTCCGTCTTGTGGACAGCATTTATTCGAGGTATGCCTAGAATGTCAACAAATGCGACATACTTTACTTCCGTTCTGCCAGACTTGCAGTCACCAAAAAGAAATAAGAGTTGGTTAATCCAGATGAGACATTTAGTTAAATACATATTGCAATTTATCATTCTCGTTTGCTCAGTTTTGTTGGGGGTATTTTATCCCCAATCGGCTCATGCTGAGCTTAAAAAAGTCCACTTTCTAATTCCTGGTGGGGCCGGTGGCGGTTGGGATAGTACTGCTCGTGGGGTAGGCCAAGCTCTGGCCAATTCTAAATTGGTCAAACGAGTGTCTTACCAAAACATGTCGGGCGGTGGTGGTGGAAGAGCAATCGCGAATTTGATAAATACTGCCCGACGACATCAAAATACGCTGATGATTAATTCGACGCCATTTATTATCCGTTCACTACAAAAAATCTTCACATACACTTTTCAAGACCTAACACCAATTGCAGCTGTGATCTCTGACTATGGAGTGCTTGCAGTGAGTATAAACTCGAAACTAGTAAGTTGGTCGGATACCTTAGATCAGTTCCACAAAGATCCTACTCAGTTAGCCATCGGTGGTGGTTCCGGTAGAGGAAGTTTGGACCATCTAGTAGTGGCACAAATTTTTCAAGTGGCAGGAGCTGACCCAAAGGAAATTCGTTATATTCCCTACGATGCTGGTGGAAAGGCTATGGCAGGTCTTCTTTCAGGGGAGACACAAGTTTTGTCTACTGGTCTAGGTGAAGCTTTAGAACAACATCGAGCTGGACAAATTCGCATTCTAGCGATTACTTCCGAGAAACGGTCACCAGCTATCCCGAATGTACCCACTTTCACAGAACTGGGGTATCCTGCTGTTTTCCTTAATTGGCGAGGGTTTTTCGGTCCACCGAATCTATCTGAAAAAAAAGTTAACATGTATAATCAAATCTTAGAAAAAATGTTCAAAACAGCTGAATGGGAATCCATCAGAAAAAGAAACGGTTGGCAGAATCAACACATCGCAGGACAGAAATTCCAAGAATTTCTAAAACAACAAGAGATACAAGTCGCTCAGTTAATGCGAAGTCTTGATTTCTTGAAATAATTAATACATTCGCCTGATTTGTTTAATGTCCCAAAATAAAATTGGTGCTTTAATATTTCTGGCGTTATCTATTTTCTATGGTTACCTTGCTTCCCAGATACCGGATGCTACAGGCTTGGAAGGCCCAGTAAAGCCTGCAACCTTACCACTTTTGCTGAGTATTTTTGGTGTCGCAGTTAGTATTCTCATCCTTCTGCTCCCATCTCAAGAAGTGAAAGTTAGCTTAGTATTAGATCGAAATAATCTGTTTCGCGTAATAGGACTGCTGGTATCGATGGTTATCTACGGCTTAACTCTCAGTATTTTGGGCTTTTTTTTGGCCACGGTTCTATTTTTAATAACTGGTTTTTGGGTAATGGGTATACGCGAACAAAAAGTTCTTTTTTCTCTACCGGTCATTGTTGCAACCTTTTTTTGGTTAGTTTTGACAAAAATACTTGGTATACATCTTGATTCCGGTTGGATCAGTTGGCTACTGAGTAAATTTAGCGATTAATCTAATGTTAGAAGGCATTTTGACGGGATTTTCCACAGCGTTCTCGGTCACCAATATTTTCATGGTTTGTGCTGGTGTTTTGGCGGGCACACTAATTGGTATGCTACCAGGACTTGGCCCAATATCGGCAATAGCTTTGATGATTCCAATTACGTACAGTTTCGATTCATCTTCAGGTCTAATTCTAATGGCTGGTGTTTACTATGGTGCGGTTTTCGGTGGCTCGACCTCCTCAATTTTAGTCAATGCTCCCGGAGTAGCAGGAACTGTAGCTACAACCTTTGATGGATATCCACTTGCAAAAAGAGGGAAAGCCGGAAAAGCTCTAGCCGTAGCTGCTTACGCATCGTTTTCAGGTGGTACCGTCGGTGCTATTTTTTTATTACTAGGTGCTCCTTCCCTTGCTGTAATATCGATTAGTTTCCAATCAGCTGATTATTTTGCTTTGATGTTAATGGGATTATTGGCGGTTTCAGCCTTCACACCTAAAGGTCAGTTCCTCAAATCTATTCTTATGACTATCTTTGGGTTAATGCTTTCAACTGTCGGTACTGACAATGTCACTGGTCTTCAGCGATTTACCTTTGGACAACTCAACTTGGTTGATGGAATTAGTTTTTTATTATTGGCAATGGCAACTTTTGCTTTATCAGAGGCTTTGATGATGGTCTTGAGCCACAGGGCAACAACAGTTTCAGCTAATAAGACTCCTCTCAAACCGGAACAATTGAAACTATCTATAGCGGAGTTAAAAACAATTGGCCCAACTATTGGGAGATCATCCATATTGGGTTTTTTAGTAGGAGTTCTTCCAGGTGCTGGGGCCACTATTGCCTCTTTTTTAGCTTACGGTATGGAACAAGCTATAGACTCGGGTAGTAATTCGTCTGTGAAATTCGGACAGGGTAATCTGAAGGGGTTAGCTGCTCCTGAAACTGCCAATAATGCAGCTTCTACTGGTTCCTTCGTACCACTACTAACTCTTGGCATTCCAGGGTCCGGAACAACAGCGATAATGCTTGGAGCTTTGATTTCTTATGGAATACAACCTGGGCCACGGCTATATGCTGAGAATCCAGAAATTTTTTGGTCAGTTATTATTTCTATGTATCTGGGTAATGTAGTCTTACTGATTCTCAATTTACCTTTAATTCCTTACATTGCTCGGTTAATCTCTATCCCTAGACAATTCTTAATTCCTCTAATTCTGTTCTTTTCATTGATCGGTGTTTACTTAGTCACTTTCAATGCCTTTGATTTATATTTAATGGTTGGGTTTGCGATATTAGCCGCTTTTTTGCGTTTTTTGAATTATCCTCTAGCTCCAATTTTATTGGGCTTTGTGTTAGGTGATTTGCTAGAGGATAATTTGCGTCGGGCATTATTAATTAACGATGGCCAGTTATCTTTTTTATGGAACAGACCAATTACTAGAACCATTTTAATCTTTACATTCTTGGTGCTGCTGCTCCCTTTAGGCCGACAATTAATCCGACATAATAGAGGTCATTAACAATATAGATTTTCACCACCGGATCTGATCTTTACTCCTCCCAATTTGGCAACCAATATCATCATTTAACAGAAGTTTATAAGAAAAATTTAGGACTTAACTTATCTTTAGTCGGATTTACTAGGGTGTATATAAGTATTCTTGGCTTATTATAACGGGCCGTGTGCATCATTGCTTTGATATTGTCTTGCTTGTTGTATTCCCCAGTGATAGTTATATTTTTCGATCATAACACAGGTGAAATCGTCAGGAA
>Ga0163179_10002739_pt1 | contig 12134 bp, 10 predicted proteins | sample AtlANTMetagenome_FD_109643 | JGI IMG/M metagenome (GOLD analysis project Ga0163179, IMG submission 109643) | Marine eukaryotic phytoplankton communities from the Atlantic Ocean - Atlantic ANT 2 Metagenome | ecosystem: Environmental > Aquatic > Marine > Oceanic | place: North Atlantic Ocean...
CATCAACACCACCATGAACAAAGAAGACTTGGCGGTCATCTGTATTTATTATACCGTGTAACACCTCTCCATGGGTGGCAACCCTACTGTATAGTATCAATGTGTTACCTTTCAAGTCGTGGGCTAGGTTCTTGATAAAATTATTTCTTTTTTTATGAGTTATAAGATGCTCTATTTCATCCTGATAAGTATCAAACACTACAGGATCATGCTTGAGTAACAGTATCTTGATGCTAAGAGTTGCTAGATAACCTTTCTCCTGTAGTTCTCTCGTGTCCACGATTTTATAAGAGGATCCGAATAGACCTTCAAGTACCCATTTATGAGTCTGAGTACCATCGAGTGTACCCGTGAACCCGTACCTATACTTCGTGTCATACAGTTTTTGCATTATACTTACTAATGATTTAGACTTGAACTGATGTGCCTCGTCACCTATGACGACATCAAACTTCTCAAACCATGACTTAGGCAGCTTGTATATTGACTGCCAAGTTGAGACTATGACTGGTTTCTTGCTCAGTAAATCCTTGCCTGCATATATTTTGTGACAGTATGTGTCTGCATCCCATCCATACTCAGCAAAGTCCTTATACATCTGCTCGACAAGAGAGGTGGTTGGTACTATAATAAGTGTTGACCTATTGAATTCTGTGTGGTATCTTGTAATGGCATATATCATCAACGACTTACCAGACCCTGTAGGTGATATAATTAATCTTCTATTCTTTTGCAATGCATCAAACACACCCTCAATCTGATAGTCACGAGGTTTGTATTTCGAGATGGCCGTTAGGTAGTCCTTTACTCCCTCATGAGAGATTCCTTCCGTCTCTTGATAGGGCAAACCATAGAACTTGGAGTTCTCAAATTCATACTCGTAATTGTATCTCTGACAAAATACAACAATCTTATCAAGAAGACCTACGTAGATTTCATTCTTAGATACATTATATAATCTTATCTTACCATCCCAATACTTATTTCTATACTGTGGCATGAACTTAGCACCTGGCACATCAAATGTGAACTCGTCTGCTAATTCATTTCCAATGTGAGGTTCACACTGTACTTGTAAAAATACTTCGTTCTTCTTTTTGATAACAAGATCAGCCATAACCAGAAGAGAACCGTCGCCACTCAATTGCATTCTTTATTTGGTAGGTTCTATTAGTGACTTGCCTGAGTATCTCTTCCAGATACTTGAGCATAGTGTCGTAGTAATCAATCTTTAGTTTTAACTTGCTCAGTTTTGCATCTGAGTCAAGATATAACTTGAGGTCATCTTTGTCTCTGACCTTGTAGGGGAAGGGTTCTGCAGCGTATATATCGCTTGTTGCTTTCCCTGTGTAATACTTACGTCTGTCTAATAGACTACTCGTATATACTGCCTCATCACGTTTACGCATGAGAAGTATTGTATTATATAGGTCGTAATATTTGGCATGCAGTTGGGGTATTTTCAGCGACTCAGTATCAAGTTCATCTTGATTCATCTTTGAGTCTTTCTCCCATATGTCCTGTATAAACTCTAAAGATAAAGGGTTAGACTTTCTTTCCATTTACGTCAATCACATCAAAAATAGTATAGCGGAAGGTAGCACTTGCTGTATAGTATTGCTGCTCTTCTATTGTAGCATCGAAGGGAATGCCTGATAACGACACAGGAAATACATCCTTGAATTTTATATTTACAGTAGGATTATAATCACTGCTTAGTATCATAAGGGTAGCGTCTGATCTTTCATTGAAGAAATCACCTGGCACTGCTGGCTCTGGCAGCATGTTATTTGTGTTTCTTAGTTCTTGGAACTGATCTAATGACTCAGGGAATCCTAGTTGTGTCATCCACTGGTATAACTGTAGATAGTTTTCCATATCTTCATCAACAATAAAAGTGATTGACAAATCACCATAGGTAAGTTTGTCACCTGGCACTGGTATGTCTTTCAAATATGATGTCTGCTCTGCAACACCCAACTCTACGGATGGTATGTTTGCAGTGTTGCACATGAAGTCCACCATAGGGCATCGGTTCAAAAGAAATTTGAATCCAACAATAGACAAAGGATTTCTGTTAGAAACCTCTGAAAACTTACTAGGGTGTACGACTTTTCTGGTTGGCATTAGCGACGTAGCGTTTGAAGATACTCTATGACATGCTCACGAATCCACATCAATTCGTTATAACAATCTTGGTTGTGTGCACATCCTCTCAGTTTAGAGTCGGGTGAGTGGACAGATTCAATAAAAATATCGAGACCTCGGTTCCATTTCACATCCTGTGACTCTTGTACATCAATCGATCCTTGATCTTTCATAATCTTAAGTACTAACATATTTATCATAGCATAAAAAAAGGACTGCAACTGCAGTCCTTTGAAAGTATATAAGCGACTCGCTTACATAAGGTTTGTAACTTTAACTCTTCTGTAGTATCTGTTACTGTTAGCAGTGATTCTACCAAGACCTTGTGTTGTACCTTCAGCAAATGGGTTGGAAACCATACCATATCTGGTCTTGAATCCAATTTTTGGCTGGAAGGTGTCTTGTCCAACTGCTCTTACCATCTGTAGTGGTACATAAGGGCAGTAGAAAATACCTGCGTCATAAGGTGAAGTACCTTTATAACCCATAACGTAGTACTGGTTAGCGTCTAAATTAGCAGCGAATGGATCGATGTAAACTTTGTATCTACCGTTTAGTGTACCAGCGAATGTGTTACCTGTGTCATCAACAGTCAAGTTGCTGTTTAGTGCAGGTGTATAGTCTAACTGACCTGCTGCTGTTAGTGCTGATGCTACGTCTGCAGAACATAGGATGATGTTACCCTTTCCACGACGAGTTCTTTGTGCGATTGCGTTAGCATCTCTTTCTAACTGGAAGATCATACCTTTGAACTTCTCAACCATCCAACGACCATTACTGTCGGTGTCTAGATCGAATATACCAGTTGATGCTGTGTTTGTTTGTGCACCTGCTTCAGCAACCTTGTAAATTGTTCTAACGATCTCTCTGTTGATCTCCGCAAGGATTTCAGTTGAAAGAATGTTAGCAAGTTCTGCTTCTGCATCTAAACCATGAATCGCCTTCAAGTCTTGAGCAAGTTCTAAACTGTACTCTGCCTTTAGTGCTCTTGACTTAGCAGTAACCGAGACCTTCTCGATACTGAATGCCATCTCACGGAAGTCGTTGTTTGTGGTATCATCACCTAACTTTTCCAAGTCTTGTGTTTTGAAACCTTGTCCAACACCGTAAGCATTGTCTGAACCACCATTCAATATGCTTGGGTTAGTACCACCTTGAGCAGTTGTACCAAAACCAACAGATGTTCCACCGTCTGTAGCACCAGTATAGTCACCCTGTGTAAGAGTAGCCTTATTATTCTGTGCTGAGAACGCTGAATCTGGTTCGTTGAATAATGCTTCTGTTCCGTTCTGATTGTCGAAACGTGATCTCATTGCGAAGATCAATCCTGTAGGACCGTTCATTGGTTGAACGCCTGCTAGATCATATGCCACCAAGTTAGGCATTGCTCTTCTAATCAATGAGATTAGTACTGGGTCGAAACCAGCTACAGGTCCACCTGTTGCAGCAGAACCAGAGAAACCTGGATTACCTGTGCCTGATGGGTCTGTGTTTACTGTAGGAGGTGCTTCTGATAAGAATGCTCTCTCCTCTCTTAAAAATCTTTCTTGGTTTTCTAGAAGTTGTGCGGTAACTGCTTTCCTATGGTTGTCCTTGATATTCTCAAGTCCTTCGGCCTCTAGGAGAGGAGCCCACTTCTTCTGGAGTTGTCCAGAGTTAAACATTTGTGTTTACCTTGTAAGTGATAAGGATGGATTTAATTTATTGGAACTTGTGAAGTGCCTGAAGGTACTGACCCATTGCTGGGCTTACGTCTTCGTTGATAGAAGTCTCTTCAGTGACTTCTTGGGACTCAGTAACAGGTTTCTTAGCGAAGTAAGATTCCTTTAATGTATTGAGTTTTTCCCTGTATTGTTCTTCACTCTCAAACTCAACACCTTTAGCTAGTTCGGATAGTTTCTCCTTTTGGGATAATGCTAACCCTGCACTTGCTTCGTCAAGGATGTTGTCTGATACAGATACTGATAAACGCTTGGTCAAAGCGACATTGCTATCAATCTGCTCGTTTAGTTTAGTCTCCATTTCATCTAGTTTGGTGACCATTGCCTCAAGTACATCATATTTTTCCTCAGGGATTTGTACATAATGTTCTTCAAAAAGACCTTTGAGACCAGTCATGAAGGATTCAGAGAGTTCCCCTCTGACCCCCGACTCTACTTGGAGTGCATTTTCAGTAATCCACTCTTCTGACACATAGTGCAGATAAGAGTCTACTCTTTCTTGGAGAGTACCTTTGTAGGCAGATAGATCTTCCTCTATTCTGGCCTGATACTTCTCTTCGAGAGAATTCTGTAGCGATACAATCTTCGACTTGATAGTCGCTTCAAAGATTGTTTTTGCTTTTTCTTTGAATGATTCAGAGAGCTTCTCTCCTTCAAACAATGCTGTTACATCTGAAGAAAGATCAATATCGATCTCTTGAACCTCATTCTCTACGACGGACTCGCCTTCGGCTTCGACTTCCTCGTTGGCACCTCTACCATATCCAGTAGATTTCATACCAGTAGAAACATTACCTAGAGGACCGTCTTGCTTGACAGTTCCAGCAGTTCCTTTGGTTTGTACATCACCTTGCTGTGCAAACTTTGCTGAAGGTGTCTTCAACTTGTTGCTATCATCTGTAGGTTTTGCATTTTGTGGTGTAGGACCTCCTAGGTCTTCGACACCAGTGCCCCCTGCGTCGGGTACGTAGTTAGGAGTGGCAGGCATTGTTTCCGCAGGTTTTGATCCCTTGGTGACCTGGTTCTCCATTTCATTTAGTTCGCTGTTACTTGCGGTCATCTTTACCAGTCCGTATTTCGTAAGAATTTACTGTAGTTATTTAGACAATTATAGATCTGACAAGAACTTTTGGAATAAATCTAACTTATGTTCCTCAAGTTTATTTTGATCCACCAGAGTATTTATACTCTTCTTAGCATTATGTAAATGTTTTTCACGCAAAATAGATCCTTCCCAGACCCATTCCTTGCCTTCCATTACACCGTCTACGAATGCATCGGGTGCTGATGGATCTGCAACTATATCTGCTGCTGTTGCCAGCATAAAATCTTCACCCACATAAGATACTCCCTCATGTGTGCTTATTGATCCCATACCTCTAGATGATACACCTAGTTTTACACCCTCACCTAATAGTGATTGTGCAATCTTACCCATGGGTGTAGATAAGATCTGTGCCTTACCCATAAAGTTGTTTCCCTCTTGCCTTAGTTCAACAATCTTATGTGATACACGGTCAAGGTTTATTGAAGGTCCGTCTGGATGTCCTAGTTCTCCTAGTGCACGTCCTTTAGATACAAACTCATCACTATATCTTTTGACTTCTTTTACCATAGTGCCAATGGGGTAGCAACGTTTGTTGCGGTTCACCATTTCTGCTTGTAAAAAAGGTCCTGTAATATAGAGAGTTTTCTTCCCGTCCTTTTCCTCGGTAAGAATATCAACTGATTCGATTTCTTCTGAAATTAACTTCATCCTATTCCTACCTCGTGTATGTGTAATGTGCATCCCGAAGATGTCTCAGGTGCCATCCTAAAGATGACTGATTTAGATAATACAGCACTACCTGTAAAATCTGCTAATGATGCTGTATTTGCTGTGACTGTAATCTCTACCTTGTAATCATTTGTCCTTTGGGGATCTGATATGGCAGTGATAGGCACATGTGCAATTGTGTTATTGTATGTTGCAACTGCAGATCCAGAGAGAGTCACGTAGTCTCCTACTTGTAACTTTGTATCTGTGTGGTCAACAGTTATTACTGCTGATGTTGCTTTACTAATCGCAGAGACTGGTGCTTTGGCAGGGTGTCCGTAACGGAAGAGAAACGAATCTCCTTTTGCTACATGGAACGATCCTACACCTGCTTGGTTTGCAGTGTTGCAAACTGCGATATCACCTGCTGCTCTTGCATCTGAACAGACGACATAAGCGACACCTGTCTTGATTGTTTGGGCAGATGTTACGGCAGAAGTAGCGTTAGCACTATCTAATGCCCCTATGTCCGATACTAATTTAAGTGGTTGGCAACTCATTTGTTTCCTGTTCAGGTTCTTGTTCAACAGCGTCTACTGGTTCTACACCATCACCTACCTCAGGTAAGGGATCTCCCTCATCAGGTACCTCATCTCCAAACAAATCTGCAGCAATATCTGGTGTAACTTTGTCTACCAGACCTGCTGATCTATTATATAACATATCCTTGATTGCATCTGATACTTCCGAAGAGGACGAATCGTTCGCTATCATGTCAATGAGTTTTGCGGAATCCATAATTTAATAAAACGCTAGTTATATTTATATCTTAGCTTTCTTGATGTTTATTTCTGGTGCTTCTGTGCGACCACCGTTCTTCTTATTGTCTAAGTTTGGTTCCTTACCGTTCTTACCTAGTTGATCTTGTTTTGCAACTTCATTGTCTATAGCACCTTGCATCATTTGGTTCTGAGTTTCTAAAGGTACACCGATACCTGCCTCATTCTCTTCTTCCATTTCTTGTGCCATCTCTTCTATCTCTTCATCTGTCTGACGTAAGACTTTACGCTTGACATAATCTCTAGAATAGTATGTGCCGATGTATGGTTCTATAGCAACCATGATATTGAGACGCTCAGTCATCAACTCATGATCCTTGAGTTCTGCAAAATGATTATCATACTTGTAGTCAAACTGTATGTGCTCCGACATCTTCTCCCAGTCCTCAGGAGTCACAATGTTCTTGAGTATAAGTTGTGTCTTGAGTAAGTCTAGGAACAGTGCACTAAATCTCTTTCTCAATCTACCTACAAACTTACTAAACATAAGTTCATCACGTAAGATCTCTGATGATCTACCTAAGTTGAATCCTTGATCACCACCAATACGTGACTCAGGTACGTTGAGTGAACGATATAATTTCTTCTGGAAGTATTCGATATCTGTAAGTTCACCTAAGTTCTGTCCACCAGGCAGTGTAGTAATCTCAGTTCCTCTTCCACCTTCTCTTCTAGGTAACCAGAAATCTTCAAGCATAGACATGAACTTCTTGTCATCCTTGATCTCACCAGTGTTAGCATCATATACTAACTTGTTTCTGTAGCGAGACATTACGTCACGTAAGTATTGCTCTGCCTTTACCTTAGGTAGATTACCAACGTCAATATAAAATATTCTTCTCTCAGGTGCTCTTGATAGTCTGTATATAACAAGAGAGTCTTCAATCATACGTAATTGATTGAGTCCTTTGATTGCCTTATGTAAGTAAGACAGTGTAATTTTTTTATTTCTATCTATTAATCCAGAGTGTATATGAGTTATAGAATCTTTTGCTATTTTTATACCTTTACCTGCAACAGATCCATATCTCTGTGCCATACCCTGTGGGTAATATGTATAGAACTCTTGTACCTTAGTATCTTTTGTGACAGTTGTCTCACCTGAGTATGGTAATACAGGTATTCCTTCTGCTCCCTTAGAACCCCTTTGATTCTTTGGTTGTATTCTCATCAACTTCAACTTCAGTGCATCAATATATCTCAGCTCTTTTATTCCCTCGTCAGGTTTTTTCGTGTCTATCACCTTGTGATAGAATATTCTACCGTCAACGTACCAGTTTCTAAAGATCTCATGTGACTTCTTATCAAACTCCATGATGTCTTTGATATATTTGAACTCGTCTCTTACAACAGTCTTCAATTTATCACTTACATTTAGATTATCTAAGTCTATCTCTACAGGACTGTCGTTACTATCTGATACGAGTGCCTCATTTACCACATGCTCAATGGCAGTATCACACTCAGGGTGTAATGCCATGTCACGGTATCTTTTTATAACATCAAACTCTGTACGAAATACTCCTTCAATGTCAACGTACTGACCATAAAAACCAGAAGACAGAAAATAGTCAGCACCGTCCTCTTTATTAGGAGGAACAGGACTGACTATGCCTTTCGACTTCTTATCTTCATCATCTATTGAGAATCCAAAGAGTTTCGTCATAATATTATTTTACTTGTATTGTCCTATTTATTATACCACAGAATCACTGTTGTTGCCATCGTATGCTTCCCACCACTGTACTTGGAGGGTAACTTGGAACTCTTCTATAGTATCTTGTGTGTCGTAAGATAGTTCTATACCACTTACTGCACTCGGCCAACAACCTCTCATGTTGTATCTTCTGAGTACTGGTAATGTAGCACCACTCTGATCACCTCTGGTGTTCAAGTCAGTTCTAGCACGACCCAGCTGGTTTACTTTCCAGTCAGCGAAATAATCTGATGGTGTGATAGTACCAGATCCGTCAGACACTTTGATAATAAAGTTTGCCCAACGCTCAAATGCTTCTCTTAGTTTGAAGTCACCGTCGTTGACCACAGTGATTGTCCATGGATCGAATCTACGATCACCTGCTACCTTAAGTTGTCTACCTCTGAATGGTACGATAACCTCTGCGATATTAGAGGCAGGTAACTGTGCCCCCTTGATCATCATACGATGAGTTGTGTTCTCGATCTCGTCATCGAATATGCCGACACCTGAAGGGAAGTCCATCTCAACCTCAAAGAGGTTAGGACGAGCACCACCACCTACAAGTCTTGCTTTGAAAGAATCAATTGATCTTTCGTTATTCGGAATGGAGAAAATGTTTCTGTTGATTGCCATAGTTGTGGGGGTCTCCTATTACACTGTTCCTACGACTTCACTGAAGGAAACTCCAGTTCTCGTAGCAACGAAGGTTAGACCAATGAAGTTGATTGATCTTGCTGGCTTTATGAATATGTCAGCGAGGAATTCATTCCTGTCAATAACATCAGGTGTGTTATTGGTCTCATCACAAACAAGTAAGAAGTCTTGTATACCTCTCTTTGCTTGTACATCACGAAGGAATGGTTCGACGATGTTGATGAAGTTTGATCTTGTGCCTGCATCGTTGAGTTCAAATAGAACTGACTTAGCAGCGTTCTCAATTGCTTGCTCGATTGTGATGAACAGTCTTCTTACGTTGATTCTGTCAAAGGCAGACTCAAACGCTAGAGCAGTCTTGTCACCGAACAGTATGATACCGTCGCCAGGTTTTGATGTGATTGGGTTGATTCTGTTAGAATACAACTGGTCTCTCGCATCCTGACCAGGATTGAATGCTAGTTTGATAGCGAAGTTCAATCCTCCTCTCTGCGTACCTGCAGGTGAGAACCAAGGGAAGTGATCCCTATCTGTTCTTACCATGCAACCTGCTATATCAGCAGAACATGGCATGTACACAAATTTCTTGTTGAACCTATCATACACATACTGGAATCCTGAGTCGAATACCGCATATGATGATGAGGTGAGTGGTGCGAAGAATGATAAGACGTTCTTCAACTGTGTTGCAGAGTCGGTTACATTTACAACCGATCCTCTGTTAGGAGATATAACTGCAACTGTATCCTTTCTTCCTTCTGCTAGTTGTATAAGTTTATTTGCCTTTGCCTGTTCCTCATTCTTTGTACCAGAGCATCCACCTTGTAGTAGGAATCTAATGTCACTATCCACAGGATCTGCAAACTTGTCGTAGGAGTTCAAGATATCTCCTAGTGGTGGATTGAATAATCCTACACCAGTGTAATCTAAACCACCTGTTAGATCTAGTTTGACATTACCTATAGAAGCAAACTTGATGTTCTTAGCATCCTGACCCCAAGCACCAGCGTTTGTTACGACTGCAGTAAAGGCAGCACTAAAACCAGATGCCTTAGGTGATGTACCGTGATGTGCATCAGTTCCAGATGCTAAGTGATGACCAGAGAAAAGATATGCTGAGTTCTCTGCAAGATAGTCTTTATAGTATATCGCTGCGTTGCCACCTGCAGTAGCATCCTTGGCTTTAGATAAGTTGGGGAATTTTTCTAGGATAGATCCTACGTCTCCAGTAACTCCACCGCCAGCATCGATAACCACAACGTGTAGAGCATCATTAGCTCCATCTCTTTTGGTAACATAATTATTTGTCTTGGGTTTGTTGAGTACAGACTTCCATGACAGTGTAGTCAAGTCTGTTCCACCGTCTGCTACGCTAGTTAGTATATTCTGAGTATTATACCAGTCTGCTGTGGTTATTGTAGATCCCTTTGCAACTACGTTACCTGAGTTGGTTACAAAGTTGAGCATCTCACCAGTCTGGAATTCTAACTGTGAGTTCTGTTGATAATCTACTAATGTCTCAACACCATCTATGACTGTACTTACGACTCTTACATCGACTGTGCCTAATGTGGCATTCTTAGCAGAGACAATACCTTTTAGTATTCCTGTTGCAGCAGTGACAGTACCAACACCAATTGTATTACCTGTCAAGAGTTGAGTGACACCGTATCCAACAGTAACGTTTGATGCTACAGTACCAACTTCTAATGTAGGAGTAAGAACTTGGTCTGCTACGTTGTCTATGACTGCAACTTTTATATTCTCTGACCAGTTGCCAGGATTCTTAGCAGCAAAATACCAGTTGGTATCATCTGCTTGGTTGTTTATATAATCTTCATATCCCTCAAGAAGAAGTGTAGTGCTTGCGGTACCAACAGCAGCGTTTGCTGTGTTTAGTTCTCCACCAACGCATCGAACAACGTCCAACTTACCACCGTATGATAAGAAGTGTGATGCTGCATACCATGTTTCATAATGGTAGTCGGTTGTTCCAACACCTGGTAAACCAAAAGTATCGACTAATTCTTTTTCGTTGTTAATTCTTGTTATTTCATTGCAAGGACCTTTTGCAAAAGGTGCTGCAATCCCTCCGACAACGTTCAGAGTAAAGTCTACACCACCTCTGGTGAGATCTACCTCTCTTACTGATATGCCTGGAGATGCTAATCGAAGTGCCATTCTAACTCCCGTCTGGGTTCCTACATTTTGACTGGAATTATTTAGTTTTTTTGCGATCTATACGTGATAGTCCCACATAAATGATCTATCTCCATACTCATCTGTCTTCCAATGATCACCATTAGTGTCTACTTGTTCCACCTCATCATCCCATAGTCCATCACTTACAAAACCAAATGGTGCCATGTCTTGTTCTATAGCATTCTTTTGTTCTTCGTATATACGTTTTCTAACATCCTGATCTGTCATCTCTTTGAAGTAGTCCTGTGCTACCAACCATGAGAATATGACTAGACACATGGCAAGGTCATCGTTGCATCCTTCTTCTGCCTCAAACGATTGCTTCTTCTGTATGAACGTAGTCAACTCCGATATGATGTTGTAGTCACAGAATATAAGTTTGTCTTCCTCCACCAGTGTCTTGAGGTTAGAACAACCTACCTTCTTCGTGGTTGTGCTCATCTTGACACCTAGTTGTGTCTTGACACCAGAGAATCCTGATCCAACTATCTGACCTGCTCTACCTCTCATAGCAACCATAAGTAAGTTCTCGTACTCAAGGTCATAGAATAGTATTGATGCTACTTGGTCACCAATATCATTTACCTCACATAGAACATATGCATTGTTGTATGCCTTTGCTACATCATATATGATAGATGGAAACAACATGGGTTTGACTTCGTTGTCTCTATATGTGGCAACCACCTTGTAAGGAAACTCTGTGATGTCGGCTACGATAAATGCACTGTAGTCTTTTGATATTCCACGTGACACGTCAACAGTCACTATGTAATCACGTTTTCCAAATGGTCTCTCATACACAGAGAGTTTGCCATTCTGTTCTATGGGTTGCTCGTATACTAATGCTTTGAGTTTTGCTGCATTGATAAGAGTATCAACAGATCCTAAAAATTCACACTCAAACTCTATAGCAAACTGTTGCTTGCTAGTGTTCTTTATTGTTTGTTCTTTCCACTTGGAATCTCTACCTGGCACTTCAGACCAGTGTACCTCCGTGGGACAATACTCGTTCTGACCACGCTCCGCATCATGCCACATTCGGTAGAAGTGATTCATACCATGTGGAGTGGAAACTATTATAACCTTCGTAGATTTACCAGAAGATATAGTAG
>Ga0163179_10002740_pt1 | contig 12134 bp, 7 predicted proteins | sample AtlANTMetagenome_FD_109643 | JGI IMG/M metagenome (GOLD analysis project Ga0163179, IMG submission 109643) | Marine eukaryotic phytoplankton communities from the Atlantic Ocean - Atlantic ANT 2 Metagenome | ecosystem: Environmental > Aquatic > Marine > Oceanic | place: North Atlantic Ocean...
ATCTTGAGCATCCAGCGACACCCCATGAAAACGCGTCCCCTCGGAAACACCGGTCTCGACCTGCCTGTTCTTGCCTTCGGGGCCTCCTCTCTCGGGCAGGAGTTCCGCCCCGTCCGCCTCGAGGAGGCCCTCGATTCCGTCAGGGTCGCCCTCGACCTCGGCATCAACTTCATCGATACCTCTCCCTTCTACGGCCGGGGCATGTCGGAGGTCCTTCTCGGCATCGCACTTCGCGACGTTCCGCGCGAGTCCTACCTCCTCGGCACCAAGCTCGGCCGTTACTCCCTGACCCACTTTGATTTTTCCTCCAGGCGCGTCGACGAAAGTGTCCACGTTTCCCTTCACCGCCTCGGCACGGATTACCTCGACGTCCTTCTGCTTCACGATGTTGAATTCGTCGCACTTCCACAGATCTGGGAGGAAACAATCCCTGCCGCGCTCGCCCTGAAGGAGAAGGGGCTCGTCCGGGCGGTGGGATTCTCCTGTTACCCGATGAAGACCTTCCACGCCGTTCTCGACCACGCCGAGGATGAGCTCGACTGCATTCTCTCCTATAACCAATACACCCTCCAGAACACCGCCCTCGCAGACAGCCTCCTCCCTCGCCTCCTCGACAAACGCATCGGAGTCATGAATGCGGGGCCCTTCTCCGCACGCCTGCTCACCAATGCTCCCCTCCCCGAGTGGCTGAAGGAACCCGAGGAGGTCAAGTCCGCCGCCCGTCAGGCCGCCCGGCTCTGCCGGGACGAGGGAGTCGACATCGCTCAACTTGCCCTCCAGTTCTCCTGCAGCCATGAGGATATCGCCACCTGCGTGGCCGGAAGCGCCAATCCCGACAACGTCCGCAAGTGGGCCGAATGGCTCGAAAAACCCGTTCCCGAGGATCTCCTCGCCGCTGTGCTCGGAATCTTTGAACCCGTCAAGAACATCGGCCACGCCGAGGGACTCCCTGAAAACAACTAGGGACCCAGCACCGGGTCGGCACGCCGCCCGCACGCACCGGAAACCTGTCATCCCCCTTTCCATTTCTCTCCTTCCTCCTGCTTGAACCAATGAAAACCATCGACAAATACACCTTCGGTGTCGGAGATCGCTTTGCCCACCAGGCCGAGGCTCAGCTCCGCGCCTTTCAGAAACTGGCCCAGCAGGGCATCCAGGTCACTCCGGTCTGGAACAAGTCGAACCGGGAGCACCTTATCGTGGGCTCCGAGCCACAGGGCACACGCGCTGCAGCGGATGCCGCCGTCGCCAACCTCGGCTGGAGCTCCGAATACCTCCTCGACGCCGATCACATCAACCTCGATACCGTCGAACGCTACCTTCCTCACTGCGACTTCTACACCATCGACGTCGCCGATGACATCGGCACGCCCGCACCTCCTGAGGAGATCGAGGCCTTTATCGAGCGGCACCCGGAACTCATCGGCACGATCACCATTGAGGGCATCGAGACCCCTCTTGAAATCACGCGTGAGGACGTGGAGAAGACTGCCAACCAATTCCTCAAGGCCTGCGAACTCGCCAGCAAGATCTATCGCCACATCGCCGACAACAAAGGCAACGAAGACTTCATCGCTGAAGTCTCCATGGACGAAACCGACGATCCCCAAACGCCACCCGAGATGCTCGTCATTCTCGCCGCCATTTCCGACCAAGGCTTCCCCATCCAAACCATCGCTCCCAAGTTCACCGGCCGCTTCAACAAGGGTGTCGACTATGTTGGGAATCTCGCGCAGTTCGAGCAGGAGTTCAACGACGACCTTGCGGTCATCGCGCACGCCGTGAAGGCCTACGGGCTTCCCGAGACACTCAAGCTGAGCGTCCACTCCGGCTCGGACAAGTTCTCCATCTACGGGCCCATCAAGCGTGCCCTCGCCCGCACCGGCGCTGGCCTCCACATCAAAACCGCAGGCACCACCTGGCTCGAGGAACTCATCGGCCTCGCCGAAGCCGGAGGCGACGGCCTCGCTCTCGCCAAACAAATCTACGCCACCGCCCTCGAGAAAAAGGAAGCCCTGTGCGAACCCTACGCCACGGTCATCGATGTGGATCCGTCCAGACTCCCCAGCTCCGAGGAAGTCAACAGCTGGACCAGCGAGCAATACACCGGCGCCCTCCGCCACGACCAGAGCAACCCGGCCTACAACCAACACTTCCGCCAACTCCTCCACGTCGGCTTCAAAGTCGCCGCCCAACTCGGCGACACCTACCTCGACGCCCTCAAGGCCAACGCCGAAATCATCGGCAAAAACGTCTGCGAAAACATCTACGACCGCCACATGGTCCCCCTCTTCGGCTCATAGGCCCCTTTCTCTCATTCGACCTTCCGCCGGACACGGCGTAGCCCGCAGAGCGCAACCGGAACCTTCAGACCGGTTTCGGCTGAGCAACGCGCAGCCGAAACCAAAACCTACTCCCCCAACGACTCCGGATCCACGTGCAAGTCATGACACGCCCGGATGAAGCTCGCCGCACTCCACGCCTGAAACGCCTTCCCCATCGGACGCGCCGTCTGGCCGTGATGCCACTCGTTGAATTCCCATTCGTGTGACACTCCTCGCGAACACAGTTTCGCGAGCCGCAGCAACTCGCGGCACGCCAGCCCCTCCATCCCAAGCTTGTAGATGTAACGCACCCACATCCCACCCACAAACGGCCAGATCCCGCCGTTGTGATAGTGATTCGGCAAGTTGAGCAAGTTCACCGTATAGTAGCTCCGCCACTCCGGGTCACCGGCCTGCACCGGCGGATAAAGATTCTTCACCAGACCCGGCTCATTCGCCCCCACGCCCCAAAGGAAGCGAAAGGTCATCAAAGCCCGCTCCTTATCGAGGAGCCCCGTCAAAAAGGCCAGGATGTTGCCATAGACATCGCAGCGCCAGCTAAAGCTGAAAGGCGATATCTGCGCCATGAGATAACGCGCATCGCCCAGGGCATTCTGCGCATCGGTAAAGGAAAAGCGCTGCTCCGTATCCAAGTCCGTCACTTCGTGCTGCGAGGTCGACGGCCAAAACTTCTTCACCAGGATCTTCGCCACCACCTTCGCCTGCTCCCGTCGCGCCTTCGACCGCTCCACATCCCCCCGATGCTCCAGAATATCAGCAAAACACACGAGGCTCCGATACCACAACACTTCGTCGTAGAGCACGTGATAGCTAAACCCAAAAAGATCCGCCCAATCACTCGCCTCCGGAATCTCTAGCAACCCGCAGTTGTTCGAGTCGTGCGCCGCGAGCCAATCCATCGCCAGCTCAAGTCCGGCAAAGTGCCGGTCCACCACCGACCAGTCCCCCGTCTCCCGCGCATACGCCGACATCGCAATGATGATCCACATCACACTGTCGATCGACGCAATCCCGCCTACGCCCATATACTCCGGCTCGTCCGTCTCAATCCGCACATTCGCCGGGATCTGACCATTCGGCGCCTGTTTCGCCATCAAGGTGTCAAAGGTAGCTACCTGCGCCGTCCGCACCTTCGGATCGTCAATGTCGAGCGTCCAAATCGTCGTAATCGCACCGTCTCGCGCCCACACCGAACGATAGTTCTCATCACTCCCCGCATAGTCGTTGTGCTCCAAAGAACACGCCGAGAACCCTTTTGGTGTCACGTTGAGCAGAACCGCTTCCCGTGCCTTCTCATACGCGGTCTCCAGAAAGACGCGATCATCATGGGTAAGTTCCCGGTATTCTTCCGGCCGAAACAAAACCCGCCGTGCCGGCTCGTGTGAACTTGAGGGGGTATAATTCATGAATAGAAATCTAAGAACAAACGACAACGGTCAAGCCAGGTCATCTTCCAAATCCCGGAGATGCTGATAGCAACCCTTAAGCCGCTCAAAGACCGAGAGCGTCCGCTTCGCCACTCCCGTCCAACCAAACTGCCTCCGCGAAAAGCGGGCCCCTTCCACTGACAGGCGCTCCCGCAGCGCCTCATGACGCAGCGGCAGCGCCAACAAGGCTCCAAACTCTTCCGCGCAGTTCGGATCGCCGTAGAGCGCATGCAAGCCAAAGTCGACCGCCTCATACAATCCACCATGCGTCGTCACCACCGTCGGCGTCCCGCACGCCATCGCCTCAATCGCCGTCATCCCAAACGGCTCATAACGCGACGGCAAGGCAAACACCCCGCCAGCCCGATAATACGAAGCCATATCCTCATCCTCGATATAGCCCAGCCACTTCACCGCATCCGCCACCCCGAGCTCTTCACAAAGCCCCTTCCATTCGGACAGCTTCTTCTGATCCCGTTCCGAGTTCGCTCCCACCGCCAACTGAACCCGGGCCTCGGGCACGATCTTCCGCAAGGTCGGCAAAGCCTCGATCAACAAATCGATCCCTTTGTTCGTCGCCGCCCGGCCAACACAGTAGACATCCGTCGGCGCAAATCCCAAGCGTTCGCGCAACTTCCGCAAATGCGGCGGCCGCACCGGCGTGTAACGCCCATCATCAATCCCGGGAGGAATCATTTTAATGTGATCCTCAGGAATTCCATAGTGCTCCGTAATCAGTTCCACCTGCTGATGCGTCGTCGCAATAATCCGGTCGCAATTCCGAAAGACGAGAAACTCTTTATCAATCCGCTCATTGAAGCGATACACCTTCTCAATATCCTCCGCTCCTCGCGCCCCCTGCATGTCCTTCCGCTTCCACCAACCGAGTGAGTGTGGCGTGTGCACGTGCGGCAACTGCAACTCTTCCGCAATCCGCTGCCCAGCCCAACCCGCATCCCAGTAGTGGCTGTTCACCACATCGTAACGAATCCCCGTCCGACGCACCTCCGCCAAAAAGTTCGTCACGAAGTCCGCGATCGACTCGTGCATGTCCTCCTTCCGGATAAACTGCTTCCCGCCAAAGGGAATCCGCCACACCCGCAGACTCTTGTTGATCTCGTCAAACTCCGGCTGATCCTCAAAGCGCCGCGTCACCACATCCACGTTGTATCCCAAACGGGCAAATCGCTTCGCCAGCTCCAGAACAAAAACCACCTGTCCTCCCGTATCCGGCCTGCCCAATTCAGGCTCCGCCCCCACATAGCCGTGGGTCGAAATCATCAGGATCGATTCACGCTGCCTATCGCTCATTGTTCGTTGCTCGGGTTGTTTTCCGACTGCAGCACTTCCCAGTAGCGCAGCCCTTCCAGCACGCCCGCCGCATGATGCGCCGAGGCCTGGTAAGAACTTTCCGGGCGCGCCGCTTCCCGCAGCTCGCTGCGCGCATTTCCCACCAGGATGCCCCGGGGGCAATCCTCAAACATCGCGAGGTCATTCCCAGAATCTCCCGCTACGAGCAATTGCTGTGCCACGTCCACCCCGAGAAACTCCGCCAAATACAAGGTCGCCTCCCCTTTCCCAGCCCCCACCGGCATCACATCCACATCACTTTGTCCCGAAATGATCACCCGCGCCTCTTGCCCGCTCGCCAAAATCGCCTCCCGCACCGCCGACTGCCGCTCCGCCCCCTCCACCGCAAAACTCGCCTTGTAACGCGTCTGATACTCCGCCGCATGCGGAACCCCTCCCAGGGGCAAAACCACATCCTCCACCAAAGCCCGCTCCCATCCCGCAAATCGCTCCTCCCACCCCATCACGATCTCCCCATCCACCATCATTTCCGTCCCCATCGCGGTAATCATGCTCCCCGGCGCCACCCCCGGAAACTCCGCCAAGGTTCGACGCACACTCTTCCGCGGACGGCTCGAATTGAACACCAAGCGAAACTTCCCCGCCTCTACGAGCTTCAACAATTCCCCCAAGGCCCGCTCATCTCCCGTAAGCGTGTCGTCAATGTCACTAACGAGAAGCCAGGCCGAAGAATCCATGATCGCTGCGCGATCCCCTTCGCCGCGCCTCGCCCAGTCAGCCACACCCCCCTACGAAAGCAAGAGCCGAGCATAATGCTCAAAAAATGCCCACACTTCAAGCTTGGCCAGCACCTCCGCCCGCCTACCTTTCTGCGCCACTTACTCCTCCAGTCTCATGCTCGACGCCCACCATCACCTCTGGACCTACGATCCCGGGGACTATCCTTGGATTCCGCCGGACTCCGCCCTTGCCCGCGACTACCTGCTTCCCGACCTGATCGAAAACACCGACAGCGCCGGCGTCACTGGTACGGTCGCGGTTCAGGCCCGGCAAACCCTTCAGGAGTCCGACTGGCTTCTCGAGATCGCAGACCAGTCCGATCGCATCCAGGGCGTTGTGGGCTGGGTTCCCCTCGCCGATGCAGATGTCGGAGAGCACCTCGAGCGTCTCAGTCAGCATCGCAAGTTCAAGGCCGTGCGGCACGTCGTGCAGGACGAACCCGATGACCATTTCATTCTCGGTGGTGACTTCAACCGCGGAATCGCGCAACTCCGGGACTACGAACTCGTCTACGACATCCTCATTTTCCAGAAACACCTCCCACCCACCATCGAGTTTGTCGACCGGCATCCCGAACAGCCCTTCGTCATCGATCACATCGCCAAGCCCGTCATTCAGAACGGCCGGGTCGAGACGGAGTGGCGGAAAGGAATGGCCGCCCTTGCCGAGCGTGAGAACGTCATCGCAGTCAAGATCAGCGGCATGGTCACGGAAGTCACCGACGACGCCATCAGCGAGGCTACCCTCAAGAGCTATTTCGACGAGTCCCTGGAGATGTTCGGGGCCCAGCGACTTTGCTTCGGCACCGACTGGCCGGTCTGCCTGCTCCGGATCGATTCCTACGCACACTGGGCAAACTCCGTCCGTGCCTACGTGGCCGAGCTCAGCGTGAGCGAACAAAACGCCATCCTGCACGAAACCTGCCAGCAGGCATACCGGCTTTAGCCCCCTGCGGGCAGGCCCCCAAGCACCTCCGGCCCGGGACCGGAACTACCCTACTCCGGCGGCCGCACGGGATAACGGAACGACTTGTCCGGCCGCTCGGGAGGAGCTGGAATGGCACGGGGGTCCTCCTTGATCTTCTGCTGGAGGTAAGCGAGGGCGGCCTCCAACTGGGCATCCCGCCCAAGAAACGCCTCGTGCGGCAGGTTGTCCACCACCATGTCGGGTTGCACGCCCGTCCCCTCGATGATCCAGCTCCCGTTCGGTGCATAGACACCGGTTTCGGGACTGCGGGACATGCCCCCATCCACAAGACGGGTTGCCCCCCGCAACCAGATTCCACCCCCCCAGGTCTTGGTCCCGATCAGTGGCCCCAGACCGAGCCTGCGAAACCCTTCGGAGAACGCCTCGCCATCCGAAATGGTGTAGGCATCCACCAGGACAACCATGTGCCCGTGAAATGCGAAGTGCATGTTCCCAAGGGGCCGACCGGTCCGCGTCTTCCAATACATCCATGGCCTCCGACTCAACCTCCCCAGGATCCAGCTGTCGATGTTGCCCCCGTAGTTCTGACGCATGTCGATGATAAGCCCCTTCCGATTGAAGACCGGATAGTAGCCCTTCACGAATTCCGCGTAGTTGGAGGCGGACATCGCACGCATGTGAAAGTAGCCAATATCACCTCCGCTCTTTTCTTCGGTCTCCAGTCGGCGTGTGTATTCCCAGTTGCTTGTCTTCAACGAGCGAAACCCACTCACCGAGAGCGGCTCAACGATCGACTTCCTGGTTCCACCCACCCCGATCCGACGGGACTCGAGAAGCACCTTCCGGCCCGCCTTGTTCTTCAGAAGCTCGCCGACTTCTCGGGCTGAGGTCGCGGCCACCCCGTCGACAGCCACAATGACATCGCCCACCCTCATGTCCACCCCGGGCCTGAGAAGGGGGCCGACCTCGGCGGGATAATCGGGATCCGTCTCATAGAGTTTATCGATCCGGAACCCTTCCTCCAACCGGGACAACTGCGCTCCAAGGTAGCCGAGGGTCGCTCCATCGGTCGCATCACGTATGTCCCCCGAGTAGATATCCGTATGCATCGCTGAAAGTTCCCCTACCATCTGCCCGATCAGGTCATCCAGTTCCCAGCGCGTGGTCAGTCGTGGAAGAAGGACTTCATGCTTGCGACGGGCCGCCTCCCAGTCTACCCGGTGCATCCTCGGGTCATAGAAGTAATCCCGCTGCATCCGCCAGGCGTCGACAAACATCTGGCGCCATTCCTCCGCCGGGCTCACATTCAGCGAAAGCCCACTCACCCCGACCTTGGCCCGGGTGAGACTCGAGGGCGGCTTTCCATTGGCGGAAAACACGTAAAAGCTGTCTCCCTTGCGTGCCAGGCAGGTCGTCCCACTTCCAGACAACTCATATCCCCTCACGTCGCTCATGACCGTCGTCCACTTGTGTGCAGCTGGATCGTTGGTGATGGGAAAGGAGACCAGTGACCATTTGCGGCTTAGTGAGAGCGAGGAATAGAGGCAGTAGAGATAACCGCGCGCGACCCCAAGGTAGCGATAATTACTCGCTTCCACGGGGGCCACTACCAGACGCCCCTGAATCCCCTCCAACTGGACCCCTGTCTTCTGCTCTTCACCCTGACTCCCGGGAGACTCTCCCTCGCCTCCGGGTCGGAAGGGCGAACGCTGGCCACCCACGAGGTCGAGGGCGAAGATGCCGGTCGTCCTGTCCAGCAGAGGCTCGGGCTGCCTCGCTCCCCAGGGCGATCCCTGAACCGAACGGAAGGTGCGATCCGAAAGGAAGTAAAGCCACTTTCCGGACGCTCCGAAGGCAGGGCTGTAGCTGTCCAGTCGGGCCGTGGTCACGGGGACTGGCTTTTCCTTGGTCTCGGTATCGTAGAGAAAGATCCGCCTGGTCTGGTTCTCCATCGCATCCACGAAGGCGATCCAACGACTGTCCGGCGACCACGTGAGATCAATATAATCCCACTCATTCCCTTCCCGGGAGCGCGCAACCTCCCACTCCTCTCCCGTTGCCAGTTCGCGCATCCAGAGCACCTGATTGCGATCCGTATGGGCGAGCAACCTGCCATTCGGCGAGGGGATTCCATCGTGGCGCATCGTCGTCCCCCGGGTGGTAATCTGCTCCGGTTCACCCAAGCCATCCGCAGCCTGCCGCCAGAACTCCATCTCTCCACTCTGATCGGAAAGATAGAAGACATCCCTCGTTCCCGGCAGGAAACGAAGGTCACGCGTACGACTCTGCGTCTTCTGGGTTAATTGCACCACCCGCCCGGGTCTTACCGGCACAACGTATCCCTGGCCCCGGATCGTCAATCCCACGTGCTTGCCATCGGGCGAGAGGAACCAGGAATTCAGATAGGACAGCGGATTGCTGACCCACCGCTCCCGCTTCTGGTCAAAGTCCGAGGCCAGTCGGATATCCATCTTGTGCGCGACATCCCTGTTTACATCGTAAACCCAGAGGTCTGCCTGGTTTCGGAACACGATCCGTCCTGCATGCATTGACGGCTCCAGCACGTCCCATCCCGCAAAGTCCGTGTGCTGCCGGGGCTCTTTTCCTTCATGGTCCATCGACCACAGGTTCATCGTGCCGTCACGGTCGCTCACAAAAAAAACCCGATCCTTCCACAGCATGGGAGCGCGGCTCGTTCCGTCAAAATCAGCCGTCAGGGGCACGGCCTCCGGATCACTCTCCCGGTAGCGCCAGAGATTCTCGATCAACCCTCCCCGGTAACGCTTGGCGAAGCTTCCCTGCCGCGGAAGCCGTGTGAAGAAGAGTGTCCTGCCATCGTCTGCAAACTCACCATCACTCGCCTGCTCAAGAGGAACAACCCGGCGCTTTCCGCTTTCGATGTCGAGAACCACCAACTGGTGCGTGTCGCGCCGCGCGAAATACCAGGTTGCATAAACGAGTTCGGAATTCGACCTCCAGGAGACCGCCCGCGGGCCCCTGCGCCCACTCACTCCCTCATAGGTCAGGCGGGTGGGCCGGCCTCCTCCCAGGGGCATGAGATAAATCTCGTGCGTTCCATCATAGGATGCGGTGAAGGCAACGGTTCTGCCATCGGGAGAGATGCAGGGATAACGCTCCCGCTCCAAGTGCGTGGTCAACCGCTGTGCCGTGCCCCCGTCAACCGACACTTTCCAGAGGTCACTTTCGGCATAAAACACGACAGTGTCCCCGTGTAGAGCGGGCTGCCGGTAGTAGCCCAGCAGGCCATCCGCTCCGAACGCGGGCAGGGTGTGCAGCAGAATCGCCGCGAGCGCAACTTGTCTCATGAAGGGTGAAGGAACACCGGCATTCTCGCTCAAATGCCCTGCCATTCAAAGAACATTCCGGACAGTGCCGGGGCTGCCATCCACGATACGGAACAATGCCGTTGCGCCTCGAGAAAACGGTTGCAGGTCTGCACCGGCTCGCCGCTTGATTCGGTAACGCTGCACAACTTTGCTTTTCCTCCGGGGTTTATGTGCTATCCCAACCCCGAAATGAACGTGATGAGAACCCCCTGTGTCCTTCTGCTCCTCGTGGCCTTCGCTGTCCCATCAGGGGCCAGCGTCACTTTCAACAAGGACATTGCACCTCTGGTGCACCAGAACTGCACCAGCTGCCACCGCCCGGGACAATCCGGCCCCTTCCCGTTGATCACCTACCGGGACGTCAAGAAGCGGGCTCTTACCATCGAAGAGGTACTTATCGACCGCTACATGCCGCCCTGGAAGCCGGTCAATGATAACATCCACTACGCCAACGACCGGAAACTCAGTGAACAGGAGATCGACCTCGTCAGTAACTGGGTGGAAGCCGGAACTCCCGAGGGCGACCCCGGGAGTGCACCCGAGCCACCAAACTACCCGAGCGGCTGGTATCTCGGGAAACCGGACCTCGTGCTCAAGATGCAGGGGACGTTCGAGATCCCTGCCGAAGGAAGGGATATCTACCGCTCCTTCGTCTTCCCCCTGCAACTCCCAGAGGACAAGTGGGTCAAGGCCGTCGAACTCAGGCCCAAGGCCAAGTCCGCGGTCCACCATGCACTCTTCTTCATTGATTCCAACGGGGCGGCCCGGAAACTGGATGGCCGGGACGGCAAGGCCGGAATCAGCGGCATGGGATTCCTCCGGCAGGCGGGTGGGATCACTGATCCCGCAGCTGCCTTCGGCGGAGGCAATGGGGGACTGGGAGGTCACGTTCCCGGGGCGACCCCTGCAAAGCTCCCCGGCGATCTCGCCATGTTCCTTCCCAAGGGTTCGGATGTGATCATGCAGACCCACTTTCACCCGTCAGGCAAAAAGGAAGTCGAGGAAGCCGAGCTGGCCCTCTACTTCGCAAAGAAGGCTCCCGAGGTGAACCTCGTCCCGATCCAGATTCCCCCTTTCTTTGGCGCGACCAAGGCCATCAACATTCCCGCCGGGGAGCAGAACTATGTGGTCGAGGACAGCATTACGCTCCCAGTGCCGGTCAAGGCTGTCTCGGTGGGAGGCCACGCCCACTACATCTGCCGCACCATGTCGATGAACGCCACCCTCCCGGACGGCAGGAAGATCACCCTGATGAACATCGACGACTGGGATCTCGACTGGCAGGACCGTTACCAGTTCAAGGAGCCGCTCGATCTCCCGGCCGGAACGGTCCTGAAGACCCGTCTGGTCTACGACAACTCTGCCAGTAACCCTGAGAACCCGAACAGCCCACCCCGCCGGATCACCTGGGGCCAGGAATCCGATGACGAAATGGGAAGCGTTACCCTCATTGTCGTGCCGGAGGACAACAGCAAGATTCAGACTATTGCGAACGCCCAGCGCAACCAGCTTATCAGCGGTGCAGCTCAGGCCATCCAGCAGGCGAGAAAGACCATGCTCAACGTCAAGAACTACGACGATAACAAAGATGGCCTCGTTCAATATGAAGAAGTCCCGGGCCGCATGCGTTCCCGGATCTTTTCCCGCTTCGACACCAACAAGAACAAGGTCCTCGAGCAGGAAGAGCAGGTAGCCGTACAGAAATACCTCGACTCCTTCCTCGGAGGCTTCCGCCGGCGCTAGCCAGCGCTTTGTATCATGCGACTGCTTACGGGTATCTCCCTGTCCTGCCTGCTCTGCCTCAGCCTCACGGCACGGGGTGAGGGAGAAAAGAGCCGGGGGCCTTTCCCTCTTAACGGTCTCAAGCTGGTTGACATCACGGGGGCGGTTCACGAACCGGCAAAGTCAGCAAGAACTGTCGCCGCCGTCTTCGTATACGTCGACACCACCTGTCCCATCGCAAACTTCTACCAGCCCAGCCTGCGCCGCCTCGCACG
>Ga0163179_10002747_pt1 | contig 12109 bp, 6 predicted proteins | sample AtlANTMetagenome_FD_109643 | JGI IMG/M metagenome (GOLD analysis project Ga0163179, IMG submission 109643) | Marine eukaryotic phytoplankton communities from the Atlantic Ocean - Atlantic ANT 2 Metagenome | ecosystem: Environmental > Aquatic > Marine > Oceanic | place: North Atlantic Ocean...
AAATAAAGCGATGCCTCTTAATAAACTAGAGAATTTTATAAAGAATACTGAAGGTCGTATTCTTTATGTGAATCCAAATGACATTGATTCTACTGATGCGATCACGAATCAAGGTAATTCACTAGCACAACCATTTAAAACAATTCAAAGGGCTTTACTAGAGTCTGCTAGATTTTCATATGTTAAAGGTAAAAATAACGATTTAATTGAAAGAACAACAATATTATTGTATCCTGGTGATCATGAAGTAGATAATAGACCTGGTTTTGCAATTAAAAGTGTAGGTGGAGTAGCAAAAGCAGTATCTCCATCGGGAGGAGAAACTAACGCTAGCACAACTCTTACTCTTAATTTGTCGTCAAATTTTGATTTAGCACAAGAAGATAATATTTTATATAAATTTAATAGTATTAATGGTGGTATAATTGTTCCTCGTGGTACTTCCATTGTTGGATTAGATTTAAGAAAGACAAAGATAAAACCAAAATATGTTCCTAATCCAACTGATTTAACAGCACCCTCTTCAGCTCTATTCAGAATTACAGGTACATGTTACTTTTGGCAGTTTTCAATTTTTGATGCTGATGAAAACAAATTAGCATATACTGACCCAATTGACTTTTCTGCAAATAATCAGTCAACTCCAAGTTTTTCTCACCATAAACTTACTTGTTTTGAGTATGCTGATGGTGTAACTATTGATAATAGATTTGGATTAACAGACTTAGAAATTTTCTATGCTAAATTATCAAATGCATTTAATATTGCATCTACAAAAGATATAGATCAAAAATATCCTACATCTCCAGAGGGATTTGCACCACAAAGACCTGAGTTTGAGATTGTTGGTGCGTTTGCTTCAGATCCTCTTAGTATTTCTACTCTTATATCTGGAGATGGTTCAACACCAGGAAACGTTATTACGGTTACTACAACTACACCACATGGATTAAGTAGTGGAACTCCAATTAAAGTTAAAGGTGTTTCCGTTCCTGATTACAACGTATCAACAAAAGTTGCTAGTGTTCTAACAAGCACACAATTTACATACTTATTACCATTTGTAAGACCTAATTTATTAGCAACACCACAATCAGTTTCATCTGCAACAATTACAATTGAAACCGACACTGTAACAGGTGCATCTCCATATATCTTTAACGTTTCACTACGTTCTGTGTTTGGTATGAATGGTGTTCTTGCTGATGGTGCAAAAGCAAGTGGATTTAGAAGTATTGTTGTTGCTCAGTTTACTGGTATCTCTCTACAAAAAGATGATAGAGCATTTGTAAAATATAATGACACTTCAAGGGCATATGAAGGTATAACAATATCTTTAGCTAAAGGTGCTTCTCTTTCAAAAGAATCTTCATCCTTAGACCCATCTACAGTTTATCATTTAGATAGTGATGCTGTATATCGTACTGGTTGGCAAACAACTCATATTGCAATGAAGAATGATGCAATTATGCAGATTGTATCAGTGTTTGCGATTGGATATAATAAACATTTTAGTGCAGAAACAGGTAGTGATGCATCAGTTACTAACTCTAACTCTAACTTTGGTCAGATTGCACTTACGTCTGACGGATTTAAGAAAACTGCATTTAGTAAAGATGATACAGCTTTCATAAGTAATATAATAAAACCAAAATCTATTGTTGAAGAACCAGTCAATGTTGATTGGCAAAGACTTGATGTTGGTCTTACTACTTCTGTTGGTATTTCGAGTCATTTATATCTATTTGGATTTAATGACTTTGATGATAAACCACCTGTTATCATTCAAGGTTATCGAGTCGGTGCTAAACAAAACGATTTACTTTCTGTAAATTTAGGAGGGACAATTAAATCTGCTTCTATCAACATGACTGATAGTGTTGTTAGTACAGGATCAACAGCGGTTACTGGATCAAGTATTAGTCAAAAAGTTTTTAGAGTTCAGTCTGGTCCTACTTTTATTTCAAATGATACAGCATCATCTAATATTTTTAACATCGGAACTCACACAATTCAGACTGGTGAAAAAGTTAGAATGTTTAGTGATGATGGAGATTTACCTGAAAATTTAGACACAAATACAGCATATTTTGCGATCAGAATATCAAGCACAGAAATAAAATTAGCATCATCAGTTACTAATGCACAAAATAATATTCCAATTACAGTTTTTGGTGGAACAAAATTATTCATAGAAAGTAGAGTATCTGATAAATCATCAGGTGATATTGGATCACCAATACAATTTGATACTATAAACAAAAATTGGTTCATTCATGTTCCTCAAACAAATGACATTTATACAGAAATGTCAACTCAGGGAATTACAGGATTAACAGAGAAAACAAATGTAACAACAATTTCTAGGGTTGTAGATCCAAGATCCTTAGATGAAAGAGTATATACGGTACGTGTTGTGGTTCCTAAAGAATCTGCAAATGCGAAGGATCCTAATGATGGATTTGTTATTCAAGAATCAAGCACAACAGGAGTTAGAGCAAGCACTGATTTTTCATTAAGAAATATAGATGCGAGTGATGTATTCTTCAATCGTAATCCAAGATTCATTAGTACATGTTCAGTCTCCTCTGGTAGTGTCACTGCAAGAACAGAATTACCACATAATTTAAATGTATCTGATAAAGTTAATATTTTAAATGTAAAGAGTACTAATAACACTACTGGTGTTGGTAATTCTGGATATAATGGAACATTTACAATTACAGATATTGTTAATGATAAAGAGTTTAAATATTCAACTACAGATACAGATGGTAATTTACATAATGTAGGTGGGTTCACAAATGATACCTCTGACAGAACAATTAATTTACCAAGATTCCAAAGAAATGATTTACAATCAAATCTATACATCTATCGAAGCGAATTAATTAGTGAATATATTAAAGATGTTCAAGATGGAATATATCATTTGTTTGTATTAAAGGCAGACAATGCAATCAACACTGAATTTACAGAACAGAAATATAGTCAAAATGTTGCGGATCTATATCCACAGCAGGATAAAGACAATGAAAATGATAATCCACCTGCGTCAGTATCATTTGCCCGTAGAACTCCGATAGGAGATGTAGTCACTAATAGTCTTAAAAATAGTATTACTAGAGAAGCAAGTGATAAATTATTGCAAGATTTTGGTGAAGGTTTAAAAATTACAAGTATTGATTCCACCACTGGAGTTTCAACATTAACATTTGACAGAGAACATGGTTTAAGTGGTATTGTAACTTATAGTGACTTTACTGGTGGAACAGGATATACAAACGGAACATATCAAAACGTCAAGTTATTCAATACAGGAACTACAACTTGGGATGGAGCAACTGCAAAAGTTGTTATATCTGGTGGTTCTATAACCAATTTTGATGTTATTGATGGTGGATCTGGATATGGTGCAGAGAAATTAGAATTTGATCCTACCTTTATAGGTTCTCCTTCTATTGGAGCAGCAGCAACATTTACTTCGGACGGTATATCATCTAATGTAGGGGATGTTCTACAGATTACAGGTATAGGAACATTAACTGATGGTTATTTTAGAATTTCATCTGTTCCATCTACTAAAACAGTTTCAATTGCAAAAACTGGTGGAGATACATCATTCTTAGCAGGTCAATTTACACTTAATGTAGGACCCTCTGTTGCAATTTCTTCAGATGATTTTGAATCTGTAAGTGGAGTATCCACATTTACATGTTCATCAGCACATGGACTTGTAATTGGTAGTCCATTTAAGATTATTGATAGTTCAAATAATAATTTGGGTGACTTTACAGTCAAAGAAAGAGTTGGTATTAAGACATTCTCTGCTAAAACAAATGCTAATTTAAATGGTGCGTTTGTCTTACGTCATGGTATGAGTGCTGCAAATGCAACATCTGGTGTTAATGGAGAAAACTTAGGAACTAGAGGATTATCATTCTACAATAACGAAACATTAAATCTTGTAGATGATTTGACCACTGGATCAATAATGAAAGTTCAAGTACCAAACGCAGGTATTGGAACCGCAATAAGATTCCCATTAGGAACTTATATTGATGTAGATGGTGAGATCATGAGAGTCACTACATCAGAATTATCTGGTAGTGGATTGAATGAAATTGGTGTTGTACGAGGAGCATTAGGTACTATAAAGCAAGATCACTTAAGTGGATCACTGGTTAAGAAAATAAAACCAATTCCTATTGAATTTAGAAGACCATCTATTATTCGTGCTTCTGGACATACATTTGAATATATTGGTTATGGTCCTGGTAACTATTCAACTGGTTTACCACAGGTTCAAGTTAAATCACTGACTGAAAGAGAAGAGTTTCTAGTTCAATCACAAGAAAGGTCTTGTGGACAGGTTGTTTATACTGGTATGAATAATGAAGGTGACTTCTTTATTGGTAACAAGAGAGTGAGTTCTGCAACTGGTCAGGAAAAAACATTTGATGCTCCAGTTCCCACAGTTACAGGTGAAGATCCTTCAAGACTAAGTGTTATTTTTGATGAAGTTACTATCAAAGAAAGACTTAAAGTTGAAGGTGGTGCATCAAGAACAATTTTATCTCAGTTTGATGGTCCTGTAAACTTCAGTAAAGATGTGAGATTTGATGCAGAAATATCAGCATCAAAAACAATAAGCATTACACAAGGATTACAAGCAACATCAACAACTACAGGTGATTTAATTGTCGCAGGTGGTGTTGGAATTGCAAAGAGTGTTTATATTGGAGGAGATATCGTTGTAGCTGGATCTGTAATAGGTGGTGATCTTTCTTTTGGTAATATTACAATCGCAGAGACTGATGATAATACGATTGATACTAAGACTGGTCCTTTGATGTTAAATTCAGCATCTGGTATTACATCTGTTAGGGATAATCTTGAAGTTGATAATGATTTAACAGTGGATGGTAATGCATCTATTGATGAAGTTTTAACTCTTAATAAAACCAGTGGAACCAGTTTGATAGTTTCATCTACACAAAACTCTACCAGTAAGACTACAGGTGCAGTGACCGTGGCAGGTGGTGTTGGAATTAATAATGATCTTCATGTTGGTGGAGATATAACAGCATTTGCTTCCTCTGACATAAACCTAAAAGAAAACTTATCTGTAATTCCAAATGCGATTGACAAAGTTAATGCAATTGCTGGATATACATATCGATGGAAAACTACAACAGATCAAGACATTGAACCATATTGCATGGCAGGAGAACTTGATACTGGTGTGATTGCACAAGAGATTGAAGCACTTGGATTACCAGGCATCACAACAACAAGAGATGATGGTACAATGGCAGTTCGTTATGAAAGATTAGTACCACTTTTAATACAGGCAATTAAAGAATTAAATGACAAAGTAAATAGTTTGTCATAATAAATAACTAAAAATACTATAAGATGGCGAGTATAAAAAAATCATTTAGTTTCCGAAACGGAGTCCAAGTTGATGAGGATAACTTTATAGTTAATCCTAATGGCTTGGTTGGTATTGGAACTTCCGTGCCATCTGAGTTTTTAGATGTAAGAGGAACAGCAAAGGTAGTTGGTTTAGTTACAGCATCAGATGTATTTGTATCTGGTGTTGCAACTATCACGGATATCAAAGTCGGAAGTGCAATTTCAATTACAAATGGTGGTGTTGCAGCGTCTAGATTTTATGGTGATGGTGCAACTTTATCAAATTTACCCACATCACAATGGGAAGATGTTAATTTAGGTTTAGGATTTACGTCAATATATGCGATAGGTAATGTTGGTATCGCTACCACAGATCCAAGACAAAGTTTTCAAGTTGGGGGAGATCCATCTACTACAGGTAAACATGGTGTTGGTATTAATTCAATTGGTAATATTCGTGCGTCAGGTATAATAACTGCTACGAGTTTTGTTGGTCCTCTCACGGGTGATGTAACTGGAAATGTAACTGGCATAGTCACAGGAAGTTTAGTTGGTAATGTAACTGGTAATATAACAGGTAATGTTGACGGAGATGTAAATTCAACAGGTATTTCTACATTTACTCAACTTTCTGTTACAGGTTTAGTTAACGTTGGAACTGCTGCAACATTTAATACAGCAGGTCTTGATGTTACTGGAGTTACATCATCTACGAGTTTTGTTGGTCCTCTTACTGGTAATGTAACTGGTAATGTAACTGGTAATTTAACAGGTGATGTTACGGGTGATATTAATTCTGGTATCACCACAGCATCAACTGAAATAAATGTTGGTACAGGTGGCACTGCATTTACATCCTTAAACACAGGTAAAGTTGCAATTGGTACTGATATTCCTACTTCTGATTTAACTATCAAGAAGACCAATGACGCTTTATTTGAAGTAATAGGAGAGTCTGGTGTATCAAAAATAAGTATAGGTCAATCGGGTATAGATGGAACAGAATCTGCTCTCATAAGATATGGTAGTCCTGATGGTTCTTTAAATTTTATAAATTATAACTCTGGATCAGTCAATACTTTTATTCATTCGGGGGGAAGCACTGGTATACAAACTGGAAGATTTTCTTGGATTTATGGACAAACTAATTCAGAACTTTTATCTCTTACCTACAACGGTAGACTAGGCTTAGGAATTACAAATCCAAGTCATAAACTTCATGTGGTTGGTACATCCACTATCACGAGTGATTTATATGCTGGTAATGACTTATATGTTGCAGACGATGTATTTGTTACTGGTAATTTAGAGGTTACTGGTCTTGTTGATTTTCCTGATGTTATTAGTGGATCTAATATAAACATAACCAGTGGAATATCGACATTCAATCAATTAGGTATTGCTGGAACTTCACTTTTCTCCGATGATATTTTTGTTGCCGATACAGCTAGTGTATTTACAGGTAATTTAGGTGTCAGCACTGATGCTGTTCCTGATGGATTTGTAATGAAAGTTGGAGGTAAAGCAGAGATAAGTTATGTTGGAGTCGGAACCACTGCATCTCCTGAAAACTTTTTTAATGTTGGTGCTGTAAATAATGCAACAAGTAATGGTTTTCATGTATTTAACTCTGCTATCGGTATTAGTTCATCTTCGATTTATATTCAATCTACACCTATAACCACTTCCCCATCATGTCTTGTTGGTATAGGAACTACGGTAGCTAAATCGTCAGTTGATTTCAGCAATGCAGGTAATTATGTTGGTAACGCATCTACAACTGGTAGATATTTAATTCCACCAATTGTAACTTCTGATGAAAAAGTTGGTTTAGCAACCATAGCGGGTGGTATTGTATATGATTCTACCTTGAATAAGTTGCAATGTTTTAATGGCACGATCTGGAATAATCTGTTCTAAATTATGAAAAAATTTGTTATTGTTGGATCTGGTTCGGCAGGATTAATATCTGCTGCCATGATAAAAAAATATTGGCAGGATGAAGTAGACATATCGATCATACACAATCAAAAACAAGGAACAATTGCAGTTGGAGAAAGCACAACCCCCTTTATTCACATCTTTCTTAATTTTTTTGATATACCAGAAAGAGAAATAATAAGAGATTTAGATGTATCTGTAAAGTTGGGTATAAATTTTAAAAATTGGATTCCAAATACTGAATATTTTCATGGATTTACTCAAGTTCCCAGTTCAGGAAGAAATGATGATCCAAGTTCAATATATTCCATCTTGAATGATGAATATGATGGTGGTTCATTGTATAATCATGCTATCAACGAAGTACCATCTACAGTTTTTAATAATTTAAATCATGGATTGCATATTGATACAAAACAATTTACCGAATACATATCTGATAAATTAAAAAACAAAGTTAATTTTATAGATGATATTGTTACAAGAGTCAGAGTCAATAGTGAATGTGATGAGATAGAAAATATAGAATGTAAATATAGTGGAATAATTGAAGCTGATTATTTTATTGACGCTTCTGGATTTAATACAGTTTTATTCAAACACTTAAATCCAAAATGGAATGATATAACTAAATTTTTACCGATTGATAGAGCTATTCCACAACAAGTTCCCTATGATTTTACAATTAAAGATGACATGCCATCTTACACGTTAGCAGAAGCTACTGATAATGGTTGGATTTGGAAAATACCTATCGGAAATAGATTTGGAACAGGATATCTATACTCATCAAAATTTACCTCTGATGATGAAGCGAGAGAGAAATATAATGATTGGTTAGTTAAGAATTTTAATACTGAACTAAAAACTGATAGAATAATAAAATATAGACCTGGATACTACGAGAATTGTTGGATAGGTAATTGCCTTGCGGTTGGACTTGCTAGTGGATTTGTTGAACCACTAGAATCAACTGGTATTCATACGATTATAAAACAAGTGCAAGAATTTATTAATAATAACTCTAATTTAAAAAATTTAAAATTTAATAGGAAATCAGTTAATCAACTTAATAAAGAGTTTTATGTTGATATTATTGATTTCGTAGCTCTGCATTATTGTACAAATAGAACAGACTCTGAATTTTGGAAATATATCACAAATAATAAATCAGAATGGGTTGCTGATGTAGAGCAAAAATGTAAAGAGGAATTTTTAGATGTAACATTATACAGAAACAATCCAGCTAGAGAGTTGCCATTAGAAAGTTATGTTTCGATTGCACAGGGTTTAAAAATGTTTAGTAAATACGGAATTGAATCGTATTTAAATTCTAAACCTCATGGACATAATATGTTTTTTAGTGGTCAAGACATTTTAGAAGTTGCTAAAAATTTATACGAATGTGAACAAAGTGAAAAAACTCTTCAAGAATTTGTGTCGCATAAGCAAATAATTGATTCAATTCATAAATAATAAAAAGCACGACTCTTATGGCATTAACCGTTACCAAATCTGGACCTTATTTTAATGGCACAAGTGCGCCATCAAATACCACAAATATGAGTTTCAGTCAATTAAGAAATACATTTAGACTGAATAATCCTACTGGTGAGATAAGTGCGAGTGAATTATTAAGAAATATTGATACGTCTAATTCAGATCCGATAGTTCCTGATTGTACAGAAAATGCAAATTCTGGACCTGCAAATAGTGGAATTGGTACATCAACTGATTGGAAAGTATCACAATTTCAAGGTTCAATTAAATTCTTTGACATAGAGCAAGACGCTGCAGATACTAATTCTAATTTTAATATATCAGGCATTACTGAATTTAACAATAATTTAGGAAAGAATATCAAGAAGAAATTAATTTTACGAGGAACACACACCTCTACAAATACAAATGATCCTGCTGCGGAGACACTTTTTGCTTCATTTAATTTGATACTAGAAATTTATGGAGTATTTTATGGTGCTGGTGGCATTGGTGGAACTCCTAATTCTCCAAGTGGAAAAAAAGGTGGTCCTGCAATAAAAATAAACGGAGGTAGTGTTACTATAGATGTAAAATCCACTGGTAAAATCTGGGGTGGTGGAGGAGGTGGAGAAGTAGGAAAAAGTGGAACAGCTGGTTCAGCTGGAACTTGTACAAAAACAACAACCTCAAAAAGTTGTGGAGGAACACCAAGTTGTCCTTCAGGATTTACTTTGATAAGCACAACAACAGGTGGTTGTTGTAAAAAAGAAAGATGGTGTTGGGGACCTTGGAACTCTTTTTGCCATAATAATTGTGTGGCAAGTACAAAAATAGGAACATGTCAAAAAATTGAGTCATCCTCTATACCCCCATCAGTTGATGGTGGTGACGGAGGTGATGGTAGAGGGTTTAATAATTTCTCAGATTCATTAAGTGGAAGTAAAGGTTCTCAAGGTGGTTGTCCTCAATGCGCTAATAATACTTTTACCTTAACTGGAGGTAAATGTAGCACCGATGGAAATAATGGAGGTCAAGGTGGAGATTGGGGTCAAAATGGAGAAAATACTTCAGCTTCTGGTTCAGGTGGTGCAGGTGGTGCAGCGGTAGAAGGAAGTGGATTTAGTGTTACTGGGAATAATTCAGATACAGTTAAAGGTTCTATATAATACAGAATAAAGTATATTATGTCAGACGATTTACAATCACCAAATCTTATTGAAAAGGGAAAAAATTTAGCAAAATTTTCATGGGATTTGATAAATTACATTCAAAATAATCACGAGAAAGCGTTGTTTGTCTCTGATGAAGTTTACAAAGAGAGAGTGTCTATTTGCAAATCATGTGATAAGTATATTGAACTTGATAATGAATGTTCAGAGTGTGGATGCTATATCCCAATGAAAGCAAAAGTAATTTTAGATTCTTGCCCTTTAGAAAAGTGGGTTGCAAACAATGATGGTTGGGATGATAAATTTGATGATATAATAAAAGACATGAATAAATAAAAGAAAAAAGTAAAATGGGTTACTACATTACAAAGACAGGATTATCTGGTAAGACAGTTTACTGGACAGGTGGAGTTCATTGGTCTGATGATAGTTCAAATAAAAAAACTTATGTAAATAAGTCAACAGCAGATGCAAAAATTGTTAACACCGATGGAAAGAATGGTGGTTGGACAGGTGCTACTGTTGTAAGTGAGTAGTTAGAAATAGAAAAATACATACATACCTTTGTATGGTTTGTTCCGAAGGTTATATATTTTTTTAAAGACCGACTTGCAACCACGAGAATTTTTTGCTATAATATTGGTGTTAAGTAAGTTTTTTTATGAAGACACCTATTCGTTATGCAGGTGGAAAGTCAAAAGCATATAAAATTATTACTGAATATATTCCAAGATTACCATATCCACAAAGGATAATATCCCCTTTCATTGGTGGTGGTAGTTTAGAATCAAAGTGGTCGTCAGAATTAGACATACCTGTTTATGGGTTTGATATTTTTGATGCACTAATCAATTTTTGGAGTGTACTACTATCTCGACCAAATGATCTTGCAAATAGACTACGAGAATTAAAACCGACAAAAGAAGAGTACGAGAATATTAAAGAGATATTATTGAGATGGGATTATACTCAAGATATGCTCAAGAATTGGCATACAGATTACTATAAGAGAGAACCAATAGAGTTAAGTGATCTAGATGCTGCTGCATACTATTTCTTTAATCATAATCTATCTTATGGTCCGATGTACTTAGGTTGGATGAGTAAAATATACCAGAGTCAAACTAAGTGGGATAAGATGACACATTATATTGGTTCATATCAAAATCCTAATCTTGAAGTTTGTAAAGCATCATTTGATGAAGTGATACCAAATTATCCTGACGATTTAATTTATCTCGACCCACCTTACTATCTTAAGAAAGATGATGACAATAAGATGTTAAAAGGTATGTACCCTAATTGTAATATTGATGTACACCACACAGGATTTAATCATGAATTACTAAGAGACTTATTACATAATCATAAAGGAACTTTTATTCTCTCATACAATAATTGTGAGACAATTAGAGAATACTATAAAGACTTTACTCTTGTGTATCCTGAGTGGCATTACTCATATCAAGCAGGGGAAACAAGAGTAGGAAAGTATAAGAAAGAGAGAGGAGTTGAACACAATAAAAAAGAATCACATGAAATTCTCATCATTAAAGACAGTTAAAGAAGTGTCACAAGAGATAGAGACACCTCTTACAAAACTGCTATAATGAATATATCAAACGAAATACTATGCAACTAAGACCACATCAAGAACAAGCAATACAGGCAATGATTGACAATGATAAAGGTCAAGTCATTGTACCTACAGGTGGTGGCAAGACTATGTGTATGATTGAAGATGCCAAGAGAGAGTTCTCAAAGTTCCCTCAACATACCATAGTGGTTGTTGCACCTCGTATTCTATTGGCAAACCAGTTGTCAGCAGAGTTTCTTGAGTTCATTACTGATGTCAAAGTGATGCACGTTCATAGTGGAGAGACACATCACTTCAGTACAACTAAGGTTGATGCTATCAAAGAGTTCAACTTACACAATGCCAATGATGGTCACAACCAGTTGATCTTCACAACATATCACTCACTACACAGAATTGCTGAGAGTAATATTGTTGTTGATACTATCTACTTTGATGAAGCACACAACTCAGTTCAGAAAAACTTTTTCCCTGCTGTTGAGCATATATCAACCAGTATCTT
>Ga0163179_10002749_pt1 | contig 12103 bp, 22 predicted proteins | sample AtlANTMetagenome_FD_109643 | JGI IMG/M metagenome (GOLD analysis project Ga0163179, IMG submission 109643) | Marine eukaryotic phytoplankton communities from the Atlantic Ocean - Atlantic ANT 2 Metagenome | ecosystem: Environmental > Aquatic > Marine > Oceanic | place: North Atlantic Ocean...
ATATTATTAGAATTATCATAAATATTTTCTATTTTAAAATCAACTTTTTGAACCGGCATAAATATAGTATCTAACTGTAAATAGTTATTATCTTCTTCTGAAAAAGATTGAGAAGCTAATTTATAACCTGTACCATATTCAAATTTAAATTCAATTTCTAAAATATTAGAAGTAGATACTGTCATTATATAATGGTTTGGATTTACCATTTCTAAATCCGAAGGTAATTGGATTAAATCCCCAGTTATAACAGCGGGCCCTTGAATTTTTAATCTACCAAAACTTGATTCATGGGCAGATTTTGTTTTACTTTTTAAAATAATTCCTTTTAAATTTAATAATACTTCAAGAATATCTTCTCGAACTCCAGGAATAGTTGAAAATTCATGACTTACGCCTGCAATTCGAACTGCTGAAATTGCAACCCCACCTAAATCATTTAGTAATACTCGACGTAATTGGTTGCCAATTGTAATACCTTGTCCTGGACGTAAAGAATCTATTAAAAATTGTCCATAAGAACTACCTGATTCAATTTTCTCTGATCTAAGACATCTAATCGAAATGTTTTTCATATTTTAAGTTAAAAAGATCTTAAACACGGCGTCGTTTTGGTGGTCGACACCCATTATGCGGAACTGACGTTATATCTTGAATCGCTGTTATTTCAAATCCTGCACCCTCAATTGCTCGAATTGCTGTTTCTCGGCCTGAACCTTGCCCTTTTACTAAAATTTCGACACTTTTTAGACCTGTACTTAATGCTTCTAATGCAGCTTTTTCTGCTGCTGTTTGAGCTGCAAATGGAGTACTTTTACGTGCACCTTTAAATCCTGCACTTCCTGCTGAAGCCCAAGAAATTGCATCACCTTTTAAATTAGTAATTGTTACAATTGTATTATTAAAGGTTGATTGAATATAGACAACTCCAGTTGTAAATCTATTTCTATCTTTCTTATTTCCTGATTTTCTAGTTGTTTGTGCCATATACAAATTTTTGAATAAATTTAATGCTATTACAAATAAAATTATTTTTTATTACCAGTAACAGTTTTTTTTGCTCCACGTCGACTTCGAGCATTTGTTCTTGTTCGTTGTCCACGCACAGGTAAGCTATTTCGATGACGTTTACCACGATGAGAATTGATTTCATTTAATCGTTTAATATTTAAACCATTAAACTTTCGTAATTCCCCTTCTAATTTTAAATCTATATTTTCGATTGTTTGTCTTAATACACTAGTTTGTTCAGTTGTCAAATCATAAACTCTTGTATTAGAATCAATATCTGCAATTTCAATAATTTTTCTTGCAGATGTTAAACCAATACCATGAATATACATAAGTGCATATGCAATTTTTTTGTTTCTCGGTAAATCAACACCAACTAATCTTACCATTTTTTGAACTCCTTTAAAATAATTATCCTTGACGTTGTTTATGTTTTGGATTTTTGCAAATTACCATAACTCTACCATGTCGTTTGATTACTCGACATTTGTCACACATTTTTTTTACTGAAGGACGAACTTTCATTTTTAAATTTTTAGTTTATTAATACCTATTATTGTAAACATATGAATAGTAAATATTTTCGATTTCACGTATTAAATCTAGTATAACCCCCGCTACAATTAACAAAGAAGTTGTACTTAATCCATTTAAACCAGTAAGGTTAAATGTTGATTCAATAAAATTGGGTACTACCGTTATAATCGCTAACATTGTTGCACCTATTAAAGTGATTCGTTTAATTACTTTTTTTAGATAAAAAGTAGTTTGTAATCCTGGTCTCACACCTGGTATTGTGACTGCTAACTTTTGAAGTTGATCGGAAATATCTTTAGGATTTAAAACAATTGATGAATAACTGGAACTAAATATCAAAATCAATGCAAAATAACCGATCCAATAAAGCCATTTGAATTCTTGAAGAAAATCTAACCACTGAAATATTTTTAGACCAACAATATAGTTTGGAATTACTAACATAGCAGTAGTTAATATAATTGGCATAACTCCCGCTTGATTAAATCGTAATGGAAGATAGTTATTCTTTGAATCTTGAAAAGATGATTGGTTTAATTGTTTTGATGAAATTAAAGGAATTTTACGAATTCCTTTTTGCAAGAAAATAATGCCATATAAGGAAAGGAAAATTAATAAACTAATTCCAAAGATTGAAAGAAAGTTAAAGTTGTTACCATTTTGAAGAATTAATTTTTTAAAGAGACTTGGTAAATTTGAAATAATATTCGTGTAAATTAACAAAGATGCTCCATTTCCAAACCCATATTCGGTAATAACTTCACTTAACCATACAACAATCATTGCTCCTGTAGTTAACCACAAAGTAATTTCAAATGCTAATAAAAAATTCCAATCAAATAGAATTTGTTTCAAATAAAGAGTAATCCCAATACTTTGAACAATAGCCCATACAAGGGTAATTACTCGTGTTAATCTATTAATATATCGTCGACCTTCAAGGTCCCCTTCTTTTTGTAGTTTTGCAAGTTTTGGAGAAACTCCGAGCAATAACTGAATAAAAATAGTTGCATTAATATAAGGGAAAATATTCAATGTAAATAATCCAATTATAAAAGTATTATCACCTGAAAAAGTACTTATTAAATTTCTAGCAGTTGAATGCCGTTGAAGATAAAATGCTAAATCACTATGATTAATTCCTGGAACAGGAAGAAAGGTTCCAGCTCGAATAAACAAAATTATTCCAAGACTTAATAAAAAGCGATTAAATAAAACATCTTTAAATTTTTTATTAAATTTCACTGCTTTATTTCCTTTGTTAAAATTTTTAATTTAAGTCCCGTTTTTTAGCTACTTCTGATTTAGTGGTTAAACTTTGTAAAGCACAAATTGTAGCTCTAGCATTATTTAATAAGTTATCAGAGCCTAGTTGTTTTGCAATTACATTCTTAACACCAGCGACTTCTAATACAATACGTACAGCACCACCTGCAATTACCCCTGAACCTTCAATCGAAGGACGAACAATAACCTTACATGCCCCAAAATTTCCAACTGTATGATGAGGTATACTTAATGATTTTGTTAAAGGTAATTCTATTAAATTTTTATACCCATCTGTTTTGGCTTTTTTAAAAGCATTTACTACATCATCTGCTTTTGCAACGCCAACGCCAACTTTTCCATTTTCATCTCCGATTACTACAACAGCACGAAAACTTAGTTTTTTACCACCTTTTGTTACTTTTGAAACTCGACTAATTTTAATTAATCGTTCTACTAATTTCGGTTCTTTTTTACTGTAATTCCGTTGAGAATTTTTTTTAAACTTATTTACTTTTTTTAAATCACTGCTCATAAAGTATATTTAATTAGTATATTTATCGACAATTTTTATTTTAAAATTGTAAGCCACCAGCTCTTGTACCATCTGCTAATGCTTTTACACGGCCATGATATAAATAAGGACCACGGTCGAATACAATTTTAGTAATATTTTTTTTTAAACTTAATTGAGCTAATTTTTCTCCCATTAATCTTGCCGAATCACAAGTACGTCCTGTTACTAGATTAAGTTGAATTGATCGATCTAAAGTTGAACAAGACAATAATGTTTTTGAATTAGTATCATCAATTATTTGTGCATAAATATGTTCATTGGATCTATAAACGGATAATCTTGGTCTTTCAACTGTCCCTTTTATATTACCACGTAAAGATTGGCGTTTTAGTTTTTTGTATTGATTAGGTTTAAGCTTTTTGTTTTTATTTTTTAACTTTGATAAAGTTTTTTTTGACAATTTCATAGTTCTAATTTTTACATTTTTAAAATTATGATAGCGTTATAATTAATATTAATAGGCTATTTACCAGTTTTCCCAGCTTTCCGAAGTATTTGTTCGTCTTTATATAAAATCCCTTTTCCTTTATAAGGTTCTGGACGTCGCCATGCACGTATATTTGATGCAAATAAACCTAATTTTTCTTTATTGCAAGATTTTATATTAATTGTAGTATTTTGAACAACGTCAATTAAAATATCATCGGGGATATTAATTTTAACTGGATGACTATATCCTAAACTTAAAACAATTTCTTTTCCTTGAACCGCGGCACGATAACCCACACCTTTTAAAATTAGAGTTATTTGAAATTGTTCCGAAACACCAATAATCATATTATTAATTAATGTTCGGTACAAACCATGTAATGGAGATAAATTACGAGCCTCATTTTTTAAAGTTACTTTTAAAATGCTTTCACTTTGTTGAATCTTGATTGTATTTGGAATCTGCTTATGTAATGTTCCAAATTTTCCCTTAACAGTAATTTCTGAATCTGTATAATTTACATCTACATTTTCAGGAATCGTGATTGGTAATCTTCCTATACGTGACATATAACAAACTCCTTATTTACCAGATATAACATAAAACTTCACCACCAATCCCTAACTCCTTAGCTTTTAGATTGGTCATCAGACCTTGAGATGTTGACAGAATCGCAATGCCTAAATTGTCTAAAACTTTCGGTAATTGTTTTGAATTTGCATAGACACGTAAGCCTGGTTTACTTATTCGTTCTATTTTACTGATTACAGATTTTCTTGATTTTCCTGTATACTTCAGAGAAAGTAATAAAAATTTTCTTTTATCTTCTTGATAATCTTCGAAATCTTCAATAAATCCTTCTTCTTTTAAAATCATTGCAATACTTAAAGACATTTTTGTAACAGGAATCTGAACAATTTGATGCTTGACTAAATAAGCATTTCTAATTCTTGTCAACATATCTGAAATAGTATCAGTTACCATAATTATTTTTTTGTCAAATATATTTGTTTAATTATTCTTGTGACCAACGTTTTCGTTTTAGATGTTTTTTTCTATCCCAAGCTTGATTAATCTCAGAAAGTGAAGAATATTTGTCATAATATCCGAAATCATTTAATGGAAATCGTAAAAATTTAAATAAAATCATTCCATTTAAAATCTTATCCATTGGGTTTGAATTATATTTTCTAGATGATTGTTCTAAAACAATAGTAATTGTGACACCTTGCGTTTGATCTACATCGTCATAATTTACTTCTGGAAAAATTAGTTGTTCTTTTAAACTAAATGTATAATTTCCAGCTTTATCAAAACTTCGCAAAGATAAACCACGAAAATCTCGAATTTGGGCAAAAGTAAAGAATAATAATTTTGTCAAAAAAGCATACATTTTTTCGCCTCTTAAGGTTACACTTAAGCCTAATTCCATGTCTTCACGAATTTTAAAACCAGCAATTGCTTTTTTAGCTCTTGTAATCATTGGTTTTTGTCCTGTGATATTCTTAAATTCTTCAATATTTTTTTTCAAAATATTAGTATTTTGAGCTGCTAATCCAAGTCCACGATTGATTATAATCTTTTTTAACTTAGGAACTGTGTGAGGATTTTTGAATCTAGAAAGACTATTTTTCATTAAAATAGGCTTGATTCCTTCTTCATATTCTTTTTTGATATCTCCAAGTAAATTATGAATTTCAGCAATTTCTTCTAACGAATGTTTATTGAGCATATTATGATATTTCGTTTAAATTTAATTTGACATTTGAATGATGAATAGGTGCTTCAAATTGTTTAATTTCACCAATTCCATTCTCTGTATTAGATTTGACATGTTTAAACTTAAAATTAACGCCTTGAACAATAATTTTTCCAGTTTTTTTATTAATTTTGATAACTTCTCCAATTTCATTTTTATGAAAACCTGAAATAATCTTTACTTGATCACCTATTTTAATATGTAATTTTTGTTGTTTGGACATTTTATAAAACCTCCGGTGCCAAAGATACAATTTTAGAAAAATTCTTATCACGAATTTCTCGCGCTATAGGACCAAATACTCTTGTACCACGAGGGTTACTATCAGCATTAACTATTACTGCGGCATTATCATCAAATCTAATATACATACCATCTGTACGACGGATCGTTTTTTTAGTTCTAACTACAATTGCTTTTACTACATCAGAACGTTTAATAGGCATGTTTGGCATTGCTTCCTTTACTACGGTAATTATGGTATCACCAACTTCTGCATATTTCTTATTACCACCTAATATTCGAATGCACATTACTTTTTTTGCTCCAGTATTATCTGCTACTGTTAAAATTGTTTGAGGATATATCATATAAAATTAACTAATTAACGATGATTTTGAAAGAATTTGAATTAATTTCCAACGTTTTCGTTTGCTTAATGGTCGACATTCTTGAACTAAAACTTTATCACCAATATTACATACTTCTTCTGCATCATGAACGATGTATTTTTTTGTTTTAACCAAAGTTTTTGAATATATTGGATGTGGGTAACGATTTTCAATTTTTACAACAATCGTCTTCTGCATTTTATTACTAATTACAATACCAATTTTTTGTTTGACTGGCATTTAAGCTCCTTAATCTGTAATTATTTATTAATTTCTTCGTTTTGCTTCGATTTTTCTAAACGTGCTGTTAAAAGTGTTTTTAATTGAGCTAATCTACGTTTACTATGTTTTACTTCATGAGATTTAAAAGATTGACGTGTAGCTTTTTTAAAACGTAAATTAAATAATTCATTTTCAGTTTCAATAATTGCTTCAGAAATTTCTGTATTTGAGAATGAAATTATATCTTTAAATTGAGGAAAACTCATTTTTTATTTAATAGTTTCTTTATTTATAAATTTTGTCTTTAATGGCAATTTATAAGCGGCTAAACTTAAAGCAGTTTTTGCAATCTCTTCTGGAACTGAGCTAATTTCAAAGATAATTGTTCCAGGTTTGACCACTGCTACCCAATAGTCCACAGCCCCTTTTCCTGATCCCATTCGTGATTCTGCAGCACGAGCTGTAACTGTTTTATCAGGGAAAATTCTAATCCATAATTTTGCTCCACGTTTTGTATAACGTGTAATAGTTCTTCGAGCAGCTTCAATTTGTCTTGAAGTTATCCAATTTGGTTCTAAGGCTTGTAAACCAAAATCTCCAAAGCAAATTTTATTCCCACGCGTTACAGTTCCTCTCATACGTCCACGATGATATTTCCGATACTTTGTTCTTTTTGGACTTAACATAACAAATTAGTTTTTATTTAATATAGTAAAGAGTTAGTTTTTTTGAGCTAACTTATTTAGATAAGATTTCATTTTTAAATACCCAAACCTTAATACCTAAAACTCCATAAATAGTATTAGCTTCAATTGTTGCATAATCCATATCAGCTCGTAAAGTCTGTAATGGAACTCGTCCTTCACGAATCCATTCACTTCGAGCAATTTCAGCTCCATTTAAACGGCCTGAGACTTGAATTTTAATTCCGCTAACATTTTGTTTTTGTGCTCTTTGCAATGCTTCACGAATAGCTCGTCGAAACGCAATTCGTTTTTCTAATTGTTCAGCAACTAAAGTAGCAAGAAGGTTAGCATCTAAGTCAACCTTTTCAACTTCTAAAACTTTAATTGTAAGTTGACAGTTAGATAATAGTTTTTTTTTGAGAATAGTTAATAAGTTTTTTACTCCAACTCCTGATTCACCAACTAATACCCCAGGTTTCCCTGTTTCTATATTTAATTGAATTTGGTCATTTAACCCATTTCGATAAATTTCAACATTTGAAATATTATTTAATTTTTTAATTGAATTAAGATAAGTTCTAATTTTATCGTCTTCTTTTAATATATTGGCATATTGATTTAAATTAGCATACCATGTTGATTTATGTTTTTGAGTAATACCTAATCTAAAACCCAAAGGATGTGTTTTTTGACCCATAGATTTAATCCTTTAATCTAAACTTATAAGTTAATTTTTTTCTTTCATAATTACAGTAATATGACATGTTGGTTTCAAAATTTTATATGCACGTCCTTGCGCACGAGCACGAATTCTTTTTAATCTTGGTCCTTCATCTGCAAAAATTTCTTCAACAAATAATTTTTTTTTATCTAACCCGTAATTATGACTTGCATTTGCTGCAGCCGAATGAATAACTTGCCAAATAGGACCACTTGCATTATAAGGTAAGAATTCTAAAACCATTAGTGCTTCTTGATACGAACGCCCACGAATTTGATCTATCACTCGTCTAATTTTATGAGGAGACATTCGAATATATTTTGCTACTGCTTTTACTGATTGCGACTCTTCCATAAGTAATTTTTTTAATATCTACGTTTTTTAAAAAATAATTTTTCTTTAAAAACTTTTAAATAAAACCAAAGAACCTTACCATAAAGATTTTTTCTTCTTAATTGGTTTTGGAGGTATATATAAAAGTTTAATACTTATACAATAAGTCGGCTTAAGTCGCTGCGACTTATTATTCAAAAACTTATTTTCTTTATGTATTTCATTTATATAAATTTCGTGTATCCATACATCAAAAAAATCAATATAGAGATTATTGTGTAATGAAATGAGCGGTGAATATAAAATTGATAAAAGATTATCACGTTCAATTGGATTTGATTTTAATAAATATAAAATATCATCTATTGCATAATAAATATATTTTTTTTGAAAACTATTCAATAATAATTTAGCTACTGAAGATAATTGTCCTTCATATTCTATTTGAAAAGTTTTTAAACGACGATTTTGAATTTCTTTTAACCAGTCATCAGTTTTTTTTACTTTAACTGGGTCTCTTACTGGATATTTGAATTGTTCAAATCGAGTATTTCGTTTTTTTGTTACTGAAATTGTTTTGTTACATTTACAAACAGGTAGACTAAGATTTACATTATGTCTCGGTTTACAAAATAATTGTTCCGTTGTTTGATGAATTTCTGAATTAGTTTCGGTAATTATTTTTTCATATAAAATTTCATCCATTAGCTTAATTTACTTAACGTTTTGATTTTCTATCAGCTTTAATATGTGTTTTAAAATTTCTTGTTGAAACAAACTCACCCAATTTATGACCAACAAGCTGATCGGAAATAAAAATTGGAACATGTTGTTTACCATTATAAACAGCTATTGTTAATCCAATCATACTTGGTAAAATAGTAGATGATCTAGACCAAGTTGAAATTGTGTCTTTTTTGTCTGCTTCGTTCATCTTATTAACTTTTTTTAATAAATGATAAGCAATAAACGGGCTTTTTTTTAATGATCTTGACATCTTTAAAATATTTATATTAACTTATTTAATAAAAATTTAAACTCGGCGACGAAGAATATAAGCATCACTTAATTTTTTTCGTTTTCTAGTTTTCATTCCCAGTGCAGGTTTACCCCATGGTGTTAATGGTCGTGTTCGACCAATTGGCGCTCGTCCTTCACCACCACCATGTGGATGATCACATGGATTCATTACGGAACCACGAACTGTTGGTCGTTTACCTAACCAACGACTTCTTCCAGCTTTACCACTTTGAACTAAAAAAGCATCATTGTTACTTACCTCACCAATTGTGGCAAAACATTCTTTACGAATTAAACGAATCTCTTTAGAGGGTAATCGTAATGTTATATAATCACCTTCTTTAGCTAAAATACGAGCATTTGTTCCAGCTGCTCGAACAAGTTGTCCTCCTTTGTTTGGAACAAGTTCGATATTGTGAATTGCAGAACCTAATGGTATCTCAGTTAATGGTAAAGAATTTCCAATATTTAACGAAGCGCCAGAACCGGCAACAATGGTGTCTCCGACAACTGAATCTTTTGGTTGTAAAATATAGCGTTTTTCACCATCTTTGTAATGAATAAGTGCAATTCGTGCGTTTCTATTAGGATCATATTCAATCGCAGCTATAACCCCTGGAATTCCAAATTTTTGACGTTTAAAATCGATAATTCGATAACGTCTTTTATGACCACCACCACGGTGACGAATCGTAATAACTCCTCGGTTATTTCGTCCTTTACTTCGATGATTTTTTTTAATTAAACTTTTTTCTGGTTTAATTTTAGTAATTTCAGTAAAAGCTGACAGTGCGCGATTTCGGGTGCCTGGTGTATACGATTTGTAAAGACGAATACTCATAAACGTAATTATTTAATATTTATTAATTTTCAGCAAATAAATTGATTACATCGCCATCTGCTAAACTTACAATTGCTTTTTTATATTGCGGTTTCCAACCAATATATTTACCTACACGTGTTTTTTTACGTGGAAGACGACATGTATTTACTTTGATAACTTTTACATTGAATAAATATTCAATTGCCGATTTAATTGTAATTTTATCTGAATAACGATCTACAATAAAACTGTATTGATTGTTTTCTAAAAGCCTTGTTGCTTTATCGGTAATAATTGGATATTTTATAATTTGTCTAACATTCTTAGATAAAGTTGAGGAGTTACTCACAATAAATCTCCTTTATAATGTTTAGTGCTAATGGTGTTAAAATAATTTGTTTTGCTTTTAATAAACTAAGCGTATTTAAATTTGAAGCTGAAATTAACTCAACATTTTTAAGATTTTGTGTTGATAATTTTAATGACATTGTTTTTTCTGAAACAATAAGTAAAATTTTTCGATCTAAATTAATCTTACAATCTGCACAAATTTTTAAAAAATGTTTTGTTTTTGAAGTAGTTAACTCATTTTCTAAATTATCAACCATTAAAATACTATTTTTTTTGTTATACAACAAAGTTTGTAAAGCTAGTCTACGTTCTTTTTTATTTAATTTAAACGTAACCATTTTTGGTTTAGGACCAAAAATGACACCACCACCTTTCCAAAGGGGTGAACGATTTGAACCTGCTCGTGCTCGACCTGTACCTTTTTGTTTCCATGGTTTTCTACCACCCCCTCGAACTTGACTTCGCGTTTTTGTTGAAGAAGTTGCTTGTCGTTGAAGAGTTTGATGTCTTAAAAGATCTTTATGAACTAAGTAGTTTCCTGATTTTTCAACAATATTCAGGTTTAATTCATGAGTTGAGTCTAATGGTTTTCCTGTAATACTTAATGGTGTATATTTTATAAATTTTTGAACAGTCATACTTGATTTTAATAATATTCAATTTTAACGCAGTTTTTTATTCAGAAGGAACAATACTTAATAAATTGCCAGGTTTCCCTGGGACCGATCCTTTAATGACTAAAATATTTTCTTTTAGATTTAATTGAACAATCTTAAGTTTTTTTACTGTAGCAATTTTATTTCCTAATTGTCCTGCCATTTTTTTTCCTGGTAAAACACGACCTGGTGTTGTTCCCATACCAATTGAACCAGGTGCTCGATGGTTTTTAGAACCATGCGTCATAGGACCACGACTAAAATTGTAACGTTTTTGAAGACCAGCAAACCCTTTACCGATTGTTTTACCAGTTACCGTTACAGTTTGTCCTGGTGAAAATATATCTACGTTTAAAGTTTGTCCTACTTCAAACATATTTTCATCTTCTACACGAAATTCTTTTAAATATTTTAAGGATTGAATATTTGATTTTTGTAAATGGCCTAACTGTGGTTGAGTTAATTTTTTATTTGAAACATTACTGTATCCAATTTGAACAGCTTTATATCCATCTAAATTTTCAGTTTTAATTTGTGTAATAACACATGGCCCAACTTTTAAAATTGTAACTGGAATAATATTCCCTAATTCATCAAAAATTTGTGTCATTCCAATTTTATTACCTAACAAACCCACACTCATAATAATTCTCCTAATATTTTTATATGTTATCAACTTGACTTGTTTTCATTAAACTTCTATCTCTCAAATAAACTAATTAATACTAGTAAATCAAACACTTATTTTAAAGAGTTTTTTTGTATTTGTCTATATAAGCAATATATATACTGTTATAAAATATATACGGGGATTTGCCCTTCAACTTAAATAACTTTTTTTATAATATTTATAAAGTACGAATAACTATAATATTATAAGGAGAATAAAAGATGGCAAAAGTTGTAGGTATTGATTTAGGAACAACAAATTCAGTAGTAGCGGCAATTGAAGGTGGTCAACCAAGTGTGATTATAAATGCTGAAGGGTTGAGAACAACACCTTCAATTGTAGCATATACTAAAAAAGAAGAATTACTAGTAGGTCAAATTGCAAAGCGTCAAGCTGTTATTAATCCAGAAAATACATTTTTTTCAGTTAA
>Ga0163179_10002751_pt1 | contig 12100 bp, 12 predicted proteins | sample AtlANTMetagenome_FD_109643 | JGI IMG/M metagenome (GOLD analysis project Ga0163179, IMG submission 109643) | Marine eukaryotic phytoplankton communities from the Atlantic Ocean - Atlantic ANT 2 Metagenome | ecosystem: Environmental > Aquatic > Marine > Oceanic | place: North Atlantic Ocean...
AATTTATATTTTATCTAAATAGAATAATATTTAAAATCATAATTTATTTCCATACTCTTTTAAGAAATTCTATAAAATTTTGACTCATAATATTTTCAATATCAATTTTTGAGTATCCTTTTTTAGATAGCATTGATGGGATTTTTTGAAGATCAGCTATAGTGTCAAGATCTAAAGGTGTTTGTTCCTTACCAAAGGCTCCATCTAAATCAGTACCAATTCCTACATGCAAAGTATTTCCTGCTAACTGACAAATATGATCAATATTATCAATCATTTTATCTAATGTTACACCCATACTCTCAGGAGTAGACTCACCTCTAATCCAATTAGGAACCATCATCCATGCATCTAGGGGAATTCCAATAACAGCATCTCTTGAAATCAATTCAATAATTTGTTCATCAGAATATTGTCTATTATGATTCACAAATTTTCTACAATTACTATGACTTGCCCAAATTGGACCATTATAAATATTCATAGTTTCCCAGAAGCTGATATCGCATAAATGAGTAGCATCAAGAATTAGATTTAACTCCTCAATTTTTTTTAGCAACTCTTTTCCTTTGATTCCAATTCCACCTTCAGAGTCTGTTCCATGAGCATAAACTCCAGGTCCGTAATGTGCCGGACCTACAGCTCTCAAACCTAAATTGTAAGATTTTTCTAAATAATCAATGTTTACAATTGAATCAGCCCCTTCTAAGCTTAGAATATACCCAATAGGTTTTTTAGAAACAGTCTCATTCTTCCACAGCTCAAGATGTGAGTTAAGTTCCGTTGAATTCTTAATTTGAATCATTTCACCGATATCCTCCATTGACCTGTACCATGCAAGTTGACCTTGAGTTTGAGCCCATGCTTGTTGCGGAGAATTCCAACCTGGTAATTTATTGTCATTACTTACCCTTGCAATTTGTGTAGCTACACAAATACCAACATTACCTTTTCGCATTGCATCTAGAGAAACTGTGTTTTTTTCTCTGTCTGGCTTATCCGTCATCCCAAACTCACTTTTTCTAATATCTAGAACACTTTGAGTTAAATCTCTATTCCATTCTAAAGCATTCATCGCTAAGTCAAGGTGTGCATCAAGAATAAACATATTTCTATTAATTATTTATTATAAACTATTTTGTATTATAATCTCTAGCTGCAACTTCCCATTCTCCTGTTACTTCTCCATTTATAACAGTTAAAACTTTTTTATATTTTGGAACTGTTGGACATATATGAACTGGTATAGCATAACAGACTGAACCAACCAGATAATCTTTTGACTCGTTACATTCAAGAACCAAATGCTCTTCACTGTGACTTACTTGTTTAAAGTTTTCAATATTAAGAAGTTTTAGTCTAGGAAAATCCATCTCTGAGGCAACAGATTTGTGTCCCAAATTTAAACACATAAGGTCTCTACTTGGTCTACTTATTATACTTCCAACTAGAACAGCAGCATGAAGAAATTTTAAATCTTTAAAAGAGCTACCGTATCGATCATCCCACAATAATGAAGTGCCTGGGCTAACTTCTATATTATTTCTTTTCACATGAATTGGAAAACTTGGAGTTCCGCCTGCAACAATCTTATTAATTTTTATTCCCAATAACTCAACATTGCTTTTTAAATTAAGAACTGATTCAAATTGTTTATCACAAATTTCTTTTCGAAGATTAAAATCTGATTCACGAATGTGACCGTCATAAACATGAAGTCCCTTCGCAATTAAATTAGAAGACCCATCAATTTTTTGATAAAGTAATATAGCTTCATTATTAGGTTTAATCCCAGTTCTATTGTTACCATTATTTATATCTAACCATAAACAAACCTTAAGCTCTTTGTCTGATGCAGCTGAATTAAATTTTATTATGGATTGCTCATTATCAATAATGGTTGAAAATGATGATTTTGGATATTCCTGCATTAATTCAATATACCTATTAACATTAGCTCCTGTTAGCTGCATTGCTAATAGAATATCTTTTACATTACATTTAGCCAAAAGTTCAGCTTCAGACAGGGTTGCACATTTAAATTTTGTAATACCATGTGTTAGCTGCATTTTAATTATTTCAGCAATTTTATGAGTCTTAATATGTGGCCTTAACTTCTCAGTTCCTCCAGCAATCTTTATCATTAATTTAATATTTTCCTCAATCCTTCTGGGAAAAACAACTAGAGAGGGAGACGGAATATCTTCAACATTATTTATTCTATACCAATCTTTATCCATAAAGATTTATTTTAATTCAAACATTGCTTCAATTTCAACTGGGATTCCATCAGGAAGGATCATGCCAACAGCACTTCTAACTCCAATTCCATTATCATCTCCAAAAACGTCAGCCATCAATTCACTAAATCCATTAATTACAAAAGGATGTTTTTTAAATTCAGGAGAGGAATTAACCATTCCAAATACTTTAATTACTCTTTTGATTTTGTCTAGATCACCAAAATGAGTCTTGATAGAAGATAGCATTGTTAAGCCAACTTGACGAGCTGCTAATTTTCCTTCTTCACTTGTTAAATTATCCCCAACGCGTCCTTGCATTAATGTACCATCATTTTTAACTGGTCCCTGACCTGAGACATATAAAAATTTATCTACAATTAATACTGGTCTATATACACCTGCAGGCTCAGGAGCCGGAGGAAAAACTAGACCTAATTCTTTTACTTTTTCTGAAGGTGATTTTTTCATTTTATAAAAATAAATTTAATATTAGAACTCCTACTAAGCCTGTAATACCGACTATAGTTTCCATTACTGTCCAAGTTGAAAGTGTTTCTTTTACTGTAAGGTTAAAATACTCTTTAAACATCCAAAATCCTGCATCATTTACATGAGATAACATTAGGCTTCCAGAGCCTATTGCCAAAACCATTAATTCTGGACTAACATCTGAATTAGAAATTAATGGAAGAACAATTCCAGCTGCTGTTAAACCTGCAACTGTTGCAGATCCAACACAAACTCTGATTACTGTTGCTATTAGCCAAGCTAAAATTAATGGAGATATTTGAGAACCATCTAATAATGATCCTATATAATCACTTACACCACTATCAATTAAAATTTGTTTTAAAGCGCCTGCTCCAGAAATGATTAATAAAACCATTGTTATACTTGATACAGAAGTTGAAACGGAATTCATTAACTCTACCATTTTTTTTCCACGTGACAAACCAAGCGTATAAATTGCGACTAATACAGAAATTAACATTGCTATGACAGGATTTCCTATAAAAACAATAATGTCTTTAGTCAAAGTGTCACCATCATATAGAATTGTAAATATTGATGAAAATATAATTAATATTACAGGCAACAAAGCAGTAAATATACTTACTCCCATTCCAGGCATTTGCTCATCTTTTAAAATAACTGGATTATAAAATTCTTTTAATGGAGTAGCATTAATATTTTTAATTGTTCTGGTAAATATTGGTCCTGCTATAATTATAGCTGGAATAGCTATTATAATTCCATATAATAAGGTTTTACCAATATCTGCATTAAACATAATTGAAATAGCAGTAGGCGCAGGATGAGGAGGTAAAAATCCATGAGTTACAGATAAAGAAGCTAGCATAGGTAACCCAACATAAATTAACGGTAATCCAGAAGATGCTGCCACTGTAAACACTAGAGGTATAAGTATAACAAATCCTACAGAATAAAACATAGGAATACCAACAATAAAACCTGCAACAACAACTGCCCATTGAATATATTTTACTCCAAAACTAGATATCAATTTTGAAGTAATCCTTTGAGCTGCTCCACTATCAGCAACTAGCTTTCCCAACATAGCACCAAATCCTAGAATCAAAACTAAAAAACCTAGTGTATCACCAATTCCAGTTTGAATAGATTTTACAATATTTTGCAACTGCATTCCCTGAAATAATCCAACAAAAATGCAAACTATAATAAAAGAAATAAATGCATCAAGTTTATATCTTGCTATTAAAATGAATAACAATAATATTCCGCAAATAACAATCAATAAAGGCATGTTTATTAGTTTATTAGTTTCATCTTAAGGTTTTGATTATTTTAAGAGTCTTCTCAATATTCTCCTTAAGTAAACTGTATTTTTTATTATCTAAAATGTCTTTAGATATAAGTTTAGAACCCATCCCTACACAAGTAACTCCAGAATCAAACCAGGATTTTAAATTATCATATTCCATCGAAACTCCTCCAGTTGGCATAACAGAAGTCCAAGGTTGAGGACCTTTTATACTCTTAACAAATCTAGGTCCTAAAACATCTCCAGGAAATAATTTAATAAGTTCACAACCAAACTCTTCTGCAGCTGCAATTTCAGTTAGCGAACTACAACCTGCTGACCACATTAATTTTCTTCGGTTACACATACGAGCGATATCTTCTCTAAAAACTGGTGTTACAACAAAGTTTGCTCCAGCTAGCATATATTGTGAAGCTGCTTTTGCATCAGTTACAGAACCAACTCCTAAAATCATTCCTGGGAGTTCAGCAATTGCGTATTTAATTATATCAGTAAAAACTTCTAGTGCAAAATCACCTCTGTTAGTGAACTCCATAAGACGAGCCCCACCATCATAACATGCTTTAAGAATATCTTTAGCCACTATGCTATCCTCATGATAAAATAGAGGAACCATTCCAGATTCTTCCATTTGATTTATTACTTGAACTCTTGAATATTGAGCCATAATTTATTTTATCTATTAACTCGTCCTGAAACATCTCCATCCATTAACTTTTCAATTTCTTGAAGAGTAACAAGGTTGGTGTCTCCTTTAATTGTATGTTTAAGACAAGATGCAGCTACAGAAAAATCGAGCACTTTTTGATCTTCATTTGGATAATTTAAAAGCCCATAAATTAATCCGGACATAAATGAATCTCCACCACCCACACGATCAACTATATCAGTTATATGATATTGTTTACTCTGATACATTTTTTTACCATCGTAAAGAATTCCAGCCCAGGTATTATATGAGGCTGAAATTGATCCTCTTAATGATAAAATAATTTTTTTAGCCCTTGGAAATTTTTTGATCATTTGTTTACATACAGATAAAAAAACTTCAGGTTTAACTTCATGTCCTTGTTTAGTTATATCTATCCCTTCTGGTTTAATTCCAAAGTGCATTTCAGCATCTTCTTCATTACCAAAAATAATATCACAATAAGAGGTAAGTTCAGTCATAATTTCTTGACGGTTTCCTTCATATTGCCATAGTTTAGATCTATAATTTAAATCCGTCGAAATAGTAATACCTCGGTCACTGGCAACTTTTACAGCTTCTAAACATATAATAGCAGCACTTTTTGAAATTGCTGGAGTGATTCCAGTCCAATGAAACCATGAGGCTCCATCAAAAACTTTATCCCAATTAATCATTCCTGATTCAATTTGAGCAATTGCAGAGTTCGTCCTATCATAAACCACTTTACTACTTCTGTTTACTGCTCCTTTTTCTAAAAAATAAATTCCTAATCTATCTCCTCCATATAAAATATTAGATGTTCCTACTCCTCTTTTACGCAACTCCATTAATGCACATTCGCCTAAATCAGATTTAGGTAACCTTGTAACAAACTCGACAGGAATCCCAAAATTAGCTAATGAAACTGCAACATTAGACTCCCCTCCCCCATAATTAATATCAAAACTATTTGTTTGAGAAAAGCGAAGATAATCTGGCGGAGATAGTCTTAACATGATTTCTCCAAAAGTCACAACTTTATTCATAGCACTCTAATATAATGACAAAAAAATTAAGTGATAATCACTTAAGAACAAATTTTCTAAGACCAACAAATACAACTAAAAAAACAGAATAGACAATGAAAAAAGGAATAACATATGATTCTAGTTTAAAAGACAACATAATAGCCATAATTAATAATTGAAAACCTAATCCATATAAAGATAATATTGTCATGAACCACTTTGGAAATGGTTGGCTATCTTTCGCATCTTTATCCATGAAGTACATTATTTTATCAAAAGATATATATAAAATATCATAGATTTTATAGAAGATATTTACCATCTGTTGACTTTCTCCCTTTAATGCTTTAGGAGCGCTATGTTCAAAAATTCGACTAGTAGAGTCACCTTGTACAGAGTTTCTTAAAATTACATAATAGTAGTTGTAAACAGTTCCTTGGAGTTGGATTCCAAAAAATGCTATTAACATGTACACTATTGAAATATCAGTTATATACCAAAATGCTAATAAAAAAGAAAAGTTAAGTAAGAAATCAGCAATTGAGTCATAATATCTCCCTACATATGAAGGTGTATTTTTTAAACGTGATAGCTCTCCATCAGCTGCATCTAAAATTGATTTCAATATTATAAAAAAAGCAGCAGTTATAAAATATCCTTTGATCATGAAAACAATTGCAATTATTCCTGAAACAATAAACATAGTAGTAACATGGATAGGAGTAAAAAGTGTTGATTTAAGCTGATTAGCTATCCAATGACCAACAGGGCGACCATAGTCTGATAAATCTAAAAATCTGTATTTTTCTGGCAGTTTTGACATTAATTTACTTTTTTAATCCTTATTATTCCTAATTAATTTTAATAGGGTGAGATCCAAAAAAATTTCTTTGAGCTTGAATCATTTTTGTGCTTAATGAATTATTTGAAATACTATTAAAATAATTCAAAGCTTCACTAAAACAAGGGATTGAAATATCATTTTTTAATGATATTAAAATTACATTAATTATTTCAGGCTTGTAATCATTTAAATCTTTAATTATTTTCTTATCTGATAAGATATTTTCAACTGAATAATTTAAAAAGAGATCATTAATCTGACTTGACTTTATAATACTTCCATTAGACCAAACATTCAAAGCCTTAGATACACTAATATTCCAATCGTAATTTTTATTTGCTGCATTTATTAGACAAAAAGCTTGTATAAAATTAATATGTCTACAGAATTGGTAAGCAATTTTTAATGATTTAATATCAATAGTATAATTATTTGAACTTTGTTTTGTCATTTTACTAATTTCTTTTCTAAAGCTTTTAAATCTTGAAATAAATCTAGTATCCATTGCTGATGAAAGCATGCTTAGAGGTATACCCAATTCAATTCCATAATTGAGCATCCATCTTCCAGTTCCATTATCTTTAGCTTCATCATCAATTTTTTCAATTAAATAGTTATCATCAGTCCTTTCTAGTATTTGTTTAATTGATATTTCTAAAAGATAGCTTTTTAATTCTGTTTTATTCCATTCATCAAATATTTCAGCAATTTCTTGATTTTTATAATTATTAGAAATGATTAATAATTTATAAATAGATGCGATTAACTGCATTTCAACATATTCAATTCCATTATGAACCATTTTAACAAAATGACCCTGATTTGAATCTCCAAATAAATCATAGCTTTTAGAGTTATCAATTGATTTTGATGTAATTAATGATAGATCATCTTTAACTTGATTAAACGCAACATTATCTCCTCCAATCATAATTGACGGGCCGTCCAATACACCTTGTACCCCTCCAGAAACTCCAATTCCAAGATATAACATTTTATTTTTTTGAACTTTTAATTTATTATTAAAACTTACAATAGGATTAGTATTCCCAGCATCTATTATAATATCTCCTTCATCTAAAATTTGAAGTAGCTTACCAATAACATTATCTGTTGGTTTTCCTGAAGGAACAAGAATTAGAACTTTTCTTGGCTTTTCAATAGATTCTACAAAATGTAGAATATCTTTAAAAAATGATGCTTTATTTAATTCAGTGTGTAGATTTTTTCCTTTAAAAAGTACATCTTGTTTCTCCTCAAAGGATTTATCATAAAGGGAAAGACTTATTCCTTTGGAAGACATGTTTCTGGCCATACTTAAGCCAATTCTTCCAATTCCAATTATACCCCAAGAATTCATTTTAACAATTTGAGTTTAATTAATTCCACTATTTTATTTTTGCTTTCAGATATATCTATAAAATTACAATAATCAGGGTATTCAATTATATCATATTGGCTTTGCAATAAGCTCGAACTAAAAAAGTGATTATTTCTTTTTTTTAGTCGTTGATTAATTAAATCAAATTCTCCCTTTAAACAAAACCAAAAAATATTTATATCTAAACCTCTTATCAATTTTTTTCTATATTTTTCTTTTAAAGCAGAGCAAGCTAAAACAGTATTGATTGATTGGTCTTTTAACTTATTATTTAATGCTTGTAACCATTCTTCCCTATCATTATCATTTAATGCTAATCTTCTTTTCATTTTATTAATATTATTAATTGAGTGAAAATCATCTCCTTCAATAAATTTAAATTTTAAATCCTTTGATAATTTTTTCCCAATAGTAGATTTTCCAGAACCGCTCACTCCAAATAGTATTATGAGTTTATGCATTTATCTATACTTCAATTAAATTAAATGAACTTAATTTATCTTTTAGTATATTTTCAAAATCAAAAGCTAAAAAAAAACCTCCACCGCCTGATCCACATAGTTTCAAGTAGTATTTATTTGACTTAAGTCCTTGTTGCCATATTTCATTGATTGATTCAGGAATCATTTCATTCATATTTTCAAAAGTTGTTTCTGAAAGATTTTTTATTGAATCTTTAAAATGATTTGAGCTGTACATCAAATTATATATGCATTCATTGGTAGTTTTTATAAAAGAACTATTAAATACAGATAGAAAATCTTTTTGGTTTTGTTTTTGATTAAATAATTCAATCATCTCAGATGTAGAAGAAGAAATTTCACTATCAATTAAATATATTTTGAAATTAGGAAACTTCAAATTATCCAGTAATTTAATATTACCCGCAGATAACATAATTGGCTTATTAAAAAAAGATACTAAAGGATCAAATCCTGAAGAGTTTCCATGAAATTTTGATTCAATTATTGACATGATTTTTTTTAGTTCTTCATTTTGAATAGAACTTAAATCAATTTTCGAATATTTATTAATTATTGAAGAAACAAGAGCTCCACTACTGCCAAGGCCTGAAGCAATTGGTATATTGCTATTAAAATAAAGTCCAGAATCAATATCATTTTTAAAATTTTGAAAATTTATAATTTTTGATAAAGATTCATTTTTTATAATATAGTTATATAGCTCAATTATTTTTTTATTAGATATTCTCTGTTCATTAGAGGTTAAATTTGAATTTTGAAGATATCCAGAAAACTTTTTAAATGGAATTGATAAAGCATCAGAATTTAACATAATTCCATATTCTCCGAACAATAATATTTTTGAGTAATAAAAGTTTTTATCCATTATATTAGTTTCTCTGATCCTATACCTAAACTATCATGAATATGAGTCTTAGACTTGCAAAATTTTAGCAAATCTGCTTCAATAAATTTTTGAATAGGTTCTTTCACAGAATTGGGATACAGCAAATGAACATTTGAACCTGCATCCAGTGTGAAACTAATAGGCAACTTAGTATCTCTTCTGAATTCTAATACTCTTTGTATAACCTCTAGAGTATTAGGTTTCATTAATATAAAATAAGGATTTGAGGAAAGCATCAATGAATGAATCATAAGGGCTTCAGACTCCGTTAAATTTATAAAATCGTCTAAATGACCTGACTTAAAAATTTCTTTTAGTCTTGAAATATTATTTCTAGCTAGATCAAATCTTGTATTAGAAAATGGATTCTCATTCATTAATTTATGTCCTATCGAACTAGATATCTTTTTAACACCTGGATCAATAATTAAAATTGAATTTTGATAGTCGTGAAAAACTTTATTGACATCATCCGAAATATTTATTGCATACAAATCAGAAGAACCCAAATATGAATTTGAAGATCCCCAAAGAGTTATTGGACCCTCTATACTTCTAGAGGCACTCCCAGATCCTAACCTAGCTATAAAAGATTTCTTTTTCGTGTAATATGAATCTTCCTTTGATTTTGAGTTTAGTAATTCAAAATCTACCAAGCATGAGGATAAAGAAGACATTGAAGAAGCAGATGAAGCTATTCCACTACTATGAGGGAAATTATTTTTTGATTTTATATGAATATCATGATTATTTAAAAACTTAAAATATTTTTCAATTTCCGAAATAAAGAGTTTAATTTTTTGACCGAAAGGATGATTAATCTCATTTTCAAATTCAAAGACAACATCACTGTCCTTATTTTTTTTTGGCTTAAATTCAACAGAAGTACTTGTATAACATTTGGATAGTGTAAAACTTATAGATGGGTTTTGAGGAATTTGATTTTCTTTCTTTCCCCAATATTTAACTAAAGCGATGTTACTTGGAGAATTCCATTTTACAATTCCATTTGATTCAAAATCATCAAAGCAGACAAAATCCTGTTCGATCATGTAAATATTGTTAAAAATCATTTAAATATAAGAAAGATAAACTCTAAGATGAATATTATTTGTTTAATTTGAATTGAAAATAATTTCATTATATAATTTTGAAAAAATCTGCATTTAAATTTAGCTCCTATAAAGAGCCTAATCTTTCTCCTTTTGAAAAACTTTTCAATATTTTCAAAGAATTAATAATTCATACATCTGGAGATTTTGAGGAAGCAATTGAATGGCTTAGAGAGCTAGATAAAGAATATAAACTTACTGATGAAAACTACACTATTGATGACTTTGTAAATGATTTATTGAATAAAGGTTTTGTAACAAAACAAATCAATTCTAGTGGAGATAGCATTAAAATTAGCTCAAAAACAGAGAGACTTCTTAGAAAACATGTTTTAAAACACCTATTTGGTAAATTAAAAAAGACTAAAAAAGGAAACCACAAAACAAAGTATTCTTCTTCTGGAAGTGATGAGAATTTAAATATTAAAAACTTTGAATTTGGTGATCCATTAGATAGAATACTGTTAACTGAAAGTTTAAAAAATGCAATTATTTCTTCAGGTGAAAATGAACTAACTCTCAAAAAAGAAGATATAGTTGTTTGGGATTCAACCCATAATTCTCAAATGAGTACAGTTCTAATGATTGATATTAGTCATAGTATGATTTTATATGGTGAAGACAGAATTACTCCAGCCAAAAAAGTAGCAATGGCTTTAGTTGAATATATTAAAACTAAATTTCCCAAAGATACAATTGATATTTTATCTTTTGGAGATGAAGCTAGACCAATAAACATTAAAGACTTACCATACTTAAAAGTTGGACCATACCATACTAATACAGTTGCTGGGCTTGATCTTGCCTTTGATATTTTAAGAAGAAAGAAAAATAATAATAAACAAATTTTTATGATAACTGACGGTAAACCAAGTTGTATGTTTACTAAAGATGGTTTTTATAAAAATAGTGCAGGCTTAGACGATTTTATTCTTGATCAATGTTATAATAGAGCAAGACAGGCAAAAAAAAACAATATACCTATAACTACATTCATGATTGCTAGTGACCCCTATCTTCAAACTTTTGTAAAAAAATTTTCAGAGATTAATAATGGTAAAGCTTTTTATACTGGTCTAGATGGATTAAGTGAAATGGTATTTGAAGACTATGATAAAAACAGAAGACAAAAATTAAGATGATGAATAAACCTAAATTAAAAACAATTGGTGAATTAAAAGCCAACAATTATAAAACCAAGACTCTAAATCAAGAGATTACAGATAATCTTAGATCTAATTTGTCAAAAGGCATAAATGTTTTTGAAAATTTAATTGGATATGAGGAAACAGTTATTCCAAATGTTGAAAGAGCATTTCTTTCAAACCATAGTATTAATCTTTTAGGTCTTAGAGGACAAGCTAAAACAAAACTTGCTAGAACCTGTATAGATTTATTAGATGAATGGATTCCAGTAATTAAGGGCTCTGAAACAAATGACGATCCATTAAATCCTATTTTTAAAAGTTCAATCGAAAAAATTAAAATTAACGGTGAAAAAACAGAAATTGATTGGATACATAGGAGTGAGAGATTTTATGAAAAATTAGCTACTCCTGATGTTACAATCTCGGACTTAATTGGTGATATTGATCCTATCAAGGCTACAAATTTAAAATTATCCTATTCTAATGAAGAGGTTATTCA
>Ga0163179_10002752_pt1 | contig 12099 bp, 14 predicted proteins | sample AtlANTMetagenome_FD_109643 | JGI IMG/M metagenome (GOLD analysis project Ga0163179, IMG submission 109643) | Marine eukaryotic phytoplankton communities from the Atlantic Ocean - Atlantic ANT 2 Metagenome | ecosystem: Environmental > Aquatic > Marine > Oceanic | place: North Atlantic Ocean...
CACCAGCGCCGTCCTCACGAGAACGCACCGGAAAGCTCCAACCTCTACCCAGAAACTCTCGGCTCACACTCTCTCCATGCTGATTACGCCCCGATGGCTGCCGAAAACAAGACGAGTGATCTCCTCGGACCCAAAACCATCGGACTGCGGGAGCAGAATTGTGCTGGAATGAGACTCTATCTGCAAGGTCTTGGTGCCCCTTTCAGGCTGGTTCCCATAAGGGACTCAAAAGCCACCGTCATAGAAGACACTGCTATTCGCCTTTGCCCTCGGTATTGGCACAGAACTCAAAGTCTGTGACGTAGCCCATCTTGCCGATCTGGTGACGCGTTGCGGTGACGTAATACGACCCGCTGAAGTCGCCAAACTGCTTCAGAGTGACCGTCGCCCCAGGCTTTATGTCGGGATTACCGCGGCACCGAGCACTGCCCGTCAGAAACTGATTAGCCGCTCCCCCAAGCAGCGCGGCAGCCAGGTCATTGGCCTCTCCCTGATTGGCGACGGGATAGCTGGTGACATAGGCCTTGCTTCCACCAAAGGCATCCTCGGCCAGTTCCAGACCAAACTTGCTACCACAGCCCTTACTCAGCTTGCCCTTATCCGCCTTGCCGACGATCTCCTTTTTCTGAAAGATATCCCAGCCACGCACCACCACTTCGCCGACCTGGCCGAGAGCGTTGAGACGCATCCGAAGGTCCATGACTTCGATGCCCCAGGTCAGTTCGACCTTGGTCGAGCCGCCGGCAGCGGGCTTCACAAAGTGCAGTTTCTTATCGAGGACGTAGAGTTCGTAGTGGTTACGACGAGCCAGATACTTGAGGAATTCCGCATCACTCAGGTTGTTCTGCAGCGTGTACTTGTGGCTCTCCGAGGTCGAGTCCACCTTGTTCTGCAGTCCCAGTTCATCGGCGATGGACTTAACGATGTCCGAGTCCTTCTTGTCTTCCCAAAAGCGAATAGCCGTGCCTCGCTTAAAGCGGTGCAGGCGGTCCATGCCGCGCACCGTCAGACTGCCAGGAGCCCCCTCGGGCCAGGCTGGCTCAAGACTGACAGCCTCACCTAAGAACAGCGTCTTGACCTCATCGGCATAGCCCAGGTCGACCTGTATTGGGTCCCCAATGGAGTGTCTCTTGCCCTTGAGGACACCTTTGGAGGCATCGTCAAAACGCACAGCACACATATCAAGCTTATCGACCTCAAGGTCAATGACTATGGAGACAACCTCAGTGCCTTCGCTGGCCTTGATGGTCTCGTCATCGATCTTGATCGCCCAGTCAACATACTGGTCCGCGTCTGCCATCGTCCTTCAGCCTTAGCGGATGCGCGGCACCCGCAGCACCGTACCGGGTGCGACGTTGCGCGGATCTTCAATGTTGTTGGCCGATGCGATGGGTCGCCACAGGGCCGCATCGTCATAGTGGGAATAGGCGATGGACTGCAGGGTATCGCCTGGCTGCACCCGGTACGCCTTCTCGTGATCAGGAGACTGCATCTTGCTGCGGTCCGTCAGCATCTTCTCAGTGGCGAACTCGGTCAGCGAGACCTTCATCTCGGCACGCACAGGGACGCCCTCGCTGTTGAACATCTTGTACGTCGTGTTGAATGAGGTCAGCACCCAGACCAGCTCATGGCTGCCCTTGACCGTGATGCTGCCACCCCAGGTAAAGGTCAGCTTGGGGGGCTCATGGCTTTCTCCGTCGACCAGACACAGATCCTCTAACTCGGTGGTCTTGTCTCGAACATCATCACCGGCCTCATAGGTGTCGAAGAAAAGCGTCATCTCAAGCTTCATCGAGCCGCCCCCCTTCCACTCCGTTAGGGGGACATCGTACTTGTGCTCGCCATCGGTCTTCGACCAATCAGAGCTCTTGGACAGCGAGTACGACTCGGGATTGAACTGCACCTCGATCTTGGTGCCCGTCGCCGAGGGTTTGCTGTTCTTCTCCACCTTAACGACGGTGAAGTAGGCCTTCTGTGGGCTGCTCATCGCGGGCTCCTGTTCGCGGTGCTACACGGTGGATTAGTGCCGTGCTCAGGAAGTGGACTCGGTCACTCCGGCGTGGTTTAGGGTCAACGTTTCGATGGCAAGTTCGGACGAACCCGAATTCATGCCGGGTGCTTCCCAGGACTTCGGCCAGGCATCCTTTAAATTCCAGATACGCAAGGTGGTGTCGTTGTCTCGATCAAGCATCGTGATCTTCACGTTCTTGCGACAATCCAGGGAGGCACTCTCACTAGCGACCGTCTCCCACCAGTCCCAGAAAAACGTAGCGTCGCCGAGTCCTTTTTTCAGGGTGACAGGTCCCCAACTGACGCGACCGGGAAACTTGTGAGTGCGAGAGTTGAGGCCACCCTCTTTGATCTCAAACTCTTCCACATCCCCCTTGAGACCAGAGACCTCTGTGAACATGCCCTTGATGCCGGACTCTCCAGCCTCCACCAGGAAGTTAAAGCCCGCATAGGGGTCATCGCCGTAGCTGTTTACTGGATCTTCGGCCATCGTGTACTCCTACTCCTCAATCAACGACTTCGTCGCCGTAGGTGAGCTTGAGGTGAACAAACTCGTTGGTCTGTACGGGATTGACCCACACATCGACGACGAGCATTCCCTGGTCAATTACTGCCTGTGTATTGTTTTCGTCATTACAAGCCACCAAAAACGCCTCACTTGGCACCTCGCCCTGCAATGCGCCCTTCTCCCAAAGGTCTTTGAGGAAGTAACGCACATCCCGGGCGACCCGCTGCCGCAGAGACTCATCGTTGGACTCGAACACCGCCCACTGGTTATCAAACTCAATCTGCTTGCCGATGTAGCCCATGAGTCGGCGTACATTGACGAAACGCCAGGTCGGGTCTTCGCACAGAGTGCGCGCTCCCCAGACAACAACACCTTTGCCAACACGAGTGTGAAGCAGGTTCACCGCCTCTCGCTGCAACATGTTGCTCGGCAGTTCATCCACATGCTGCGCAAGATCCAGGATCCCCTTCACCTCTTCGTTAGCTGGCGGTTTCATCACACCTACCGGGCCATTCTCATCGTCTGAGCGGGCGAAGACGCCGCAGACTGCGCCTGCGGGCGGTAGAAGCATCCCTCTGAGATCTCGCAGCCAGGGCCAATAGACTCCAATCGAAGAGAGAGTCACCTCCTGGCGCGCGAGAATCACCCGGGTAGCGGCCAGAGCGTCCAGAGTCAGGGCTACCTCTACTGGCACATCTTCGCGTCGCTGCCACTGCTCACTGCGATACCAGGGTACGAGCGCACCAGGGCTGAGTTCCTCTTGTGAGAGTTCAATGCCCTCGTCATGGGCACGCGAAGCCTCTTCGTCGCGAAGCAGCGACAGCGGTGGCGCTCCACTGGCCACAAAGAATCGGTTACCACTGCGCCGACAAAAGCCAGCAACTGTGGCCCATATCTGCGGCAACATGTGCACCTGACGGGTCCACAGTTCGGGAAGAATGACCTGGTTGATGACCCCGTCACCAAAGTCATCGAGCCGCTCGAGCGCCCAGAGGTGAAAACGCAGGATGGCAGCGGTCTCGCGTTCTTCAGCAACCTCATTGGGATCGCGTTCTGCGTCATCTCCCTCAAGTTGAGCCGGGTCAAAGGGCGGAACCCAGAAGTTCAAGTCCACCATGTGCAGGTCGTTGCCGCCATTGCGGAAGTACATGCGAGCGATGGCAGGCTGACGGGTACGATACTCGCCAGCAAAGACCTCTTCTTCCCAGCGACTCATGCGTCGATAGCGCAGTGTAAATTGGCACTCAGCGCCTTCTGGGGAACCAGGCAGATCTTCAATAAAGAGGCGCTGCACCTCGAGTTCTTTGTCCTCAGCAAAGGGCTCAGGGCTCCGACCTACCCGCAACAAACAAGCGACATCCGTACGAACGGTAGTGTCGTTGCTGAGAGCCCGCTCCACCTCACCTAAGACCAGGCCCGGTCGCAGATCGAGAGCGGCATTATCGTTAGCGAGGAAGTCCATCAGGATAAAGCTCGTGGGTTGTCAGTTTCCGGAAAACGATTGGTTGATCTTGCGGTTAATCGAAGCGATTTCCTTAGCCCAGAGATGTCTCTCTTTGTGGGAAAGGTCCATGATTTGCTCCGGGGACCAGTGAAAGTGATATGCGATGTAGGCTACCTCCTGGTGGAGACGGTCCAGGGGGTAGCGAACTATTCCCCCAGGCTACCGAACTCCTTCTCGAATGCAGCGCCGCACTCGGGGCACTTCACCTGTACCGAGACCTCGTCCTCGTTAATTCGGTTGTAGAGTTCTTCGAGATAGCGCAGATCGGCGGCAAAGAGATTCTCCATGATGCCGGTATGAATGCTCTCAAGGGTGCCCAGACGAGTCACCACGCGTGAGAGCAACACGATGATCATGTAGGCCTTGTTGCGAGATACTCGGGGATCGGTGAGGGGCACAATCTCGTCTTTGGCATTGGCCAGACGCATGACACCCTGGCGATGCAGGTTGCCCTCTTTGTCGATGTAGCCCTTGGGCAGCGTAAACTCGTATTCAGTCTTCAGTTCCATATACAACGTCGCTCTATTGAGCGCTCCCTTCACGCAGCGAATGCCCTACTGGGCCCACCGCTTGTTCAACTCTTCTTCAATTCAGCCCACTCGATGGCCAGCTCGACCTTTTCAATCGCCGTGTCACTGGAGCCCGCAGTCAAGCCGGGGCCTTCCCAGGAAACAGGCCAGGCGCGGAAGAAGTTATAGCGGGCTTCTTCTGCACCCTCTCGATTGAGAAAAACCACCGCTCCACTGCGGCGAGCATCGGTGCCATCGATGATCTCTTGTCGCCACTTAGCCAAATCATCGTTCTGCGAGAAGCCTCGTTCGAGGACGATATTGTTAAAGGTCACCCGACCTGGCTTGCGACGTACCGACTTATCGCCACCGAGCTTGAACTCGATGACATCCTGCTTATTGCCAATACCCGACACCGACTTGAACGAGCCGACCACTGCATTGTCGAAGTCGAGCAGAAAGCGATAGGCCGGCAGATAGGCTGCGGTAGGGCTCGTGGAATTGTTGTTGTTGTCAGCCATTATTTATCCCACTCGCTCCACCCCACGGCGAGTTCGAACTTGTCCAGGGCTACGGCCGAGGAATCTGCTGAGAGTTCGGGACCAGACCACGAGCAGGGGTAGGCATCAAAGAAGTTGAATCGGCGGACCTCTTCAGTCTTGCCATTGAGCATGATGATGGAGCCTGAACGGCGATCATCTTCGCCGTCCACCACCTTCTGGATCCACTTCAGTAAATCTTTGTTCTTGGTCATGCCACGAGAGAGAGTGACATTCTCGTACTCGATGGCGCCCGGCATGTGCACTTTGTGGCGATTATCGCCATGAGTCACATCGCGCTTTTCAACTTTAAAGCCGCCACCCGAAATCGAGTTAAAGCCTGCGATGATTTTCTTCTCGTCGCCGTCGTCGTTCTCGATCTCGAGCAAGAAGTTGTGAGCACCGTACAGTAGCTCTGTGACCTGTTCCTGGGCCATATCTCTAACTCCTCAGGGGCCCGCGATTGAACGGGAAGGCCGGTTGGAGTGAGCTGACCTTTCGGTCAGCAAGGGGTGCAGCCCCCTCCCGTCTCACACTAGTCGAGAGACGGGAGGAAGGCTACGAAATCAAGCCATCCTAGGAACGCTTGACCTGCTCAACGGCGAGTTCGATCTTCTCGATCGCCATACCGGACTGGTCACCGGCAAAGTCGGGCACATTCCACTTGCAGGGCCACGCGTTGAAGAACTCGTAGCGCGCTGCCTCGGTTTGGCCATCGTGATCGAGGATGATGACGGCGCCAGAGCGACGGTCGATCTTTCCTTCCTCGATGTTCTTTCGCCAGTCCCAGAGGTCATCAGTAGCGGTGTAGCCACGTTCAAGGACGATGTTGCTGTAGGTAGTACGACCGGGCTTCTTGCGGACGCGAACGTCGTTGCCTTGCTTGAACTCAATGATCTCAGTCGTTGAGTCCATGCCCGAGACGGACTTGAAGCCACCTACGATCTGCTTGGCATCTCCTGTGACGCCTTCGATCTCAAGGTGGAAATTGAACGCTGCATAGAGCGTCTCTGTACCTTTATCTCCCATTTTGGTCTCCATTGTTGGGTAGATAGTGAACCGGCCAAAGGCCGGGTTTTTTCGCCCCGACACCATGTCGGGAAGAAGATAGAAGTCTCCCCCCAGCTAAGCCGGGGGGAGACCATTGTATTCAGGTCGCAAAAGCGATCGAGCGAATTATTCGCTGACGCGCGCTCCGCCATCCCACTGACCGATCTTGAAGACCACAAATTCTGCGGGCTTCACCGGGCAGATGCCGATCTCGACGTTCACGTAGCCGGCATCGACCTCTTCCGTAGGATTGGTTTCCTCGTCACACTTGACGTAGAAAGCCTCGTCCGAGGTCTTACCCACCAGAGCACCCGAAGACCATACGCGGCTCAGGAAGGCCCAGATGTTCCTCTTGAGGCGTGCCCAGAGGCGGTGGTCATTGGGCTCAAAGACCGCCCACTGGCTACCCAGCTGAATGGTCTTCTCAATCATGATGAAGAGCCTGCGTACATTGATGTACTTCCAGCTCGGATTGCTCAACGTAGACAGAGTGCGTGCACCCCAGACCCGGACACCACGTCCACCAAAGTCGCGGATGCAGTTAATGCCGCGCACATTGTACGCCGCCTGCTCACGAGCATTGATGTTGTAGGCCAGGCCCTGAATGCCAGCGACGGTCTCGTTGGCGGGAGCCTTGTGAACTCCACGAGTACCGTCAACCCGCGCATAGATACCAGCCATGAAGCCAGACGGCGGCACGGTTACCTCCGTGGCAAAGGTCTTGTCCTTATCGTTGAAGGGGTTGGCCACCTTGAGCCAAGGCACATACATGGCGCCAAAGCCCTTGTCCGAAGACGGCAGGAGACCTTCCTTCTCGATCTCTTCGCCCTGCATACGATCCTTGGGACCGTCGATGATGGCGAAGCAATCAAAGCGCTGCTCGCAGTACTCGAGCACTTCCTTCTGCTGGTTATGGGACAAGCCCGGGCCGGCAAGGATCTGCAGGTCGTTCTCAAGATCGTCAAAGGCGCCAAGTCCCTCGCGCGGTTGCGCGGGGTTGATCAAAGGCACATCCGAGCTCTCTGCGCACAGCAGGTAGGGATACGCGATGCCGCCACCGTTCTTGAAGAAGCCAGACACGCTCATCACGAAGTTGAATACCTCAGGCACGTTGAGGAACTTGAGGTACGCATCCTCAAGAGCCTCGGGATCGCTGCGCAGGCTGACATTGCCGTACAGCTCGATCTGCAAGGTCTCAAAGAAGGAACGCATAAAGTTGTTGAACTGCGTCGGGTTGGTGACCTTGGTGGGGCCCACGGCAAATCGAGTGAGTCCACCGGCAACCTTGCAGTCGGAACCACCAAAAGCCGCCACGACGTCGGGCACCGATGTCGGCGCATACTTGTCGATGGCACCTGCGGTGCTCAACTCGTCGATGAGCGAAGCGATAGCCGCGCGATCACGGGTGAGGACAGCTCCCTTGGAGTCCACATTGGCTGATGAGGTCTCGACCTTAGCCTTGCCCATCTCGATGGTCGCCGAGTCACCCTTGACGGTCACCTTGGCCTTGCCACCAAAGAGCTTGCCCCAGCTGTTGAGATCGGAGACATCGCCACCGCTCAAACCGAGGCTGGCGATTAAGCTACCCACATCTTCCACCTTGGCCTTGGCGTCGGGAGCGAGGGCACCGGAGAGACGCTTGATCTGCGACTCACCTTTTGAGTTGTTCCATCGAACCTCGGAAAACGCCGAGATGGGAATCACACCGAGAAAACCAGCATTGGACGTCGAAACGGCCTCTAGCGGCTTACTGCCGGACTCCATCTCCTGAATGTAGACACCTGGTGTCTGATAATTGGGCATGTACTGTCACTCCTTCTCAAAGAAAATTGGTCTCAGGAAACGAACATCCCGAGGCCGAAAGCGCATTCGCGCCGGTTTGAATTTCAAATCCACAGGTCGAACTCGTCGGTGGGGCGGCACCATTTCGGGCCGAGGCCTTCTCGCGATCTGCTCTCGCCTGTCAGATTCCCTAATAAAATCGGCTGGATCGGGGACCCAGTCCACGTTGCTTCGCCACAAAAGGAACCACGACACTGGCAAAAGCTCCCCGTCGTCGCCGCTCCACGGACCGGAAAAATACCTAATCGGGCGGGTCGATGCCACCCCGCCTGTGTTTTCCGCCGACTTCACCTCAACGAGTTCTTCGCGAGCGGCATTCTTGTAGCCCACTTGCTCCGCCCAGTCGGTTCGTCCTGCCACAAAAGCGGCAGCACCAAGAACACCGCGGCCCGCCCTGTTACGGCGCTGATTCAGCCTTTTTTCGAGGCGCGAAGCCAGGGGGCCCGACTCGTCTTGTAACAGAGGATTCAGATCGTCATCCTCAATTGAGCTCATGCCTTGATGTCCACCGTCGGACCCTTGAGGCTGACCCCAGCGCTGCCCTTCACATCAATCTTGCCGTCGGACTTGAGTTCCATGTTGGAACTGGCCATGTGCTTGTACGACGCCGAGGCCTTGAGCTCCATGTCAGCGCCCGCTTCAATGGTGAGGGTGCCGCCTACCTTGAAGATGACATCCTTAGCAGCGCTAAGATTTATGGCCTTGTCACTCGAGAGCATCTCGAGCTTCGTCTTGCCGTCTTTGCTCTCTACCGTGATGTGTTCTCCGCCACTCTTATCGTTTGCGATGAGGTGATGACCGGCCCGGGAATAAAAGATCCGCTCGTCGTTGTTACCGTCGGCGTTATCGAAGGGCGGCTTCTCTTTGCCGTTGTGCACTGAACCAATAACAACCGGCTGATCGGGATCTCCGTTGATAAAGCGCAGCAGCACCTCATCTTCCTTCTCAGGAAGACACGCGAAGCCCATCTCTTTGCCGGCCATAAGCGTTCGAACGCGAGCCCAGGCGCTCTCAATGTCGCCGCTGGGCGTCACAAACTTAACCTGTACTCGGTAGATGCCTTCCTCGTCCTTGTTGTCGACGACCGTACCCACCTGAATCCCGACGATGCGCTGTCCAAGGTTCTCGGGACGGAAGGCCTGCATAGTTCGATTTGCGCCGGCTTGGGTTGCGTTCAGCCTCTAGTTGAGACTGACCGTCGCCCCTTTGACCGTGACACCGCCACCGCCCTGCACGGTGGCAGACGAGCCTGCCGAAGCCTCAAGGGCTGAGCCCGCCTTAAACGTAGCGTTGCTGCCCGCCTTCATTTCGATGTCCTTAGCCTCTACCTTGAAGTTCGAGTCGGCCTTGATGTTGATGTCGCCCTTCGAGGTAACCGTAATAGTTTCCTTGGACGAGTCCATCTCGATGATCAGCCCCCCGCTCTTGTCGGTAATGGTGATCTTCTCACTGCCTGACTTGTCGTCGATTTCGATGACGTGCCCGCTACGCGAGACAAAGGTGCGGATGTTGTTCTCGCCATCGGCATTATCAAAGGGTGGCTTCTCTTTGCCGTTGTACAGGCTGCCGATAATCACCGGCGTATTGACGTTGCCATTGACGAAATCAATAAGCACCTCGTCATCTTTCTCGGGATAGATGACCAGCCCCATTTCTTTTCCGGCCATTGGTGTGGCCAGACGCGCCCAGGCGGACTTGGTCTCGTTAGGCAGCCAGGGAAACTGAACCAGGATGCGGCCAATGCCCTCGGGGTCCTTGTTGTCCACCACAATGCCTTCGATCACCCCAAGCGTGGTAGATGCTGCGCCGGGGGACCAGGACTGTGGACTCATGGAGGCTCCTCACGCCGAACAGCCGGACCGGCTGGCCAGAAGGACGGCTATCTAAGCCGAGAGCGCCAAACCATGTCAACAGAGATCATCAGCGGGACATCTGAACGAAACCCTGCATTCAGCAAGCTGCTACAGAAGTTCGGGCCAGATGGTACGCAGATAAGGGCTCAACTCTGGACAGATCTGCACCGGGATCCGATCACTTCGGCTGGTCAGCACGATGTTCTCGTAGGGCATCGCCTCGGGAGCTCGGCTGACTCGCCCGACAATGGTGATTCCCAGCTCACCACCAGCCGTGGCGACCTCGTCCCAGCCAGGCAGTGTCAGGCCAATAGGCACCTCTTCGAGGGCCGAGCCCACAGCAAGACCGGCCTGTGTCGTGTAGCGATGATAGTAGCGATGAGTAGATGCCTGAAGCACCTTGGCAGCGGTGTCTGGGTAGCTATGGAAGGACGTAGCCTCCTCCTCAGCAAAGTGGCCAAGGAGCGAACCACACCAGGTGATGGGATCAGGATCATCAGCCTGCCACAGAGCAGAGGTCTGTTCGGGAAGAATGTCGCGGCCGTGGCTGCTTCGTTCATAGGTGCGGGTCACATAGGTCCACATCGGGTCCTGAACATTGGAGCCCGGCAGTTCAGCAAAGGCCTCAGCACCAAAGAAGAGAGAAGCACCACCCGAGAGATCCGACGAAGTCGTCTGCCGGGGAGAGAACAGTCCGCTGACTGGGGCCTGAGTCGGGTTGGCTGGATCCACCAGTACCAAAGAGTGCAGAGCACGGTAGGAGCTATCTCCTCCAAATGCGCGGAGGGCAGCCCCATGACTTTGCTGGCAGACGTACTCGTGCCAGTCAGCGGCAAGGGGCACAGCTTCCGTAGCAGCCGCTTCCAATTCATCCACATAGGCCTGAATCGCCTGAATCGAAGCCAGATAATCGGTGTACGCCTCGCAGGATATCGGCTGAGCCGCGCTCAGGAGCACTAACTCAAGATAGTCCCGAGTCGAGCCATCTTCGCTGCTTACGGTCGCCTGATGAGCAAAGGCGCTTACTTCAAAGGTGCCGCCCCACAGATAGTTCACGTCAGTGGGGTCTTCGCCCGTAGAGATGGGCCCCCAGACAGAATAAAGGGGTTCGCCTGAGTCTCCACAGCCAGTGCACAGCATCGCTATGCAGAGCAACACAAAAGGCACCATCTGAGAGGGATAACTACGTTTAGAGCAACTCGACAAGACAACTCCCAAGAAGACAGGGACCACCGATGAGGTTCTGGCAGAGACGGGCCATTCTAGCAAGAACCCCGGTCAGGAATCCTGCCCACCATGGCCAGGGGCACGGGTCGCTGACAGTAGACCATGACAACCGTTGCATAAGAATGCCACACTGCAACCCGTGAGCACGGCTGCAACTACCCCGGTTCGAAACACCGGAACCGCCCCCACACGGGAGGAACTGCTACGCAACTATCTGGCGCTCGTGCGTTCTTTCTTCCTGAAAGATGTACGAGTTCGCTATGCCGGTTCGCTCATGGGTTTCTTTTGGACGGTCGTACACCCGCTCCTTGAGTTGATGACCTACACCTTTGTGTTCACGGTCATCATTGGTGTCTCCTTCCACAAGGGCTACTCGACGGGCACCAACGCGCTGTTCTTGTTCTGCGGGATGATTCCGTGGCTCAGCGTATCCGAGTCCATGAATCGATGTACCAGCGCCTTTCGCGACAACGCTCCCCTCATCAAGAAGTTACGCTTTCCGCCCTCGGTGCTCTGCACCTACATCGTTCTGGTCGAGGGGTTCAATCAACTGGTTCGCTTTGCCCTGCTCTGTATCGCCGCCCTCATCATTGGACGCGGCCTGTCCCTGGACCTGCTGCTGGTCCTACCCATACTGATCATGCAGCTGCTGTTCACGCAGGGCCTGGGCATGCTCCTGGCGACAACCCAGGTATTCTTCAGGGATATCAAGCACCTGCTTGGGCCCGCCCTGATGATCTGGATGTTCATCACCCCCATTTTCTATCCAGAGTCCCTCTTCCCTCCCAAATTCTCTCCCGTGCTGATGCTCAACCCACTCTCACACCTGGTAGGCATCTATAGAGAGCTCATTCTCAATCACCAGTTCCCAGCCTGGGGCTCAGTGGTCATCTTCGGGACCAGCGCCGTTTTGACCTTCGCCCTGGGCGCATTCACCTTTCATCGGCACAGCCACGAGTTCCCCGATCTCGTGTGCGCGGCACCGGGCGGCAGACGGCGCGGGCGATGGCAGACCCTTGCCTCCATGGGATCGGCGGATATGCGGAGCCGCATCATG
>Ga0163179_10002756_pt1 | contig 12089 bp, 11 predicted proteins | sample AtlANTMetagenome_FD_109643 | JGI IMG/M metagenome (GOLD analysis project Ga0163179, IMG submission 109643) | Marine eukaryotic phytoplankton communities from the Atlantic Ocean - Atlantic ANT 2 Metagenome | ecosystem: Environmental > Aquatic > Marine > Oceanic | place: North Atlantic Ocean...
AGTTAGCTCCGTAATATATCCATCAGCATATGCAATTGTATCTAATCCGCCTTGGTTATCTACAAAATATTGAGAATTTATTGGAGTAACACTGTTTACAGAAGATATTGTAATTGGAAGTGGCGGGTTAGACCCAGGAACTATAGCTAAATTAATTGAACCATTGGGATGATATGATGGTGATGAATAAGGACCACTTATTCCAGGTCCTGAAAGAAAAAAACCAAACACGTCGTTGTATTGACTGTTTTCAAAAGCGAAATATTCTTCAGAACCAAATACATAATTAAAGCTTAAAGAATCAGATGTAGGAATAAAATCAAATTCTAAAATCGCAACATCATTAATACTTGAAACTGTAAATGAATTTGTATGAGGAGCAGGAAGTAAAGGAGGAACTGAATTAGCAACGTTTAATAAATCTGGATCAGTTACAGTATTTGGAAGAAAAGGAAATGCAGAAGTAAAAAGAGGGTCCAAAACAGAAACTTCTCCGGTTGCCATAACAATTCCAGTATTTATTCCCAAGCTAGTATTGTTTGCGTCAAAATATCCTATTTGTATACTATCCCCTTGATAATTATGATTTGAGGCGGTTACCCCCCCTCCTAATAAAACATCATCTATCAAAAATGTAGGAGAATCGTATGGAGCAGAAATATCTACAGTTATTTGGGCATATGAAATAAAACTAAACAATAAAAAAAATACAGATATTCTGTTTTTCATAACATCACAAAATTATGAAATAATTATAAGTATCTGTGAATGAAAAATGAATCTAAATTTAATACTTATATATAAAAATCAATTTCTAACTTGATTCTCATACATTTTCATGTATTCTCCCTTTAAATCTAATAATGATTTATGATTTCCTTCTTCTTTAATTTTACCTTGGTCTAAAAGTAAAATTTTATCTGCATTAACTATTGTAGATAATCTGTGTGCTATTACGATAGTTGTTCTATTTTTAGATAATTTTTCTAAAGCATTTTGTAATAATGCTTCAGTGGATGAATCAATAGAAGCTGTTGCTTCATCTAAAATTAAAATTTTTGGATTTCTTATATAAACTCGTAAAAAAGCAATCAACTGTCTTTGTCCAGAAGATAAGGTTACACCCCTTTCCCCAACAACATAATCAAAACCGTTTGGTAATGACATAATAAATTCATAAATCCCTATCTCTTTAGAGGCCTTAACAACATCAGTTTTTAAAATATTTTCTTGATATAAAGAAATATTATTTAAAATTGAATCTGAAAATAAAAACACCTCTTGTTGAACTAAAGCAATATTGTCCCTTAAAGACGTTAATGTTAAATCATTAATTGATATGTTATCAATTTTAATTTTTCCTTTTTCAATTTCATAAAAACGATTTAATATTCTGATAATTGATGATTTCCCTGCTCCAGTATGACCAACAAGAGCTAAAAATTGACCAGAATCAATATTAAAATTTAAATTCTTTAAAACCCATTGATCTTTCTTATATCTGAACCAAACATTTTCAAAAGAAATTTCACCTTCTAACTCAGAAACTTCAATTTTACCTTCATCATTAATTTTATCATCAGTATCTAAAACTCTAAATACACGTTCAGAACCCACTATACCCATTTGTAAAACATTAAATCTGTCAGCTAACTGCCTGATGGGACGAAACATCATCTGAATAAATAAAATAAAGGCTATTATTTCTCCAATTGTAATATCCTTACCAGAAATAATACCTTCACCCCCATACCAAACAACTAAACCAATAGAAACAGCTGATAAAACCTCAACAACAGGAAAAAAAACAGCATAGTAAAATATAGACCTTAAATGAGCATCTCTATGCTCAGAATTTATTTCTTTAAATTTCTTAAACTCTGCTTTTTCTCTATTAAAAATTTGAACAATATTCATCCCTACAATATGTTCTTGAACAAAAGAATTAATACTAGAAACCTTATCTCTAACATCTTGAAATGATGCCTTAATATTTCTTTTAAACCAAGCCGTAGCTACTAACAAAACTGGAATGGTTAAAAGTGCAATTATTGACAGTCTCCAGTCAGTATAAAACATAAAAAATATAACAATTACTAACTTTAAAAGTTCAGCAATAATTACTAGTAAACCCTGAGAAAATATATCAGCTATTGTCTCAATATCTGAAACAGCTCTTGTCACTAAAGTTCCTATTGGAGTTTTGTCAAAATAACTCATCTTAAGAGATATAATATGTTTAAAAATCTTTTTTCTTAAATCAAGTATTACATTTTGACCAATCCAAGTAGATAAATATATGTAGAAGAACTGAATAAAACCTTCACAAAATAGTAATGCAATTAATAAAACGGTAATTTTAAAAAGGTTTTCTGGATCAGAAATTATGATAAAATTATCAATTGCATAATTGATTAACATAGGTCTTATTGGACCTAAAAAAGATAAAAGAATAGCAGAAATAGTAGCAATAACAAACTGCTTTTTATATGGTTTTGCAAAAGCAATAACTCTAAATAAAAGAGTAAGATCTAATACTTTTCCAGTTTTAGTTTCCTCCATCTAGAATTTCTTTTGAATATTCAACATTTATAAGAGACAAGCCTATAGCTGGAACTGAATATCCAGCGTTTGATCTATCTTTTGATAAGATAATATCTTTGATTTTATCAAATTTAATTTTTCCATCACCAATTTCAATCATAGTACCAACAATTGATCTAACCATATTTCTTAAAAAACGATTTGCTTTAATTGTAAAAAATATTTGTTGTTTTTCTTCATGCCACTTAGCATAAAAAATATTACAATTATTAGTATAATTATCACTATGTAATTTTGCAAATGCAGAATAATCATTTTCACCAATCAAAAACTCACAAGCTTTGTTCATACTCTCTATATCAATATTTCTCTTTAACAAGAAAGATTGATTTGAAAAAGGATCCTTAGATCTTGAAATTTTATATTGATATGTTCTAGATAAAGCAGAAAAACGAGCATGAGCATCATCTTTAACAGCATATATATTATTTATTGAAATATCATTGTTTAAGAATCCATTTAACTTATATTTTATCTTTTGAATATCGAAATTATGCTGAATATCAAAATGAGCTATCAACTGTTGGGCATGAACACCAGTATCTGTTCTGCCTGCCCCAACAACATTAATTTTTTGATTTAAAATAGTAGAAAATGCATTATTTATTTGATTTTGTACAGTGTCAGCATTTGGCTGAACTTGCCAACCATGATAATTTGTTCCATCATAAGAAATATCAATAAAAAATCGCATCTTTAGAAATTCAATGCAAAAATAAAAAAAAGCAAAGCATAATATACTATATATAAAATTTGTTCGTTGAGTTTTAAAAATAAAAAAGTGTGTGTTAATTTTGCCAACCAAAAATTTTAAAAAATGAGTGAAATACTAAATACTGACATTAAAGAATTAAATGAAAAAATCAATAAAGAAAGTGCAATTATTGATATAATTATGCTTGAAATGAATAAAGTCATTGTTGGTCAAAAAAATATGACTGAAAGACTAATGATTGCCCTTTTAGCTAATGGTCATATTTTATTAGAAGGTGTGCCTGGATTGGCTAAAACACTTGCTATAAGTACACTATCTAAAACTGTTGATGCCAATTTCAGTAGATTACAGTTTACTCCAGATTTACTTCCTGCTGATATTATTGGAACTCAAATTTATAGTCCTAAAAGTGAAAAGTTTTCTGTTAAAAAAGGGCCAATTTTTGCCAATTTTATTTTAGCTGATGAAATAAATAGAGCTCCAGCAAAAGTTCAATCTGCATTACTTGAAGCAATGCAGGAAAAACAAGTTACAATCGGTGGAGAATCATTTAATCTTGAAAAGCCTTTTTTAGTTATGGCTACACAAAATCCAGTTGAACAAGAGGGAACCTATCCTCTTCCTGAAGCTCAAGTAGATAGATTTATGTTAAAAGTTGTTATTGATTATCCTAAAAAAGATGAGGAAAAAATGATTGTTAGACATAATCTTGCCAAAACATTCCCTGTAGCAAATTCTGTTGTTAAAACAGATGCTATTTTGAAAGCTCGAGAATTAGTAAAAGACATTTATATGGATGAAAAGATTGAACAATACATAATAGATATTGTTTTTGCTACTAGAAATCCAGAACAATATGGCCTAGAAAAATTAAAAGACATGATCTCATTTGGGGCATCACCAAGGGCTAGTATTAATCTTGCTGCTGCATGTAAAGCATATGCCTTTATTAAAAGAAGAGGATATGTAATACCTGAGGATGTTAGGTCTTTATGTTATGATGTTCTTAGGCATAGAATTGGATTAACTTACGAGGCAGAAGCTGAAAACATAACTTCAGAAGATATTATTACTGAAATTCTAAATGCAGTAGAAATTCCATAGATGAGCACAAAATCATTACTTAAGAAAGTTCGAAAGATTGAAATTAAAACAAGAGGGCTTTCAAATCATATTTTTGCTGGTGAATATAATACAGCCTTTAAAGGAAGAGGTATGGCTTTTTCTGAAGTTAGAGAATATCAATCTGGGGATGATGTTAGATCCATAGATTGGAATGTTACTGCAAGATACAACTCTCCTTATGTTAAAGTATTTGAAGAAGAGAGAGAGATGACAGTAATGCTCTTAGTTGATGTTTCAGGATCAGGTAACTTTGGAACAAAGAAACAATTCAAAAGAGAAATTGCAACAGAACTCTCTGCTATTCTAGCATTTTCAGCAATTAAAAACAATGATAAAGTTGGAGTAATTTTCTTTTCTGATATCATCGAAGAATTCATTCCACCAAAAAAAGGTAAGAGTCATATTTTAAGAATTATACGACAAATTCTTTCATTTAAACCAAAAAACAAAAAGACAGATATTTCGCAAGCAATTGAATATTTCAACAATGTCATGAAAAAAAGATGTATCTGTTTTATTCTTTCAGATTACATTAGCCCTTCCTTTGAAAAGCCATTAAAAATTGCATCTAAAAAACATGATATTGTAGCTCTTAGAATAAGTGATCAAAGAGAAAAAAAACTTCCAAATATTGGACTAATTCCTTTAAAAGATGCTGAAAATGACACAATTTCATATGTAGACACATCTTCAAAAATTATAAGACAGCTTTTTGCTAGAAACCAAAAAGAAAACGAAGAAGAATTACAAAAATTATTTCCAAGATGTGGTGTTGACATGATAGACATATCTACTGGTGAAGACTATGTAAAACCACTAATCAATTTTTTTAAAAACAGAGAAAAAAGAAGATGAAAAAAATTTTCTTAATTTTTTGCTTTATTATTAATTCAATTAGTTACGGGCAAAATGCTACGGTTAAAATTGATACAAATACTATTTTAATTGGACAACAAATAAAATTAATTATTGAATGTGAAAAAATTAAAACTCCTTTTTTATTTCCTTCTTTCAATGATACTATAACAAAGGGAATTGAAATTATAAATATTTCATCAGTAGATACAATCTTTAAATCTAATGAAGACAATACTCTTTCATTAATTCAAGAATATATTATAACAGCTTGGGATAGTGGCGCATTTTATATTCCATCATTTAAAATAACTGATAATATTAACACAGATCCTGTTTTGTTAAACGTAATGACTATAGCAATTGATCAAAAAAGTGACATTAAAGATATAAAAGAACCTTTAGATCCTGAATTTGAAATTTCTGATATTTTGCCATGGCTTATTGGCCTTATAATATTTTTTATAATTTTTTATCTATTTAAAAAGTTTTCAAAAAATAAAGAAGAGAAAAAAATATCACATATTATTCAACAAAAAATCCCTGCTCATATAACTGCCTTAAATAATTTAGAAAGAACTGAAAAAAAAGAACTTTGGCAGTCTGGAAACATTAAAGAATATCATTCTGAAATTTCTGAAACTCTAAGGAAATATATTGAAGAACGATTTAACTGTCTAGCTTTAGAACAAACAACTGACGAGATTTTAAACGAATTAGAAAATTTAATTTCAAAAGAAATATATGTTGATTTAAAAAACATCTTACATATAGCTGATCTAGCAAAATTTGCTAAAAGCAAACCAACAGACAATGACAATTTACAAAATATGAAGCTATCTAAAAGATTTGTAGATATGACTAAACTAATTGAACAAGAAAATGAATAATTACCTATTCATAAATTCAGAGTTTTTTTATTTACTCATTATCCCTTTTGTTTATACGATATGGTATTTCTTTAAGAAAAGAAATATTAATAGTGAAATTTTATTTTCAAATTTAGGCCCACTTAATAAAACTAAAACATTAAAAAGTAAACTTAGAAGTCTCCCTCAAATATTAAATATTATAGCAATCTGCCTTTTAATCATTGCACTTGCAAGGCCTCAATCCTCAACAAATTGGGAAGAAAGTACAACAGAAGGTATTGACATAGTATTGTCAATGGATATTTCAGGAAGCATGCTTGCTGAAGACCTAAAACCAAATAGACTGGAAGCTTCAAAAAATGTTGCTGTGGATTTTATCTCTAAAAGAGTTAACGATCGAATTGGACTAGTGATTTTCAGTGGTGAAAGCTTCACACAATGCCCATTGACCACTGATCATAATGTTTTAATTAATCTATTTAAAGATGTTAAAAGTGGAATGGTTGAAGATGGCACTGCCATTGGAATGGGATTAGCAACAGCTGTAAATCGATTAAAAGATAGTGACGCAATAAGTAAAGTTATAATTTTACTAACTGATGGTGTAAATAACAAGGGGGTTGTTGCTCCTTTTACTGCTGCTGAAATTGCTAAAAAATTCGGAATAAGAGTATACACTATAGGGGTTGGATCAGAAGGATATGCTCCTTATCCTTTTCAGACTCCATTTGGCATCCAATATCAAGATGTAGAAGTTCAAATTGATGAAGAAACTCTACAAAATATTGCAACCGTAACTGATGGAAAATACTTTAGAGCAACAAATAATAGTAAACTAAAAGAAATTTACAAAGACATCGATAAGCTTGAAAAATCAAAAATTGAAATAACTGAATTTCACAAGAGATCTGAAGAATTCTCAAATTTTGCTATTCCAGCATTTTTGATTTTACTTTTTGGTTTTATTTTAGAAAAAACATACCTAAAACAAATTCTATAATGTTAAGATACGACAACATAGATTTTCTTTATTTCTTGGCATTAATCCCATTAATTGCTATAGGATTATATTTTTATAATAGGTGGCAAAAGAAATCAATAGAAAAATTCGGAGATGAAAATCTTGTAACAGAATTAATGCAAAATCATTCAAATGCAAGAAAAAATATCAAAAACACTCTTTTTATCTTTTCTATTGCATTTCTAATCATTGGAATAAGCAACCCTCAGATAGGTACAAAAATGGAAGAAGTTAAAAGAGAAGGTGTAGATCTAATGATTGCTATTGATCTTTCTCATTCAATGATGGCTCAAGACATTAAACCAAATAGGTTAGAAAGAGCAAAACAGGCAATTTCTAGATTAATTGATAAATTAGAAGGAGATAGAATTGGATTGGTTGTTTTTGCTGGAGAAGCCTATGTTCAATTACCTATTACAACTGATTATTCTGCTGCAAAATTATTTTTATCAACTGTTAACACAAGTATTATTCCAACTCAAGGAACAAAAATTGGAAATGCAATTGATCTTTGTATAAAATCATTCGATCAAGAAAACAATCAAAATAAAGCAATAATTATTATTACCGATGGCGAAAATCATGATGAAGAAGCAATTTCATCTGCTAAAATTGCTCAAGAACAAAATATTTATATTCACACTCTTGGAATGGGATTAACAAAAGGAGGACCAATCCCTATTTATAACAAATATGGTAGCACATCAGAATTTAGAAAGGACAGAGAAGGGAATATTATTATAACAAAACTAAATGAGACGATTCTTAAAGAAATTGCTCAAGCAGGAATGGGGACATACATAAGGGCTAATAATTCCAAATCAGGATTGTCTGTTTTATTTGATGAGATTAATAAAATGGAAAAAAAAGAAATTGGGACAATGATATTTACTAATTATAAAGATAGATTTCAAATTTTTATTGGCATCTCATTAATTTTGTTGATTTTGAATCTTATAATATTGCAAAGAAAAAATAATTGGAAAACTAATATTAACTTAGTAGAATAATGAAAAAATTATCCTGTTTACTTGTTTTAAGTTTCTGTTTTTCATCAATAATTTTTGGTCAAAACAAGAAAAAATTAATTAAAGAAGGAAATAAACTATATAATGATAGTAGCTTTAATTTGGCTGAAATGAAATACAGAAAATCCCTTGAAAAAGATCAAGACTATTTTAATGCTGCATTTAATCTTGCAGATGCCGTTTATAAACAAGAAAGGTATCAAGAAGCAACTTCATTTTTTGAAGCATTAAAAGATAATGCAAAAAATGATGAAGAACTTGCCAAAATAAATCATAATCTTGGAAACTCATTATTAAAGGAAAACAAAATTGATAAAGCAATTGAATCTTATAAGAATTCCCTAAGACAAAACCCAAATGATGAAGAAACTAGATATAACCTAGCATATGCTCAAAAAATGAAACAACAACAACAACAACAACAACAACAACAACAACAACAACAACAACAACAAAATCAAGAGCAAGAGCAACAACAAAATCAAGAGCAAGAGCAAGAGCAAAATAATGAAAACCAAGAACAAAATAAACAGCAAAAAGAAAACGATCAGCAAAAACAAGAACAGAAAAAAGATGAGATGAGTAAAGAAGATGCTAAGAAAATGCTTGAAGCTCTTCAACAGAAAGAAAAAGAATTACAAGAGAAACTTCAAAAGAAAAAAACTAAAGGACAGAAAATAAAAATCTTAAAAGATTGGTAGCTTGAAAAAAACAATTTCAATATTAACTTTAGCACTCAGCATTATGTTTACTAGTGCTCAAACACTAACTGTAAGTGTTGATAAAAATCCAGCAATTATTGGAGAACAGATTTTATTGAAATTTACTGCAGATTCTAAAGCAAAAGATTTTAAAGGTCCAAATTTTTCAGGTCTAAAAGTCCTAAGCGGACCTAACTCAAGTTCTTCAAGTAGTTACAGTTTTGTCAATGGAGAAAGCAAAAGTGAAATTACCAAAACATTTTCTTATTATCTATCAGCTACAAAAGAAGGGAGCTATACAATAACTCCAGCTAGTGTATATGCAAATAAAAAAACAATATCAAGCAAACCCCTAACTATAAATGTAGTTAAAGGAAAAAAACAAGAAAACAATAGTATTGCAAAAAATCTTTTTATAACGGTAAAAACTAATAAAAGGAGCATCATGGTAGGAGAACAAATTATTGTTAGTTACAAACTACATACTAGGTTAGAACTTGAGAACACCGAACTTTCTCAACTTCCAAATCTAAATGGATTTTGGAAAAAAGATTTAGAAGCATCAAGTAGATTTAAAAGAGAAGTTATTGATGGCGTTCCATACAATACAGCTGTGATTAAAAAAACTGTGCTTACTGCTCAAAAGTCTGGAAAACTTGAAATAGACCCAATTCAAGTAACATGTAGTATTAGAATAACAAATCAAAGAAACAGAAGAGACCCATTTGCAAATTTTTTCAACTCATATAATTTAAGAGAAGAAAAGATTTCATCAAAATCCTTAAAAATAGATGTTAAAGAACTTCCTATACCTAAACCAAAACAATTTAATGGTGCTGTTGGTAATTTTGAAATTTCTTCAAAAGTTGATAAAAATGAAATTCAAGCTAATGATGCTTTAACATATACTATAAAACTAACAGGAACTGGTAATATTGAATTAATTGAAGCTTTTGAAATTAACTTTCCAAAAGATTTTGAAGTATATGACCCAAAAATTTCTGAAAAGATTTTTCAAGGAGGAAATAAAAGAAGTGTTAAAACATTTGAATATCTATTAATCCCTAGATATCATGGCAAGTATAAAATACCTTCTTTTGATTTTGTTTCATACAATACCAAATTAAAAAAATATACAACAAAAAAAACATTAAATCATTCAATAAATGTTCTAAAATCTGATAATAATGAGTCTGAATTATCAAATTATAATCAGCAAAAAATAGAAAGCTCTAATAATGACATCAATTACATTAAAAATAAGACCTCATTAGTTGAAAAAAATAATAGTAGAGTAGATATTAAAATTTTCTACCTTTTATTTTTTCTTCCATTAATAATTCTAATCATTTTAAGATTGATAATTACACTATTAAAAGGAAAATCTATAAACATTATTGACAGAAAACATAAGCTTGCTAAAAAAATTGCTTCAAAAAGGTTAAGACAAGCTAATGAATTTATGAAAAAGAAAAATCACGACAACTTTTTTGAAGAAGTTGAAAAATCATTATGGGGATATTTTGCAGATAAATTTAAAGTTGAAATTGCTAATTTATCAAAGGAAAGCATTGAATTGTATTTTAATAAATATAAAATAGATGATAAAACTAAAATTCAATTTATTGAACTTATTAATACTTGTGAAATTGCAAGATACAGCCCATTGGCTAACAAAATAGAAAAAATGTCCAATGTTTTGAATGAAGCTGAAAATATAATTATTAATGTAGAAGCAGAATTAAAATGAAAAAAATAAGCATAGTATTTTTATTTCTAAGTAGCTTAAACCTATATGGTAATGATTCACTTTTTATTAGCGCAAATACAGATTATGCAAATGAAAATTATATCTCTTCTTGTGAGAAGTATGAAGAAATTCTATCTAGGAATCTAGAAAGTGTCGAGCTTTTCTATAATCTAGGTAATTCTTATTTTAAATTAGATGAAATACATAAAGCTATCTATAATTATGAAAGAGCACTAAAAATTAATCAAGACTTTACAGACGCTAAAGAAAATATTGAACTATGCAAACTTCAATTAATAGATAAAATAGATGAAATGCCTGAATTATTTTTTATTAAAATATTTAAAGAAATACAAAATATTTTTTCTTTAGAAAGATGGATATTAATAACTCTAATTTCAATTTGGCTATCCGTTATTCTCTTGATTTATAATAAATTTTTTAGTAAGAAAAACAATCTGGCTTATATACTTCTGTTGATATCATTCACATTACTGTTTTTTAGCAATAGTATTTATAATAAAAATAAAAATATTAGACCTGCAATTATATATTCATCAGTTATTGAAGTTATGAGTGCTCCATCTGAAGAATCAACAAAATTATTTAACCTCCATATTGGAACAAAAGTTAATATTAATGATCAAATTGAAAACTGGGTTAATATTAAATTAGCAAATGGAAAAAAAGGTTGGGTAGCAATTAATCATTTAAAAGAAATATAAATTAAGGCTATTTTAGGTCAATTTATATTTATTCTAAATTAATTACATCTAGTAATTTTTGTTTTTTCACTTTAAATTCTGGACATAATTATTTATATTTGTTACATTCATTAACCATTTTAACACATTATGAACTTTAAAGACATGTCTATATATCTAGTAATTTTAATGTTTTTTAGCATTAATTTACATGCTGGAGCTCCAAATAATTGGACAACTTATCATTCAGATAACAAAGTAAAAATTGAATATCAATATACAAATTGTGAATATCCTGAAAGATTTAATCAAGAATTTGTTATACTAAAAATAACAAATTTGACTAATAAAGATTTAAATGTTAGCTGGTATAATGAATCTTGGTATGATAAAAAATGTGTTAACTGCACAGATGAAAAATCTGAAGAAGCTTTTAATGAAGTTTATATTAAAGCAAATGAAGTAGTAACAGGGGATTGTGCAAATCAAAATAGTCTAAGAATCTTTTCAAAATTCAGTGATAAGATAGAAAACATGCCAGGAATAAAAAAAATAGTTAAGCTTACAAAATTTGAGCTCAAAAAAATAAATACAAGTTATGAATAGATTTTTTACCAAATTAAATAAACTTAAGATTTGTTTATTATTATTCACTAGTTTATTAGCTGTTGAATCTTATGGTCAACAAGCCGGTTGTAATGTTATACTTACCTC
>Ga0163179_10002757_pt1 | contig 12088 bp, 22 predicted proteins | sample AtlANTMetagenome_FD_109643 | JGI IMG/M metagenome (GOLD analysis project Ga0163179, IMG submission 109643) | Marine eukaryotic phytoplankton communities from the Atlantic Ocean - Atlantic ANT 2 Metagenome | ecosystem: Environmental > Aquatic > Marine > Oceanic | place: North Atlantic Ocean...
CTTCATTTTTATCTCTCCGTTGCGAAAGTGGCTTATGCCAGCTCCTGTATTTTGAATAAATCTATTGGATTAGGATCTAACAAAGTTTTAGGATTAATCCAGCCTTCGCCATTTGTCCACTCGCCTAGCAAACCGCTATCACCCATGTAAACTAAAGTTTCTCTGTCCCACATATCAACATCTTTACGACTCCTGTAATTACCAGCACAATTATCCTTGATGAGCTTTTCAAACTGTCGTTTGTTTATTGCGTTTAATTTAATTTGTTGTGTCATTTTTCTCTCCTTTATTAATTTGACTACTATAGATTACACTATGTGGTGTACTTTGTACACTATTATTTTGAAATAAAGTGAGCCTTTTTTGAACGTGCTCAGGTTCATCAGATCGCTATCGTATGAAAGTTTGAGAGCAAGCACGATAGCTATTAGTAATTTAGGAGAGAGCCTGCTCTAAGGGGTAACTATTTAATTCTTTTAATTTCACTGACCTCTTCCCCTTCATAAACTGTAAAATCAACCAGCAAATTATTGTTATGTATTTCCTCTTCTTTTTGTTCTAACTTTCTTAATAAGATAATTCTTTCCAATAACAAAGTTTTATCATCCTCTGTAAGATCTCTATGCTTTATTGGGTAATCGCCCCAATTACGCATATTGACTTCTTTCTTTTGTTGATCGTCTAATGCATTCCATTCTCGGATCTCAAAATCAAACCGGCCACAACCTCTACAGCGTTTATCTCCGAACTGTGATGATGAGCAAATCCCTATACAGGGTGTGTCACTCAAACTAGTTGTATCTCCAAAAATGTTCATATCATTTATGGTTACTCCTGCTTTACAAGAATATTATATGTTATTAATACTAAATGCAACTATATGTTGCTAAATGTTATTAAAACAATGTACTTATCTTTTTTGTAGAAAGTTTATCTCCTTCTGGTAATTCTGGAACTGGTAGCCAATGTGTAATAATTCTTTCTGAATTTTCTAAATCCACATCGAATCCTGCACCGACTATGTATTCACAGAAGTCTACAAAGTGTTGTTCAAGTTGTCTGGCCCTTCCACTGACAGCACCCAAACAAACATAGATGCCCTCTTCGGTTGGCTGTTCTATGTCGTAGTCTCTCCAATAAGGTGGTATGGAATGTATATAAACAACTTTAGCATTTTTAAGATCGTAATCTGATGTATTGTTTGCTACTTTATTTTTCATGTTTCATTTAGTTTTTTAAATAAACTTACCGGAATGTGTATGACCGGCTCTTGGTCCTGACTGTCCCTTTTTTGATTTCTACCTCCCCAAGTAACTTCAAAATCTATATTGGCTTTTGGGTCATAGGTAAAATGCCAAATACTTCCATCAGTGAATCCTACGGCTAAAACAAACTCTATGTTCATTTCGTCTTTATACCGCTTTCCGTGCAACCATTTATTTAAAGAAAAATAAAGTGTTGGAAAGGTGTCTGGTGTATGTTTTCTGTTTTTAATTTCTAAAACAGCCACCACCTTTTTCTTCCTGCATAGTGCGAAATCTACGTAATAAGATATCGGCAACTTATGATAGTTAACTATATTCCAGCTTTTTAAGCAACGCTCTGCAATAGTCAGCTCCTCACTGATGTCTTGCTTAGTTTCGTATAGTTGCCTAGGCATTTGCAGTTTTAGGTATTAAGTCCGCATCTTGCAGTGGACCGTGTAAATGTAAGAGCATTTGATCGTGGTAGTTGGCAAGCTCTTTAAAAATTCTTCGTTTGTATCTGCTTAAGCTTGCTTCGCTTTTGTTTACTATTTCTTTTGCACGTTTTCTAGAAATTAATCTAGGCAGGCCTGAGTATTCTCTGACAAAAAACCAACAAGCTGTCGGGTGTAGTTTTAAATCTTCGGACAAGACATAGGATAAATTTAAACAGGCCAGTTCTTTACGTTCAGTTCTTTTAGTTCCACAAAATTCACCTTCTTCTCTTTCTAGATTAGGAAGCGTATAAACTGCATCCATATAATCAACCAGTTGTGTATTGAGATTTTTTTTACAAATTTGTATTGTAAAAGAAGCTTGTGCTATCAATTCTTCTGGTGATAACCAGCTAGGGTCTTTAGCATTTTTAATAGCGTCAGAAAATGCTGAAGAGCTTTTACAGTTAGATTTTAATTCCGCTGCATAGGAATTTGAAACGGCATGTATAACGTCTTTATAAATTGGCATAGGTTAAAGTTCATTGGTCAACCTCCTTGCTAATTTCCTCTATACTTATCCTTACACCGATTTGTTCACCTACTATCGGTTTTGCCATCCTAAAACTATATACATCCTTAATAAGTTTTGTGTCTAATAAACTATCTATTACAGCCGCTAATAAATTGTTGTAATAATTAATTGGGTGAGATTCTTGCGATTCTATTGGTGTAACAGTAATTAACACCGGCTCATCAAAAGATTCCATATTGTTGAGCAAATCATCTAGTCCCCAACCTTCTAGAGTAAAACCAATCTTTTTACCTGCCACTCTTCTAGATTTCATCCTTTAATTTGTTTTGATAGAACTGTGCTTTTTCAATGTCTTGTTTGTAATTACCTTTAGATCTTCTCCAAATATATTTAAGAGCATTGCCTCGTAAATAACCTATGTACTCTTCTTTGGTTAACATTGATTTAATTGCGTCTATGCATTCAACACCGCCTTGATTAGCGTAATGTTCAGGATGATTCACCATGTCCCAACCAGATTGTCCATTTGATTGGTTCTTGCTTGGGTGGTCTTGCTCCATCTTCCCAGAGTCCTGTGAAGACTGCTTTTGCGATTCTGGCACGTTCATGTTGTTCAGTGTCCTCGCACCATTTTACAAATTGAGTTAGCCTTTTTACTGGCCATATAAAATACATTCTTAAGCATGTGTTTTCCTGTATTTTTCTGTTTGTATAGTCTCGGTGGGTTTCATCTTTTGATGCTCCTTTGCTGCTATATAAATTTTCTTTATCATCCCAACTACTCACCTAAGTCTCATTTCTTCTCTTTCGTAGGCACGTTGTGATATTTCTTCTTCATGTTTCATTTTAAATTCTTCTAATTCAAGCTTAGATGCCTCAACTTCTGATGCAGCCACATCAACATTCATTTCGTTCATTGTGATTTCATCATTTGCATCACATCTTGTTTCTAATTCAGCTTGAGTTATTTTGTCGTTTGTTTCGTATTTAACTTTCATTTTGAATTGAGCTTTCCGCATTTTGTGTGTTCGTTTTAAATTAGCTAAATCAAAATTTGCTTCTTTTTTTCTTTCTCTCAATCTTTTGTGTAAATCCCATTTACTTTCTTTTTGTTCTTCACTTGGGTTTATCATTTGAAATTATGTTTACTTGCAAGTTTGTCAAACATTGCTTTGTTCTTTTGTTTCTTATCGGAGTTAGTTACATAAACTGTCTCTTCTTTCTTCTCAATCTGCCAATGAGTTGCGACTCTCTTTTCATTCTGCTCATCTAATAAATCTTTATCTTTGGCCCACTGTGGCCTGTTATCAGGTTTGTCTTTTTTAGTCAGGGTGTGTTTAGAACGTATCTGTTCTTCTGTAAGATCTTCATAATCCTCAAACTGTCTTTGGTGTAAAAATGTTTTAGCATGTTTTATAAATTGTTGTTCTGTGTTTTCTAAGTCAACATCTAGTGCAAATCTTTTAGTAGTTTCTAGAATGAACTCAGCACTGTATTCTTTTCTTGCCTGTATATATTTCTTATATGCTTCATGTTTATCTTTCTTCTTTGGATACACTGACCAAAACTCACTAAAGTCCTCACTATATTTATTAGTTTTCTTTCTTTCTTTTATGGTTGTCGTTTTGACAACTTTTTGTTGTTGTTTTGACAACTCAGTTGTCGTTTTAACAACCGTTTTGTTCCATCTAAAATAATCTTTCTGTATACCTAATTCTCCTTCTGAGAAACTAGGGTCCTTTTTGTGATAATCAATAATGCAATCCATATTTTTCAGTTGCTTTAATGTTTTACTCACAGCAGATTTCTCAAGATCAGTCATCTTGCAAATATATTCGTTTCTTAAATAGGTGTGTGTTTTGTGATAACCATATGTTTTTCTCATAATGGCTAACATGATTTTTAATTGCCTGCTCGTAAATGGAAACTGTATGATTTTGTCTATCAGCTCGTTAGCGAAACTGGTGTATCCATTCTCTAATTGTGGTGATGCAGTTTGTGCTGTAGCAACAATTTTCATCAAATTTTGTTTACCCATAGTATCTCCTCAAAACAATACTACAGCTTCTCAGGAATATTTGTCAACAACTACAATGTAACCTACTCAGCTGGAACACAAAAATTTGTATAATAGTTCTATAAATGATAATGTTTTTATTGTTAAATTTATTAATTCGACAAAGTTAGTAAATAGATAGTTACGAGGAAAACTATGAACGAAAAAAAGAATCATAATTATAATTATGAATTTGCAGATAGACTGCATCAAGCGTTAGATCATAAAGGGTATGATCGTTTTAAAAGAACTAGGTTAATTGCAGATAAATTAAATTTAACTACATCGCCAGTATCAAAATGGCTTAACGGCCACACTAAACCTTTGCCTGACAGATTAGAACAATTGTGTATAGCTTTTGAAATTAATAGTGCTTTTTTGATAACCGGAACAGGACCTATAGATCTGATAGAAGATGAATTAATTATAAATTCAGATTTATTAGAAGATTGTATTGATGAGGTTTATAAGCAATTGGAGGGAACCTCTAAAGAAAAAATTGCCCAAGTAATAGCAGAGCTTTACACAGTATCAGCATCAATAGGTACTCTAGATCGTAAAACATTAAACAGACTAATTAAATTAGTCAGTTAACAAATGAAAGATTTAGATTTTAGATCATTATGTGAAGCAGAAGCACAACAGCTAGACTTATGGACAACAGCACCGCACCAAGACAAAGAGTGGTACACCTATTTTTGCACCAATATGAACGGCTATATGTTTTTACAAACTTTTCTGTGCAATTACGGTTGTGGTAGAGGCTGTAGATTAGATGATTTTTACGATGGCTTTGTTATAGGCAAAAAGTCTATGGGCATAGAAAATGTAAAAAAGAAACTGCAAGATGGTGTGGATCGTGAAATTATTATGCGTTATCAAGATGAAGGCGATGCCAGAAATAAAATATACCAAATCAATAATGACATAAAAAAAGAAATAGCAGAATTGTTAATTTACATAAATGAAAAAAGACTAACCAATATAATGGATGCGTTTGAAGGTGTGTTTACTATCAATATTATCAAGTCTTGGTATCAATTATTTGCTGTAAGGTTTGGTGATGGGGTAGCAAGTGCAATTATCACCACGCTAACAAGTGCAGCACCTGTACAAAATTTATTTTCTAAAAAAGCTAAAAAAATAACAGAAGAAAAACCGACTAAATTACAGGTAAAAAATTACAAGTAAAAATTTCCAAGTAAAAATTTACAAGTAAAATCTTACTAGCGATTCTTCTAGACAACCTGTCTTAATTATTTTATTTTTTTATTTATGAGTTATGCATACATAAGAAGAAAAAATAATCAAGAAGAGATCAAAGAAATAAGAAGAATCGCTATACAGTTAATAAAAGAAAAAAAAAGACTGTTAATATCTGTTTAATTCTTTCAAACAATTTAATTTCCTGAAAGCATTGATTTGGATTGTTTCATGTTATAAGATGTCGTTAAATATATCAAAACGTATATTAAATGATGTTAAACAACACTATATATAACAACAAAATTAACGAAGCCGTTGAAAGCGGAATGACAGATTTTGTTAGTTTAGACTTAGAAGTAAAACAAAGATTAATAAAAGCAGCATTTTTAAATCAAGATTCTTTACAAAGAAAAGATCTAATTAAAGAAGCGCTGCAACAAGACTCTGTAGTTTTATTGATAGAGTCGCTAATTAGGACCAATGGTAACGACAGTATTGATACCTCTGCCCTTCTTATAGAAGAGTGTTTACATTTTATTAAATTGCAATTAGCTGAACAAGCTGATGCTGATATACATAAAAGATGTAAGGAAAATAACTAGGAAAATGAGGAGTGCAATATGGCTAATCAACGTCACGCAGTTACAGAAACTAAAACAACTAAAGTTCCTGTACAAAAAGCTAACGGTTCTGCTAAGAAAGTAATCAAAGCAGAAACACAAAATACCATCCCTGAAGATAAACAAACCCACGTATCAATATCAGGAAAAAGCTATGAGTTAGTCTCTAGCAGAAAAGTACGTGCTAGGACTGATAACCCTGATTGGCGATACATAACTGAAAGAATAGACAGAAACGATCCATCAATGGTTGAGTTTGTTTGCTATATAGTAAAAGGAAAGTTCAAGTGGGATGAATATGGCCAAATAGTTGGTGATGTGATTGCAACTGGATACGCAGAAGAAAATCGTGATTCTAGTCGTATTAATAAAACATCAGCTGTTGAAAACGCAGAAACCTCTTCAATAGGAAGAGCATTAGAATCAGCAGGTTATGGCACGGGCCCATCAGCTGACGAAATGAAAGTTGCTATAGATGATCCTATTCAACAGCTCAGAGAAGTAATAAAACAATATCTTGAAGAAAATAAAGATGCATTAATGGGACATTTAGATATTGGCGGTGAGGGCGGTAGATTTCAAAACTTTAATCATTATTTAGAGCATTGCGAATTAGGTGATGGCAAAGCATACAAAACATTGTATGAAGTAAATCAAGTAGGTCCATTAACTAACTTGTTAGGAAAACTTTTTATGGCTGTACAGTCAAGAACAGAATTTTTAACACAAGTTAAAACTACAAAAAAATGACTTTTTTAGAAGAGATACAGGCTATGGAGCCTAAAGAGGTCATGATACCTCAAGGCACAGAAGCTTGGTTGCATTACAGGCAACACGGTAGAAACAATAAACCATACATAACAGGAACAGGCATGCCAGCAATCGTGCCACACCCTGATATTGAAGGTAAATATTGTCAGACTCTTTTTGAAACAAATTGCCCACAGGCACTAGCGGATTTACTTAATGGAAAAACAAAAATTAACGTACCTGCCCATATCCTTGGACACGGTAATGATTACGAAGACGAAGCAAGACACGCTCTTGAGCAAATCACAAATAAAAAATATACACCAAGAGTCTATGAAAAATGGAATTGGCTTGCGTCGCTTGACGGTGAAACTGATTGTGGTGAAACCTTATGTGAAATCAAATGCCCTTGGTCGCAAAAAGGTGGACATTTGTGGAAAGATGTCTCTAAGGGAATTGTCCCAGAAGCCTACAGATGTCAAATGGCATTACAGTTCTTGGTCGCGCCGAATGCAAAACAAATTGACTTCTATGTTTACGCAAGCGAAACACAAGAAGGATTGTACATAGAATTATTTAAAGAACATTTTGAAGATTTGTTTGAGCCAATGGTTCAAGCTACAGAAGAATTTGTTTATAAATTTGATTCTGGATACTACGATCATCCAGAAATAGAAAATGAACATACTCTTGCCTTTATGCAAGAGCACAGAGAACTTATTGCTAAACAAGCAGAAGTAAAATCATTAAAAGAAAAATTTGATGATAAAAGAGAAGTGATGTGGAAACGTCACGGAAACTTTAGTTGTGATGGATTTACTTTTACAGGTAAAGAAGTTGCCGCGTCGGTGGGATGGAAATCAATAGTAGATTCTATTATTGAAAAACATCCTGAACTAGAACTTGAGATTGAGGACATTGTATCTGCACACAGAGATTCAAAAGAACTCGGTTTTGGATATAAATTTAAGGAAATATAACTATGGAAAATGAAAAAGAGTTTGCACAGGGTATATATGTGAACAAACCTAAACAGGACTTTATAGCAGCAGATTTTGGTATCAAGATAGCTGACTTTGGACCTTGGTTTATGGAGAAAGCAAAAGCTGCTAAAACAGCCGGTGATGACTTTATAAACATACAGTTCAAAGAAGGTAAATCAGGGAACATGTACGCAGAAGTTAATAACTGGAAGCCTAGTAATGATGGTGTTGAAGCTTCTAGGACAAACGGTAACGATGAAGACATACCGTTCTAAAAAAACAAAAAAGGGCGCTTGGTCGGAAAATAAAGCCACCTCTCCGGTTTTAATAGACCGATCAAGTTCTCTACTAATAGGAGATATTTGTGAGCCATCTAGTTTTAACAAGAAAAACTGGCAGCAAGGTATATTGTGGCTACCAGTTAGAAAAGGAAGATCTTGAACAAACCAGTGACTTTATTATAGGAATAGAAGAAGTAACTGGCGGACTAAAAGAAAGGAAGGTTGAGTTTTCAGTAGAAAATTCAAAAGACAGGACAACTAATAGTTTTATATTATCTGCTGACAAACAAGAAAAGCAGATAGGTGAATCGGCTGAAGTAACTTTAGTATTGATAGACGTGGTGTCTAGCACTAAAGAAAACGAAGGAAGGCCAATACCAAAAGCTAGGATAGGAATAGAAGCACCTAAAAATATGAAGGTGTACCGTGACGATATTAATAAATAATAAAAGGAAACAGAATGACAGAACAACAAAAAACAGAATCAGTAGAGCAGCACAAAATGATAAATCTTAATGATGTTGCAATAGCAGTTGGAGCTATAGATGTAGCTTCTAAAGCTGGTGCCTTTCAAGGCAGTGATATGGAAATAGTTGGTTCAGCTAGAAACAGGCTTAATGAAGCAGTTCAAGCTGCAAAGCAACCGGAAGAACCACCAGTAGTTGACGCTGAAGTCGTAGAAGAAGCTCCGTCGGAGTAATGTCTGAAGAGTTGGTTGTGTTACCGGTTTTAATACCGGATATAGAAAAAATAACACAAGATTTTCCGGCATTTGAAGGTGAGCCTACTGAAAATTATTTCTTTAGGCTTTTATCTGAACGTATGAATTTAGAGCAGCCAATTATTATGGAAATTATGGCTTGTCTAAAAGCAGCACAGTATCAAGAATTAAATAACATTATGTTAGACGCAATAATTAAAGGAGAAAACATACATTGAAACCAGTATTAAACACAGTAGAGGCAGCAGAATATTTAGGATTTGAGCCTACCTCTATACGAAAAATGGCAAGAGAAGGAAGAATACCTTGTCAAAAAGTAGGACGTGACTGGAGATTTTTATCTACAGTTCTGGAAGGATGGTTGGCAGGCGATATAGTTTTAAAGGATAAAAAGGAAGACATATGGGACTCTACAAACAAAAAGGATCTGACATCTGGCATATTAGAATCAGTCACAACGGAGACAAAATACGAAAAACTACTGGAACAGTAGATAAGAAAAAGGCCCAAAGAGTCCATGATGAAATTAAAGCACAATTGTGGAAACTTAAATACTTAGATGAAAGGCCTGATTATAAATGGGAAGACGCAGTAGTTAGGTATTTAGAGAACAAAGAGAAACAGGTAACTGACCATGAGCTTAAATACAATATTGAATTTGCTGCTCCATTCTTTCGTGGTTGTAACATTAGAGATATTGATAGTGATCTTGTTCACAAGGTCATACAAGAACGTAGAAAAAGAGTTAAGGGTGCTACTGCAAATAAGGCCGCAACTCACTTACGCAGAATATTTACAGCTGCAAAAAGATGGGGATGGATCGATGGAGTCCCTAATTTCCCTCGCTATGAAGAAGAGCCAAGAGAGCTTGCCCTTACCAAAAAAGAAGCAATAATATTTATAAATGCTTTACCTGACTACCTTAAAAACATGACTGCGTTTTGTTTATCTACTGGCTTGCGAAGACATAACATAACTCATTTAAAATGGACATCGTATAAAGAAGATCAAAGAGAGCTGCATATAGAGTCTAGAGAAACAAAAAACAAAATTGCTTTAGTAATACCTTTGGTTGACTCGGCAATAAAAATTTTACACAAACAAAAAGGGAAAGACCCAGTTTGGGTTTTTCCTAGTCCTAAAAAAAGCGGTTATCCATTAACAACATTGGTTAATGATTCTTGGAAAAAAGCAAGAAACGAAGTTGCAGTAATTACTAAAAATAAAAAATTACATAAACTTAAATTCCATGACATGAGACACACTTGGGCAACTTGGCATGTACAAGCCGGAACAGATCCTATTAGCTTAATGAGAATGGGTGGCTGGACAGGAACAAAAAGTATGAATAAGTATGTAAATTTACAGTCTGAACACTTGCATAAAATGGCCAGAAATATAGAAAAAGGACATAAAAAGGGCATAGTTCCTGAAACTATAGACTTTATAAAAGATGATAATTAGTCTGAAACGTAGACTACTGGCGGAGAGGGAGGGATTCGAACCCTCGAAGGATTTTAGTCCTTACTCCCTTAGCAGGGGACGAGAATATATAAAAAACCCTTATTTTACAAGGCTTTCAGAGCAAGTCCATTCTTTCAGGAATCGTTTGTATACCTTTATGTATGGTTATTGCATTTATTTATGGGGCATAAAAAGGGCATAGTGAAAGGTAAGACACCGCGTAAAGCAGAGAAAGAATGGTTGGATAAAATTTGTCAGGTAGGATGTATTGTGTGTTGGAAAGAAATGGATGTGTATTCACCGGCTGAACCGCATCATATTGTGTCAGGGCCATTAAATCCAAGAGGTAGAAAAGACCATATGTTAACGATACCGTTATGTCCTGCACATCATCGTTTTAATTTAAACAATGATCAATGTGTAAGCAGACATTATTACAAAGCTGAGTTTGAAAAAAGATATGGAACTGAAGCTGAATTACTAGAAAAAACAAAAAAAATGGTCGAAAACCTACATTAATTTGGCTTATCCTATTTAATAAGTTTGGTCAATAATATATAATGCGCGCAAATATCAAACGGACGTTGATATTATTAATTTCATCAGGAAATACCTTGGACAAATTTCAAAATTTACTGCTCGCTAGTACAGTAAGCCTAGCACCTATCGTTGTTTTAATAGCCTTATCAGAAATCAGTATTGGTCTTATCTAAACCGGCTTTAATCAATAAGCCTCTAGATATAACTTTAACTTCTTCTTGTTCTTCTTTGGTAAGTTTTTTACCTTGGAGCGATTTTATTAACGATTTGTTTTGCGCCATCACTGAATCCTTTTGGTTCTGCTTTGATACCTAAGCTTCTATATAAATATTGTTCGTAAAACCATAATATAGCCTGTGCATCTCTAGCTGTATTGCCTGTTCTATCTGCTACATTATACACCCATTCTTGCATAAGTTTTCTTTCTGTATCGTTTCTGGGTGTACTTACAGTACCATCAGATCCTACATTACCTTCTAACAATTTTCCGGTATGTCTGTTATGTGCTTTGGTCATCCATAGATCTATAGTAACGTCTTCTACACCATGTAAGTTTGCTATAAATGCTCCAACTTTTGGACCAAAAATTGTTGCACCTAAAGTTTCTGTGTCTTGAGTACCGGCTATACCGTGTGATGTATACACACCAGAATCTATTTTTATTTTTCTAAGATCTTTAATTTTGTGTTCAGTTAACAGATACTTAGCCGCACCTGCTTCACCATACCGGTCAACCAACCAATTCATAAAATCTAAAGCTTTTTTACTTGAGCCTCTTGGGTCCCAAGCAGTGTTTGGGTTGCCAGAAAAACTATCAGCTGTTTTTACTCTAGGGAATACACCGTCTTTAACATAATTCATCATGACTTCAGTAGCAACTTGCCAGTTCATAGGAACTTCTGAGGCCGGTGAGGTTACACCTGCTACCACTAATAAAAGTGAAGGCATGTGCTTAACGGTTTTAAGTTCTGGAATTATTTCGCTGGTAATTTCTATAGCATCTGCAATATCCTGATCGTACCAACCCTTGCCAGTTATATCTTGTGTCATTTGAAACTCAAGATCAGCAACACCTTTATCAATAACTAGGTTTTTGTCTCTTGTTTTAGATACGTCTAATTTTCTTTTCTTATGACGTTGATTATGATCTTTTGTAAAATACTCGGCTAAATCTTTTACTGTTACAACAGTGCCAGCAGATCCTCCAGATGGTTTTACTTTTGTTGCGTCGTATCGTACCAGCCGTCCATTATC